>Ga0187864_10001393_pt1 | contig 23528 bp, 18 predicted proteins | sample June2016WEW_11_4_FD_132985 | JGI IMG/M metagenome (GOLD analysis project Ga0187864, IMG submission 132985) | Peatland microbial communities from SPRUCE experiment site at the Marcell Experimental Forest, Minnesota, USA - June2016WEW_11_40 | ecosystem: Environmental > Terrestrial > Soil >...
CCTCCGCCTCCGGTCGGCTCACCGAAGGCGACTATAGATGTCGCTGGGAAGTGATGGCGGTAAATGTCGTTGATAGGGAGAAATAGTTGCCGTCTAAGGGAACGAATAGTTGACGCCGATCAACTGGAACTGCCCGTTCAACATCTCCTTTCGGAGCCTCGATTGAAGCTCCAGATCCTCCAAGGAAAGAACCCCTCTTTTCCTGAAGAGACACTCGTATCGAACAAACTCCGTGCAAGAAAAGAAACACTTCGAGGCGACCGCCCGCGCATATAGAAGTCGTGAGGACAACACGTTCCAGACAGAGCACGTGTCGGTAACATTCAGCGGATGAAAATGAGTGGGGTCAACCGGCATATTCCAGACTTCTTCCAAGCAGGGCGGCTATGTCCCGGAGTTCTCTTTCATCCACCAGAAGCATTTCCGCGAGCCTAGCTGCAGAAATCGCGCCTCTCTCGTACCCATCCAGACAAATTCCTACGTAATAATCAGACAACCCACGACGAAGCATATTCTCCTTACGCTCCCTTGATTTCGGGCTCAGAGAGATAGGCAACTCGGGGTCAACTTTGCTACTCGAATCTACACGAACATTCTTGATCGCCGCTTGCGTATCCTCAGAAACGAGGTTGGCTTCTCTTAGTGCGATTGACAACGCCTCTGTACTGACCTTGAGTTTGCTTGCCCACTCCAGAGCTTTTGGCGTTGGCCAGTCCGTAGGGTCCGGTATTTGTCTGAGAAACTCCGGAGGGATCAGATAGTTTGACGCAAACGCGTTTGCACGCACTTCTCGCAGATTCGCAATGCGCCCCGTGTAAAAAGAGACGACCACTTCTTCATCCTCGTCAAGGAAGGCGTGAGCCACTTCATGTGCTGCGGAAAACCGTTGACGGTATACGTCTTCGCTGTAGTTGACGAGCACGCAATTGGCAGCGACTGGGTGCCGGATGAAAAGCCCAGATATGTTTGAGTTGTCCAATGTTCTTCGGAAAATATGGCACCCAAGCCGCCGAAAATCAGCGTAGACGTCCATTGGCACCTCGGTCGACTTGTAGCCTAAGTGCTTTCGCAACTCAGCAGCTGCTTGTTCCGCATGACCTTTGAAATACCCGCCCTTTTTCTGGATCTGGGGAACTGGTTCACGCGGCTTCTCCGAGGCTTCAATGAGAAACTCCTCACACTCGCAGAGGAACAGGAACTCCTGAACTCGCCGTCTGTCGTCCTTGCGAAACTCTTCGCCGTAGCGACGGTACAGAGTCTCAGTTTGCTCGAAAGAAGCCAGCTTCTCGTTCGAGACAAAGAATCGGTAGTCACAGTGAAAGAAATCAGCGAAGATCAAGATCTGGTCTCCAGTTGGAGTTCGCTCACCGTTCTCGAAGGCGAGTATCATCTTGCTATCAATGCCGGTTCCGGCTTCGACCTCTTCGATTGATAGCTGGAGTTGTTCTCGATAGCGCCGCAACTTGGAGCCGAGTGCTTTGAGATCGATGCTCATGGTAGCTTCACTGTGCGTGTCTGGGCTCTATGCCTTTGATTTGTTCGAGTTCTGCTCGACGATGCGTTCCAAGTATCCCGCTGCAATTAACGTATGAAAATGAGTCTCAACTGCCCTGGGAAGCGACCCACCCTTGATAAGAACACCGAGTTCCATGTTCAGGTTAAATGCGAATTCTGTCAGATTCGCGCTCGACAGAAAGAGCAGAGTGCTGTCCACAACGGCACACTTCGCATGGAGGCTACCGTAGCGCCCAAGCGAGTCTTTTGGCCGCTTAGCCATTGGCCATACAAAATTGTGTACTGAAGGTGCCAGACCGAGCTGCTTAACAGGCGAGAACGAGATCTTCCCGCCACTCGCATCGTGGGATTCAAACACACACACCACATTCGCTCCGACACTAGCTACCGTGTTGATGGCCTCAACTAGTTCAGGGATCTTGTAGGCGGCGAATGCAACGATAAGCAGAGACCTCTTGGTGGACTCGACCAACTCAAGCAAAGCCTGCTCAGTGCGTCGAAACGGGAGACTACTCACATCGGGCCCAGTCCAAATTAGCTGTACCTCTTCACGATGCCGGTGGTGCTCGTCAACCTCCGATGCAGACTGCAACGCCAAAGCCATAGATCTCGGTGGTAATGCAGGTTCTTCTTCGTTCCAGCAGCGAATCAGGTCTGCGACCATCTCACGGGGATCGCCTTGCGAGGCCGTGTAACTGACCGCCATTCGCTCAGCGAAACTGGACTGTTCATCCAGAGCCGCCACACGGTCCACGAGCTGCGAGAGCATTGCTTTTGGCAATTTCTCCGCGACTATTGCTACGAGTTGTGCCGCTCGATGCGTGTCCATTAGCTAACTCCCAAAGAATGGCCAACCGCCCTCTTTGAAGGTAGGAACAAGCAAGGTTCGATCCATGTACCTGTTGCCGCGCTCACACGATGTTTCAGGGACAAATAGGCAAGCATGGCAGGCGGCTCCATGCAATGTGACGCCGTCTCGAACAGGGTGGTGTTCAACGCAAAGCGGGTCTGACGCACAAAGCCTCGCTTGCTCCAGAGCTTGCTCTATGTGTCTGCCGAGCGACTGGGGCTCGCCAAGCGCCACAAGTCCGCCGAGAGTTCCCTCGCTGTCCGAAGCAGCGGTGTAGAGAAGGATACCTGCCATAGGTCCACCTTCTTCTTCAGGACCTCGGGTGTAGATTCTTTCTCGTATGCTGGCAGTTGAATAACCACACTCGATTGCTAACTGCCTCATCAGCACATGAGCAAAAGAGTGCAGAAGCACGTACCGACAGCCGGGAAAGTCCGCAGCAGCAGGTTCGATTTTCCGAGACTGACGCCAGCGACGATGTGCTTCTCGAAATTCCTTCTCTCGCTCTATAGTGGCTTTCTCACTCAACCACTCACCGAGCACCTTTTCGTTGAATTGCAGAAAAACACCCTCTCCACGGACTTCCGAAGCTGGAACCCAATCAGGAGGCCTGCGTGATAGCGATCCGCGTTTCTCAGGCGCAACGTCGGGTTCATCCGCCAAGTCACCGGGTGATTCGATTCGAGTAAAGCCTATGAGTGCCCGAACTTCGCGCAAACGCTCCGCAAGCACAACTCGGGAGAGAAACTTGGAATACGCCGTCGGAGCTTCCACTTCTCTCAATTTGAAGTCTGCGCGGTTGTGGTCTGCATCTGGCTTGGACAACACTTCCCATTCAGCCAGCTTTAGATCCGGCAGTTCTCCACCCTGCTCGCTAGCCCCTGCTTTCTTGGCCTTTATTGCGTCCCACAGCTGTGCATCTGAGTAGTCGTGGAAAGCATTCAATTGACCGATGTTCTTGAACGCGGAGATAATCTCGACACTCGTAGCCTTTTCCAGTACGACCCAGTATTCATCCACAAGCTGCTCCAACTTGTTAGATTTTGCGGGAACGGAGAGTGCCGACAGCGCGATTGGGAACCAGCTGTTCGAAGCACCTAACAGAATCGTCTGCGCGGTTTCGGGGCACGGTTTCTCATCGAAATCTCGCAAGTGCGGACGTCGCCCCCGACACTTGCCAAGTATCGGTCCGGCATCATCTCCAAACGCTCGAGCCATGCTCTGGGTCGAATTGCAACCATCGCAAGTGACCCAAATGTCCGCCGCCTCGCCAGATATGCCTTCCTCCCTTAAGCGCAATGGGCCGTTGCACATGGGCTTACCTTGATGCACGTACTTCAGCCAAGGAAAATCATCGACGTGCCCATGCTCACATGCGACAAGGAACCGGGCAGGAATGACTGCAGGAGAACTACCAGCTTTGGGGCAGTTCGCGTGGACGTACTGCGCTCTGTCCGGTCGGTACGGATCGGTCTTCAGCTTGTACAGACCAGTGCTAAGGGGCGCTAAGAGGTTGCACCAAGGGCAGCGCATCCAGCGCGGAAACGGGACGACTGGAACGCCTGTCCTCTGGTCCTTGTCGAATGGATTGGTAAAGAAACCGCTGTCCTCTTCTGCGGGGGGCAGGTTCAGCTTTCTTACCTGCCCCCCAAGTTGCTTTCGAACAGCCGCTAGGAGTCGCTCTTCCCCGATTTCTTTCAGCTGCGATCGCTCCCAGTCATCTAGCCCCATCACCATCACGGAGAGGTGCGGCAGATCGACAACCGAGCCGATACCAAACGAAAATAACAACTGGCTGGGGCGAAGTTCTCCGACTCTATGTCTCTCAGCCACTGGTGCGGGACTCATGAGGAGAGGCCTCCAGGGTTTGGTGCTGGTTGTGCGACCGCAGGTTCGTCATCGAAGGTACCATCGTCGATCACTAGGTTTACGGTCGGCTCGACTTCGCGGAGTGAATTCAAGCATGAGAATTCCTCCCAACGCCCAAGCGTTGGCTGCTGGAGAAGACCTCTCGTGAGTCCGTCCTTCCTCTCCTGATAACCCAGCCTGCTACCGCCTGTCTTTATTGCCGCCTGCGCCAACCAGTAGTCAAGACGATGCTTAAGTTCATTGAGGATCTCGTCGCCTGCTTGTTTGCTGCCCAGCACGAGTTCTGCTCGGCTGGCGATCGTTTCAATTGCCCGTTTCACAAATTCGTGATCCCACTTAACCGCCGTGGCACCATCGTTGCGATTGAAATTCATCCCAGCGAGTCTAACAAGCGAAACAAGTAGGGCGGAGAGCCCGCGATCGATGGCACGAGGTGCAAACGGCGTTACCGAGAGGGCCTCCACGTGTTGGTAAAAAGTTGCATGGTAATGTTCGAATCTTTCGTAGTGGGACAAATCACGGGGCCGAGCCCAGTTCAGCACGGTACAAACCAGCCCCGGACGGCTTCGACCGACGCGGCTGGTGGCTTGAATGTACTCCGCAGTTGCTTTAGGCTGGCCCCCGACAACCATCAACCCCAATCGCCTCACATCCACGCCGACGGACAACATGTTGGTCGCGAGCAGGACGTCGACAGGATATGGGGATGTAGTTTTCTGTCCGGCCTTCCGCTCCGCTTGACGCTTAGCTTCCAAAACCGGATCGAAGACCGCCTCTAAGAGTTCGAGAACCTGTGGGATATCAGTCGATGCACGACGAGACGTTAATTCTTCGAGCTTTGGCGTTCGCCTCTTTGCGAGTCCGCGACGATCTGTCTCCTGCAGGCGGGTACGAACATCATCGTCCACCAGACGCCGCATGCCACCGAGTTCCTGCATGGCATTGAAGTAGCCGACGAGCGTCATCCACGGATCTGCTTGAGTGCCGTATTTATCATAGAGTTGCTGGCTGGCAGCAAGGAACGTCACGTAGACGCGGATCAACGCAGCCTTCAATCGTCGCCCCGAAGCGCATATTCCCATATACCTGCGCCCCGGATTCTCCTCGCTTGGCTCCCGCTGAAGCGAGAAGAAATTGTCCTCCATGGTGATGCCGTGCGGCGGGAAGACCGCAACGTTCCTCAGGAACAAACTACTAACTTGATCTTGTGCTCTTCGGATCGTTGCCGTGGACGCGATAACCTTCGGGCGTACTCGTTTGCCCTTAACTGTCCACGAGCAAAGTTCGTCTACTGCGGTTTCATATAGCCCGACAAGGGTTCCGAGCGGCCCACTGATTAGGTGAAGTTCGTCTTGAATGATCATGTCCGGAGGGCGCAATGGCGCGTGCTCAATGGTCTTCGTTGCTGGGAAGTCACCTCGCCTCACATGAGAGTCGGTATCCTCGATCTCGGGCGATCGAAAGCCGTGTCGAGGACAGAGGCCGTTCACCTGCCCGAAGAGCATTGAGGTCTCGCCCTTCCACGGCATCTGTGCGAATTTGTCCACCGTCGCGATCATCAAAGAGGGAACGAGCCGATAAATCTCTTCGTCAACAACCAGAACCGGTAGCCCTTCTTTCGGCGAGTTTTTCGGACTGAAAAGGCATTGCCCGAGTGGGTCACCACAGTAGATGAGCGTTCGACCTCGACCTTGACCGTAGATCTCAACCTTGATGTCTCTTCCGGGGTTTATCTCTGAACCACACCACGGACATGTTCTTAGCTGCGCTGGTGATCCTAACCCTCCGCCGTGCCAAAACTGCCCGTGTGCCTGCTTGACGGATTCGGCACTCTGGTCAGTTGTGTTAGGAGTTGTTCTGTAGCCGACCCACAAACCGATCCTGAACGGAGTCTTGCCCCACTTATCCTCGTTGTCCGGGTCTCGGCGAATCTGCTCACACGCACAAATCAAGGTAGTTGCACGTTGGAACTGTTGAATTGTCAGCAATCGCAGGGTGTAGCGCATTAGGACAGCAATGCCGTCATCGCCCGAGCGACCCTCCACGATGCCTTGAAGCCGACGAATGGCTATTGTGTACGCGGTCAGTCCGAGATACGCCTCAGTTTTACCGCCGCCTGTCGGAAACCACAGAAGGTCAGCAGTCGCATTGCTGATCTCAGTGCGATCGGGGTGGTTTAGGTCTGTAAGGCTGGGCAGGTTCAAGAGAATGAAAGCCAACTGAAACGGATACCACGAAGGCTTCTCCGTGTTTTCGAATTTGCTCCAATCGACGGTTTCGCCGCGACGTTTCGCTTCGGCAGCAAGCGTGTGAGTCCGCTGCAAATGCATTGCCAGATTCGCGAAGCGAAAAGCCTCGGCAGCAGTTGGGTTGGTTGTTATCAGTTCCAACCCCTCCCTTATCCGTTTCAGTGCGACCGAACACCGGGAGAGCGATTCCTTTGCTGCTTCCTCGTACTCCTTCAATCCCTCGGCGGGATTGGCAATCTTTGCCTGTTGCTGCTTGATCCACTGCTCATAGGCATCCGTGAGTGCGGCAAGCCTTTTCGGGAACTCAATGTCCTGTGTTTCTGCTAAATCCTTCATTCCGAGCACGACGGAACCGAGCGCGGGGATGTCTTTGGCATCGGGTGGCGTCGTATTGGGGACATCGTAAACAGGAATGATGCGGGTACGGACCTGCACCGCCTGCGTCGGGTCACTCGGGAGCGTTTCGGCATGCACGGCAACACCGTGCCCCACGGCAAACTCGACATGACGGCGATAAAGCATCGCCATCGATAGCTCTTCCATGTAGGAAAATGGGTCGATCTTGCTGGGATCGCGGAGCCTCGAGCGGCGGAGGAAAATCGGCTTGGAATCGGGCGATTCAACAACCAACTCAGGCTGGAAAACCCATGCAGCATCCCGATTTTGATCCGGTTCCTTCTGGTTGTTGACAAAGAACAGGGTGACGACCCAGTGGTTGTCGCTCTTCCGGACCTTGCCTCGCACCACAACATCGGGATTATCCTCCTCTGCTGGTGACCACGGACCAATGGCCCCTTCCGATAACGCGAAGCTGGTTTCGCCCCTCTTTTGGTTGCGTTTCCAGATGCGTTTCGGATTACCCTTTAGGGTTAGGAGCGTCTCGCTGGTTATCCGTTCGTAGGTTCCCCACGTAGCGGTCACCTTGATTTCGGTGGCCGTGCCGAACACACAGAAGCTCAGACCAAATGATGACGGTGAAAGGTTGTCGGTCTGGGCTATCCCGGCATCCGGTTTCCCGTCCTCTGTATTCGCTGTGGAAACAACAGCGATATCGCCTGCTTCATCGGCTGGAAAAGATTCGATATTGGAGCGTCTGCTGCGAGGGGCCAGCATCCCAACGAGATAGCGATCGCGTGGCCGTTCGTCGAGTTCCTCGTCAGGCCCACCCGCAGGGCCGAGAAAATCATTCACGACGGTCTGTTGCAGCTGTTCACGAATTGAGTAATGGATCGGCAGCGCGAGTGTATTGCCCGACTGGTCAGCCTGCGATCTTTGTGTGCTTTCTATTGAGTTCATCGGCAACCGTGTATGTGTGGTGCGAACGACTATCTCGTCGCGAGCCCAATCCGTCAGAAAAGAGTGGGTTCGTGAACACTCGCTTTCTTCCGCTTCTTCTTGCTTTTTGCAGTGGCCCCCGCGTCAACTTCTGCCGCATGATGCTCCTGATTCAACTGTAAGAGTTTATCGAGAGCAAAGCGACGACTTTCAGTCGACATCGTGAACCGTACACCTTGTCTACTTTGGTGGAACCCATGCCCGAGATCCAGATTTTTCCATCCATAAACGGAAGCAACTGCATAGTCCATTTCACAATGCAAGTGGCGGAGTTCTGTTATGTCGTCGTCGTGGTTCTGTTCATTGTGGAACCGGTTGTAGATTTCAGTGAGCCCCCGCTGGCGACCGAGTGTGATTTCACGACGACGACGGTGGTATTTCTCGCCCGGCTGCCTGAGAGTTGCTGAGCTTTCGGGAAATGGGAAAGTCTGAAAACTGCGCTCAGGGAAGTACGTTCCTCGGGTTTCATGCGTCGTACTACCCGGGCGCGAAACCCACAGCTCATGTATTGTTGAACCAAGCAGTGCAAATGCCTCAAATGTATCGAAAGCAAAAACCACCAGCCGATCTGACAGCACTACACCTTTGTCCGCAAAAGAGACGAAATGGTGAGCACTGACTCGCGAACGAACTAGCACGCGTTGCAGGCTTGCGATCGTTTTATACAGCAAGGGGCGTTTTTCGCCATAAATCCACCACTTCTCGTAGAGCGGATACCGCAACGAAAACTCCCCATCCGCCTCCTTCCGCGTACGCTCGGGTTTGACTCTTGTTTCGATGATTTTGAAGCAATCCGAACATTCCATCGCCCGCTCGACAGGCCAATCGTGAAAATTTATTACCCAGCGACTGGGCGACTGGTCAGGGCGACTGTTAATATCCTCACCGACCAAGTACGGCATGACGACATCTCGATTTCGTTTGTCTTTTGCTATGAGCTGTTGGGCTTCGTCCGGTGAGAGTACAAAACCAATGCCAAGGAGTTTTGAACCCTCGAAGGACAGGTCTTGATTTGCCTCTAACAACGCGACTGTGCCAGCGACCGCAGAGGGTGCTGTAAGCTGCGCGGTAATACCGGGCACTTCCTCACCATCTACCACGAAGCCTCCGAGCCACGGTCCCTTATGCAGCCAAAGCTCGGCAACTTCAAGATTGGCATCACCGGGCCATTTCCGGCTCGAAATAGCACGGATGATAATTGCGCCTTTTTGGAGAAGTTGCTCAAGTCCGACCTCAAGGGATTCTCCTTGCGCGATGGAATTGGTCGCCAGCAACCCGCATCCGCCTTTTTCGACCAGCAAGTTCCAAGAACGCAATAAGAAGTAAGTACAGAGATCAGCTGAACCGCGCTTGCCTGAGGCGATGAATCCGACCAAGAAATTCCGGTAATCAGTTCCCAAGGTCCCCGTAATCTTCGAACCACCCATGAAGGGTGGATTTCCAACGATCGCGTCGAAACCACCGCGTTCTGCAAGTACCTCTGGGAATTCCACAGGCCAATGGAAAGGGTGTCGAGCAGAACCTGCGAATGGCTTGCCTTCGTTCAATAGTTCCTGAGCGATCCTGTCCATGCTCACCAAGGCGTCCCTCCAAGACTCGACGTTTTCGTCATACTGATACGATTCCATGAGCACCTGCCACATCACGGCACGCTTCTTATCGAAGGCATCTCCCTTCTTGGGAGGTTTGCCCGTGGCAGTTGATATTGCAGCTGCGGTCAGGAGATCACAGAGAAGTCGAACCAGCGACGTTGCTTGCTCGGCCCGCTTAAGTAGCTCTTCTTTTTGATGGACGTCCTCAACAGTCATGACGGGCGAGGCTTCGAGCTGTTGACGGTACTGGAGTGCCCGGTCGAATAAAACCTTCGATGCCTTTTTCCAAAGCGAGATCTGTTTCTCGTCGGTGGAATGCGGCTCAAAATCGAATGCCTCCACCTGTTCCTGCCGAGTGACCCCAAGGAGAGAGTCGCCGCACTTGATTGCATGATCTAGGAACGTGAAGGCGCGGTTCTGCTCCAGCGTCAGTAGCCAAAGCGAGAGTTTTGCCATTTCGACCGCCAGCATGTTCTTATCCACACCATACAGGCACTGCTGCGCGATTAGTCTTTGTGCGTATATCTGGCGTTCGTTCACGTCCTTGGGGATGAGCAGCTCTGCGGGATCGCCGCTGGATGGTTTGCCCTCCGGTGTGATGCGGACGGTTTCGGGATATTGCTTTTCAGCCAGATCCCAAGCCTCTAAGAGGCGATCTGCGAGATAGCGACAGGTCTCAACCAAGAAAGCACCGGAACCACACGTCATGTCGCAGATCTTGAGGCTCAGAAGGTCGGCAGCTGAACGAAGCTGCCACTTGTCACGGGGCTCTCCTTCCGCAGGTCCTACATAGACCAGTGGCTCTAACGTGTGCCGGACGACGGGTCCGGTAAGGGAACGTGGCGTGTACTGAGTTCCAGTTGTGCGGCGATCCTCGCCCTCAGTCACGTAAACACTGCCGGGATGGACAATAACAGGGTATCCGAAGGTATCGTCGCGAACTAGGCCTGCAAAGGCCTTCACACGAGTCCATAATGCGTTGTCATTGCCGCATGCGGCGTGAAATCGACTGACATCATGCCCCTCAAGTTCAGCAGTCAACGCGTTCTTGAGTACACTCTCGCTTCTGCCCGTTTCCTCCCTCAGCCACGAATAAAACTCCTCTGGACTCTCAGCAAGCCTGCGTTCCAGTTCGGCGAGTGCGATCTCGGGCTCTTTATCCTTTGTCCCCCGAAGTCCAAGAATTGGATCCGACGCCCGTTTCGCTGTATGGTCGAGCAGTCCTTCGTACACATAGCCGATCTGCTCTACGTCCAGAGCGCGGAAGCTCAGTCGCCGGCGCTCGGCTGTCCCGCCACCGGTTACCTTTACCTGCAGGAATTGCAATGCCTCAAGTGCGTGGAGCACGGTTCGGTTGTTGACTGGAAGCGGACTCGCTGGTGTCGTCTTCCAAGAAGTCTCTGACTTGCGTCCCTCCAGAAACGGGTAGCGGTCGGGATCGAATAGGTGCCCGCCGTATGCAGGCAGCGTCATGCGGTCATGCTGCATACCAGCGTGGACGGCACGGAACGTCGCCAGTAATCGAAACCATGCATCGAAGCGATGCTCGAGGATTTCCTCGCCGTGTTGATCGGCCGTCTCTCGAAGCTGAGCTTGAAGAGTAGAGATGGCGTAGTGCTGGTCGTAGATGGGGTCGCCGAGTAACAAGAGTTTGCGTTCCTCGGCAGACATCAGAAATACGAGCCGCATCATGACCGCCAGAGCCGCCTCATACAGCACCTTCTCGCTGATGCCTTTTGCCAGCTCTCGCCCACAGTCTTGATCGGCCTTGTCGATGGACTCGACGAGCACCTCGACTGCCTGCCGAACCTGATATCCGAGCTGCTCCGTTACCTCTTGCTGATTGACGGCGCTCTCGGCCAGCATTGCCTCGAGTGTCTCCTCGGCAGCAACAGCAAAGAAGCGGTGTCCCGAAAGCAGGCTCCTGAATGACCTAAGAGTGATTTGCTCTTCCAACCATAGGGAGGCGTACCAAGACGCGAACCCAGTGCTCTCGCCTCGGGGTGCATCCACCAACATCCAACGCTCGCCGTTCGTGATCAGCCCGAGTCGGCAATCCGTCCCGTGGAGCAGTTCCATCATCCGCGTTGCGGGCATGGCTTTCCAATGCTTAAAGGAGAGCGGTTTCTCAAGGTCTGTACCGTGGGGATATATCTGAATCAGAAGTCGGGGCTTCGGGTCGGCACCCGGTTCGTAAATCGCAAGATCCGGTCTTAAGGTCTCGCTCTGCTCTGGGACGTAGGTCTTCAGGGTCTGTGGAATGGTTTGGCCTTCTCGAATGGTCTCCTCGGGAACCTTGAGCACGCCAGTCAGCACAAACCGAATGAATTGGCCGTGAACAGCGGGATTCGGATGTTTCCCCGTTTGGTCGTCGTCCCACTCTTCGTATGCGAACCGCAGAGCTCGGGATATCTCAGGATCGTGCACGTCCAGTCCTTGGGGGAAAACTTTCAACAGGACTGGCATGCTCAGAAATGGGCCGGACACTTCAAGCAGTGACAACCACTCGGCATGATGGCGTGTGACAGACATCGAATTATCCGTTTGAGAGTTTGGCTGGGACCAAGAACGTTACTGCGACCGGAAATAGTCTCGGCTGCGGGTTACTGAATCTCTGCCGGATTGCAGCCGTTTCCTTCTCGATCTCCGCCGGAATCGCTCGAACCCGTGCTTCCAAACTATGTATGTTGCGCTCGAACTGCTCCCGTTCTGCGGAATTGAATTCCATCACAAGCTGTGCATTTTCTGGATTTTTCAGTTCGGTGGAGATGCGCTTCTCAAGCTCCCTCATGATGCTGGTTATGTCCCCCACTTCCTTGTAGGCTCGTTCAGAAAGGAGCTTTTCCAGACCAGCCGTCCGCTCTTTGACTCTGGCTTCGAGTGATTGCATCAGAGGAGCTTCAATCTTCTTCCACAGAAAAGTGAGCCGTTGCTTCACGGCCTGCGACGGTTCCTGTGTAGTCCGTCCCGCTAATGCGTCCCGAACCTCGCCCACATTCATGCGCGAAAACCGACCTTCGCGGAGGATCCCACCGGAGACTATGACTTCCTCGTGCAGTCGCTGGCTGTCTCCACCGATCACGACGAGCCTTCCGTGAGCGAAAACCGCTGGCGAATCTAGAACATCATCGGGAACGGTAGCCGCCGCAACCCGACTCAGCTTCTTCTTGCCAGCAGGCGACCAGACTTCGGCTCTCAATAACCGCAAGCTCATCTGAACGAGTACGTGATTCATATGGGCAAGCACCACATCGTCACGTCCGTTCGCGAGCGCGTGATCAAAAACGATGGGTCGTGTTTCCCCAGTGTGGGGATGCACCAGTCCTTCAGCGGCTCGTGCCCAGCTTCCTTTTAAGGCAGGTAAATGGAAAATAGGACACCCTTTGCGGTTGGCATCAGGCCAAATTCCCTCCAGCCTCGTCGGGATGAGGGGCGGTTGGCCCGCAAGGGTGAGCGCAATTTCCACAACGGCTTGAATGTTTTCTGGATCGAGTTGCAGCTCCTTCTTGGTCTCACGAAGCTGGTCGTAGTGTCTGGCAATCTGCGTTTTGAGATCGCGCTCGAACTTCAGTAGCTTTCTAATGGGTTCGCTTTCCATCTCAGCCCGAGCAGTGTCGAGGATACGTGCGCCACCGAGCATTGCAGCTTCAACCTGCTCGGCAATAACAGGACCGACCTTTCCAAGATCCTCGCGAATGGTATTTACCTTCACCGCAGCACGCATCAGGAATTCAAGGTCTGCTTCAAGGTCGCTGACGCTCGTTGCCATGCCAGCAGTGGCTTTCTGGTAGTCCTTTCCGACAAAATGATAGACCTTGACCTCTTTGGCGCGTTGACCATGCCGATCGATTCGACCGTTCCGCTGTTCCATTCGATTCGGGTTCCACGGGATCTCAAAGTGAAGGAGGCGGAAACAATGATTCTGGAGATCAATTCCTTCCGATGCAGCGTCAGTCGCGAGAAGAATTCGGACGGGGCTATTGGCAGGATCGAATTGAAACGCAGCCTTGATCCGTTCCCGCTCAGCGGGATCCATTCCGCCGTACAGAGTCATCAAGCGATCGCCGCCGGCAAGCCCTTCACTTGCCAGAAACGTCTGCAACCATTTTTGGGTGGCTCGATATTCCGTGAAGATAATTACGCGCTCGTTCGTCCACGTGCCGTTTGGACGCACGATATCCTTGATCCATGACAGAAACGCCCGCAGTTTGGAATCACCTGAAGCTGATGCCGAATGGGCCCACGCTTTCATTTCGCTGAGAATCTGCAGCTCATCCTTGCTGGCGCTTCTGATCAGAGAGGTCGCAGCGTCGATCGCTTCCTGCGTGTTCTCCTCTAATTCAGCATCGTCGCTATACTCTTCATCCACACGGTCAATAGTTTGCTGTAGAACTCTCATCGAGGGCTGAAGGCAAGAACGTTTCAAGCTGCGGAGTGATTTTTCGTGCTGTGCGAGCGTACTCGCAAAAGCGGATGGCGATGAAAACAGTCTCTTTTTCAGCAGCTTGAGAACGAATTCTGTTACGTACTGCTGTTGCTGACCCTCAGCACTCTCTTTTCGCAGCTTTGTGTATTGTTGGAGCAGTGCGTGAACCCGCTTTTCCTCAGCGGAATAGGCCACTTCCAGCGGCTCCAACTGGCGCTTCGGGAACCGAGGTGATCCATCCCAGTTTGGCGGTAGCTCCGATTTCAGCCTGCGAACCATGATCGCCTGAAGCTGTTTGGGATCGGGATCGATTCCGCGAGCAAAACGCTGGTCATCAAGAAGCTCCAGCAAAGCGGAAAAACTCTCACGATAGCCGTTATGCGGGGTCGCGCTCAGAAACAGCTTGTGTTCAAAGTGCGGTGAGAGCAGGCGAATTGCATCCGTGCGCAGCGAGTCAGTTGCATACTTGCCTCTGCCGGAAGGCGCGACATTGTGGGCTTCGTCGAGGATCAACAGATCAAACAATCGCGGATAGGACGGAGCATCCCCGGATGGCAGGATCTCCCGGAAAAGCCTCATCGGACGTTCTCGTTTAAGGAAGTCGATGGATGTGATCAGCCGGGGGTAGTGCTTCCAAGGGTTTGCATGTAGACCTCTGGTCCGCCGGAGTGACCTCATCAGGTCACTATCGATGATCCTGAACTCTAGGCCAAACTTGTCGCGCATCTGATCTCGCCATTGAATTTGAAGCGAGGATGGACATACGACAAGCGCCCTACGGGTGCGGTGCCGCAGAACAAGCTCCAGCAGGACCATCCCAGCTTCAATCGTCTTTCCGAGACCGACATCGTCGGCGATCAGAAGATTGACCCTCGGCATTTGAATCGCCCGGACGACGGGATCAAGCTGGTAGTCTTCAATGTCTATTCCGCTTCGAAACGGCGACTGTATGGATCTAATATCAGCAGTGGACGCGGCTCCCCATCGCACCGCATTCAAGAAAGCTTCCAATCTCGCGGGCGGGTCAAATCCTGAAGGCTCAGGCAAGGAGAGGTTCTGCTGCACTGATGTGCCCAATTCGAGTTCCCAAACCACTTGGAGTTCTTCACCAAGGGCATCGTCCTCAATGGAAGAAAGTGTAACGAGATGTTGTCCCGTTGGTTGGGTTGATGAGGTCACGTTCGTTGCAATACTGCTTTGGCTTACGTCGGTGACTGTGTAAGTGCGCTGGCGGACGACGACCAGCTGGCCTTGTTCTGGGATGGGAGCGATTCTGGGCTCTGCAGACTGGGTGGCCATGTTAAGTAGCGTATTACCAACGCTCACGATTCTACTCTCAGCCCACAAAACAGGGCATACAATTGTCCAGATGAACTGGCAGCTTTCCATCATCTTGTCCACAAGGCGAGAAGGTCTGTGGAGTTGGGCGGGCGATTGGCCCAACTTCTTCGTCTCTCGACCGGCTATCGCATCGCCGTCTGGGTGAACCAATGGCAAAGATTAAAGAACTCATCGCAAAAGCAGGTGGCGCGGCAGAAGATGCGGTGGCTTCTGCAAAAACCCACTACGTTGATCAGGTTCGCGCCATTCTGCGTGACCTGACGCGGCTGAAGTTTACCGACAGGCAAGGCGTTGAATCTCAACACACCTCGGTTCCGATCAGGGTGATATCCGGTCTGCCTCAACCTCTGGAGAAGATTGGGGAGGAATACGTACCCAGCGGCGAAATGCTGGGAATAGAAACCATCGGGTTGTGGGCGCACGACATTAAATCGCTACGGAGTGTCTCGGAGCGTTTGAAACCACTTGTCGTGGCACTTGCTCAAACAGATGCATGGCGGCAGCGAGCGGAGCAATACAGCACCAAATTGAACCAAGTGGTCGGGTTGGCAGATGAGCTTGCTAGTTATGCTGCTCAAGCCGGATTGCTCAAGCGGCTTACTGAGATCAACGAAGACATCTTGGGTGTGTACATGCCCACCGCACGCCTCATTCCTGACCGGGGACAGATCGAAATCTATTGGGTAGTCATAGGCGCTGTAGCCCGCCTTTTGGGTGTTGACACTGAGGCATTAGCTGTCGTGGTAATTACGCATGAACTGGCGCACGCCTACACACACGTCGGCCTAGACTCAAACAGCAATCGCTGGGAGGAGGGCTTCTGGGGGTGCGACGGAGGGATTCTGGAGGGACTGGCGCAGTTCTATACCCACATGACGGTTCTCGCCCTCAAGGATGAGCGCGGATACGAGCGTGTGTGGACTGCTTATGACCAGCTAACAAGACTGCAGGGAGTCAACGGTGCTGATTTGTACGTCAACCACTTGAATTGGGTTGATACCATCTCGCCGGAAACGATGAGGCAGGTTTTGCTTGATTTGAGGAGAGGCCACATTGAGCGGGATTTCGATGCGTTTTGTGCGGCAATGAAGCACTTCGCCGACCGCTATCCTCTGAAACGAAAGCGAGCACATTCCTAAAAGCAGGAACGTGGTCTACCAGGACTTGGTCGATTCATTACGTAATTTGATTATTTGACCTTTGGAATCGGAAGGATTTATGAAGCCGAAGTTGGCACTAGAGATGCGTCCAGCAGATACGCAGGAGATGCAGCTAATCTGCAACTGCTGTGGACAGCCCTATTATCCAAACAAAGCTTGGGAAGACCGAATCAGAGCAATAATCTTTGGAGCCGAGGATTATGCCGTTTGTCCGTTATGCACTCAGGCGGTGCCTGATGACATTCTTCACGATGAGGGTTACCGACAGCGGTGCCGTTACAAGGTCGAGCGATTGCGAGAACTGTTCGAGGCTGAGAATGCGGCCCACTCTCAAAGGAGACGGTCCACATCAGAACCAACGTACGAAGAACTGAAAGCGAGACTCGCAGAACTGGAAGCCAAACAGCAACGCGGCCTTACGTTTAAAGTGAGCGACAAGGGCGGCGTCAGCGTTTACGGACTTGGGCGCTTTCCCGTTACTCTGTACTACGAGCAGTGGGTTCGGCTGTTGGATATGTCGAAGGAATTGAGGGAGTTCATTGAGCAGAACAAAAGCAATCTGAAGATGAAAGATCAGTAGAAATCATCATTGCCGTATCCAGTGGATCGAGGTAGACCTCGCGTTATCGTGTGACCAAGTGCGCCAACCCCCAGCCATCACGCTGGCAGGTCAAGGGGACCGGGCCTCGGAGCGCCAGAATCCACTAAACCCACGCGAAAACCAGCCGATAAATGAACAGCCTGATCGAAACATGGGTGTACAGACTTTCAAGCAGACTCTACTGAAGGAGATCTTGCGGGAGATTGACCAGAGCAGCGAACTCGCCTGCCAAAAGAAGCGCCTCACGATACAGCGGTAATGTGCCCACCTCTGCGCATGCGCCCGTGCCAGCCTTGACAGAAAACAGTTGCGGCACAGAACGGAAAGGCGGTACGCTGTACTCGCATTTCATTAAGCATGAGCCAAGAGAAACAAACCGCGATTATCGCCGGTCTCACTATCCTTGCGATTATCGTCGGCCCCCTGCTCGCTCTCTGGCTCCAGCGCCTCGCAGAAAATCGCCGCGAAAGGAAACAGGGCAAACTCTGGATATTCAAGACCCTGATGATGTATCGTGCGACTCCGCTTGCGTACCCATATGTTCAGGCTTTGAATTTGATCGATGTTTCTTTCCATGCCGACAACGACAAAGAAAAAGCCGTACGTGCCGCATGGAATACACTCCTCGACCACCTCACCGTTCACAAAGGCCAGCCTGACTTCCTTGAAAACACGCGCACACTAACGGCAACCCTTCTGGCGGCAATGGGTAAATGCCTTGGCTATGAGTTTGAGGAGGTGTATTTAAAACGCCACGCCTACCAGCCTGAAGGCCATGGAAAGCTGGAAGAAGAGCAACAGGAGCTTCGCGGATTACTCCTGCAAGTCTTGAGGAATGATCGCAGGATACCTATCGCACTTTTTCCTGATGACTTTCATCCGATAGTGCTTCCCCCGAATGAGGTGATGCCGATTAAGAAGCTACCCGGTTAATCAAGATTTGCTCTCCGCACCAATCTTGCCTTAAGGCCAAAACCCGGGGCGGCCAAAGTGGATGCTTGCCCTTGTAATTCATCCTTGCCGTGTGTCCTCAGCTCAAACTTCAAAGTGAAATCACCCTTGATGCCGAGTACGTTTCCGACCAACGGGTCGAAATTCTGCACGAGAACATCCGCTTTGAGGCCGCCTTCAACTTCTTGGTACGTTCCCAAATATGTGAATGCACTGTCGCCCCCGAATATCTTTCCCTTCATGAAGACGACCACTCCACCGCCCTTGCCTTCCATGCCCGCAAACGTCACGATCCAAAAACCATCGAACATAATCCTCTACGCCTCTGCGCATATGATATAGCATCGGCCCGAAGGATCAACCGACGAGTTTTCTCCCCAGTGATTCCGCACTGCAGACTCTCTTTCCAAATGGCGGGAGGAGTTCTTTTCGTTTTCACTGGCAATAAAACGCAATAACATCAGCGTAACCCAGTAACTTGGTACCATGTCTCTATGGGTAGATTCCTGCCAGCAAATGATTTTAGAGCGAGGCGTGTTGTCCTAACACGTGCAGATTTTGGATACGCACCCAAACCCGCGCCACCTCCATCTGATGTAATCGACAAGGTGACATGGCGAAGCCTCATTAGCTTGCCCGATGACGTTGCGATCAGAACGTCGAATTACCACGGCACCACAGTGAAGCAGTTGAACGATCTCTGGAGAGCGTGGGTCGAGTCTTTCGGCAGGGAACGGGATTGCATGTTTCCCGTCATGCTCGATGCGGGCGACGATTTTCAAGCGGCAACCTACACTGCGTTGACGGGCTTCTATAGGCTGTCAATCGCTGCCCTGCGAAGCGCACTGGAACTCGTCACCATCGGCGCATGGGCGCAGGTTTGCGGCAAACATCAGGAGTTCCGCGATTGGCGAGGGGGGGATTTTTCTCTCTCATTTGGACAAGCCTGCGATGGCCTCCTCGGGGCAACGGACGCTTTGCGGGCGCATCTTCGGGCAACCGTAAACGACAGCCTTTTTGCTCACAAGACTCCAAACGGTGAGGGTGGCTTTGCCCGGAGAATATACAACGGCATATCAAACTTCTCCCACTCACGTCCGGGTAGCACTGATGGCGACATGCGCAGGAGCAACGGCCCAATCTATGTCCGCTCAGCGTTCAATCATGCGGCTTGGGTACAATTTGAAACGCTCGGCTTATGCTTTGTGCTGATTTTGCTAACTCGTCCTGAGGCGTGTTTGCCTCCGGCAGCGGTTGATCTATTCGGTGATGTGAAACGGGTCAAATCGAGAGTGACCCGCGCTGCATTCGAATTTCTTTACAACCCCGCCCGATGATGTGGAGTGCTCCTTAGAACCATGACGGGATACAGATTTTTGTTTGACCGGGATGCTGCGAAGGCAGCAGAGTTGTTTCCAGCCCAGCGCGTAGTGATGCTGGAGGACGTTGGGCTGCCTGAAACCGCAACCGATTCTGAGATTGTTCGAGCGGCGTGTGACCGAAAGTTCATCGTGGTGACCTGCAACGGCGACGATTTCGTGAGGGAGTTCAACTCGTATTTGGCACAAACTAAAAAGCTTGAGTGTCACGACATGTACGGTCTCGTGGTTCTGCCAAATGGGTTTGAGATTCAAAGACGTGTCGTCCCGAAACTGGTCGGCAGGCTGAGACTGGAAGGCAACCGAATCTCGTGGCGCGAAGTGTGGGAAAAAGACTGTCTCGTGAAGATAGGCAGGAACGGTGCGGTCGCCACATCTCGATTCCCGCGCTGTCACTATTGCAAGAAGAGCGGGTTGGATTGAACTACCCTTAGAATTTCAGCAGTTGCCACGTTTCTGAGTCGAAGGTGTCCCGTGTAGTGTGAGGCCGCAAGGAAACGCTAGAGTTAACCGTCAAAGTTCTTTAATCGGGCGATGCCGTGCCTGCTATCTGCACCACACGAGCTGAGAACCGACTGCTGCGGTGCACGTGTGAATAGAGGACTACGTTTTATGACTCTTCACTCACGGCAAGGGCGAACGCTTCACGCAAAAACGGAATGATCGTGCGTAGGTCCTTGGCGGTCCGGACAAGGACGACGTGTGAGACGCGGTTGCCGCTTGGCCCGATTTTGATGAAGTACGGTGCGCTCGCCTTGCGACCGAGGTGAATCACCACGCGAAGCGCATCCCGCGTTACCGTCAGGTCCGCAAAGATGCGTGTTGTCCGGAACAGCGCGTACCGGTCACGTATGACTACCTCCACCTCGCCAAAGCCCCTAACGGAGGTCTCGAGTTTCCGGTAGAGATCGGTGAGTGCCGGTGGCCTACTTTTGAGTAAGGTCGCGGCGCTGCCGACCCCGCACGCGTGACGTTGATTCACCTGACGAAAGGTCCGATCACACCGCGGACATGCCCAACTCATAGGGTTTTAATATTAACCGGAATTTCCATTTTAGCTCCCAACAGCCCCACACTATATACCCATCGAGGAATTCCAGCGCACTATTTGTTCTGCGGCTGGCCATTGCGTGCGCTGCGGATTATTGCCCGTCAAGAAGGAAGAACAGCACTCCCGTGACCGGGGTCACTGACAGCGACTCCCGTCTGTGTAATATTCAGTGTTATTGATCGGTGTTCCTGATTGGTAGGGAAGCCCGCAGGGATTATCGGAGTGGATGACCCAGAGAACCATCTGGCGGACTCCGACAAGCCCCTGCGGGCTTTCTTTGTTTCTTAAACACACTCTCTCGTGATGTGCCTCACTGACGGCGGTCACAGCACTCCCGTAGCCTAGTACCGACAATCAGTCAGGAATCTTGTCCGAGAGCGACGAAGATGAAGATACCCTGATGGGTCTCAGCCCGTGACTAACCCCCACGGGCTGTACTTTTTGCTGCTGCTGCATTGGCGCATTTGTTGTTGTGGGCAATTTCAAGCTGCGGCAATCGTATCGGAACTGCTGGCCTCGTGATAACATCCCAGCAAGAAAAGGGATGGAAGTGCTAATGAATTCAAACAGGATCGCTCTTCTCGCTAGCTCTTGCCTCATGTTGGCTGTGACCGTAAACGCTGCCCCATTGCCGTGCCTTAACCCCGGCACCGAACGATGGCCTGTAAAGATCACTTTGCCCACCGACGCCAAGAACCAAACCATGACCTTGGCAGATGCGCTCGCACTGCAACGGCTCACGGACGTCAAGAAGAACGATCCGCGATATCAGGACGTGCGCATTACGGATCAACCAGTAAAAGAGAACACGCTGGTGACCATCTCCGGATGGCTTTATGTGGTTGCATTTGAAGCGGACGACTGTGACTTTCACATTCAGATCAGTCCGCAGCCGCGTACATCGACCAATCCGCCTTCAAAGGACGACAACTGCATGATCGTGGAAGTCCCCTCCGGCGAATACGCAACGACTATCTCCAGCCAAGTGGAAGGTGTGCGCCAGTGGGTGATCGATAATCTGCTGGGCAAGACCTTACCGAAAATCGGCAGTGTTCATGTGATGAACCATCCTGTTTATGTCACCGTAACCGGCGCGTTGTTTTACGACGATGCCCACGTATATATGGCAGACGGCGGCACGGGACGTGGCAAGAAAGGCATGGAGTCGAAAACGCTATGGGAGTTACATCCAGTGACGTCGATGGCTTTCGCTCCGCCCCCACAGGGGAATTAGCGGCTTGTGTCGTGGCTTAGACGATACAGAACTATACTGATTTTCGGGGTATTACCTGCCCGACACCCGCTACTAACAGAACGCAAAGACGCCTCAGAAAAGTCGTCCCGATTTGACTGGAGCCTTTGCTGGTAGGCCAAAAAGCTGGTACTCAATAGGCACGGCGATGGGGTTAAGGGCTGGTCAATAAGGCTCCAGCAGGGTTTACGGCCAAAGAATGACCCCCAACCATCACCGCCGCCCCCGAGCCCCTTAAATCGACGATGTGGCAATTTCATCCAAATTCATCGTACACTGCGCATGACCCCTGCAAAGGCCGCTGGCGTAACAGATTGGCTGTGGGATGTTGCGGATTTGGTTGCCCTGTGGGAGCAGTACGGGCGGAGGGTGGAAAGAGCGGCGTGATTTTAGGGAGTATTGGGGGAGGGCTTTTATGCGAATGTTCAAACTCGATCCGAGCGAATATCGAACCACTATCGGAGATGGAACTGAGGTCATCCACCTAAATCTGGATTACATAATGTTGATTACAGAAGGCCATCCGGGATGGGGTGGCTGCTTGACGTTGGTCGGCGGCAGCACATACTTCCTAGAAACTGGCGCTTTTAAGCGGCTCATGCAAGTTATTCAGGCAAAGTAGCCCGCCACCCAAAATTGGACTGGAGCCCTTGCCGAATGAATTTGAGCGCCTTGTCTTGCTGCCGCTGTGGAGAGAACTCCGTCAACCATGCGTCACTAAATTACGTCCGTCTTTGGCGGATTACTCGTAGAACTTCTCGAAGCACTTGCTCCAAATTCGCGTCTTCAAGAATGCGAGCGCGTATTGGCGCGAATTGCTGATGGATATGTCCGCCAACCAACGGGTCGCCCTTCGCCCTCGCGAGCAACTGGTCTATCTGGTACTGTGGCGGCAAGTCCTTGCGGAAATATTTCATGATCCATTGAAGCGCCACGTTCTCGGTATGCACGCCCTCCAGTGCGTCGAGTAGGCGGTTTGCCAAGTCCCTGTCCGTCGCTCGTTTGAAGGAATGCGTTTTGTCTGACGCACGGCGAGCCAGTTGCGCTCGCACCGCCTTTACCTCCCGTTCGACAATATCTGGCACTTGTGATCCTCCTTTACTTCTTGACGCTCATGTCAGCAGTGATCCGCTTGACCCCGAGCACAGCGCGTCGACAGTTTTCCCACCATCCATGACACTCAATTTAGCACCGGTGTCAATCCCCCCGCCACGGTGATGGTGCAACGCCCGACCGGAGCCCGAGATGTGGTTGATAACTACGTAATTCTAATCATCTGGTTTGGCGTCTTTGTCTTTGCCCACGACTGGATGTACCGAATGCATGGCCATTGGTTTAAGCTCTCGGTTGAGACTTTTGATGCAATTCATTACGCGGGTCTTGCTGTCTACAAGGTGGGCATACTTTTGTTTAACTTGGTGCCATTGGTCGCACTCTGGTTGGTTTCGTGAGGGGGTCGCCTATCGCATATAACCCGTCGTTTGTTGCCCCAAAACTTGGTCTGGGATGATATCCAATTGCACAAGCAGCCAGATCGCGAATCTGTGGGGGGATATCGAGGGGCTCAATCCTTCGGCTTTTGGGGTAAGACAGATTACTTCCTCGGGGCTGGAGTAGATGAGTCGTTTGCAAGTTTCAATGCGTTCTGCATTATTTGATTCATGGCATCTTGCCCCACTAATGCGCGAACAAATAGGCAGAACTGGATTGCCCTCACAGGAAGAAGTTCTGTAACAGTTTCGATGTCTTTTTCTGAGAGCGTGTAAACGTCGGTATGTGCGCTCTGGGTATCAAGATCGCAGAAAGCCCACTTCAAAGCAGAAATGACCCGCCAAACATATTACTCCGAGCACTAAATTGGTGACACACTGATCAAGCTGCGTATTGGACGTGGCCTTCGTGAAAGTATCTTTTTACCCGTTTCGGACTACCTTGCGTGATGCGGAGATAGGAACGA
>Ga0187864_10001395_pt1 | contig 23504 bp, 18 predicted proteins | sample June2016WEW_11_4_FD_132985 | JGI IMG/M metagenome (GOLD analysis project Ga0187864, IMG submission 132985) | Peatland microbial communities from SPRUCE experiment site at the Marcell Experimental Forest, Minnesota, USA - June2016WEW_11_40 | ecosystem: Environmental > Terrestrial > Soil >...
GGTGGTCTCGCCGCCTATTTCGAGGCCGGCCGTCAGACCGGGCAACTGCGGCACCCCGCCCGACGTGGCCCATTGCCAGAAGTTGCGCAGGTAGCTGAAGCGGAAATCGTTGGTGGTGGTCGCGTTGATGGTGGTGGTCAGCCCGGCGGCCCAATAGCTGGGAATTTGCGGCCGCGGCGCCTTGGCGACCGGTGTCCCCAGCGTGTCGCCCGGCAGCGCACCGCCGATATCCACCTGGTTGGTGGTGAGGTCGATATACCGGTAGTAGCGGTAGCTGGCCATGAACCGCCATTTGTCGGAGAAATCGTGATCGACGCGGGCCACTTCGTTGTTGCTCTTGATGGGCAGCGATACAATGCCCTGAAATCCTTGCGTGTTGTAGTGGTCGCCGCCGGAAACCACGTTGGCCGTGGGCTCGAACTTGTTCCAGATCTGCGATACCAGCGAATTCAGTCCGATTCCGCGCGGATCGCAGGCGCCCGCCGGGCAGGTGGCCGGCTGGTACGTCACTCCTCCCACGGTTACCGGAAAGGGGTTCAGGTTATACGGCACATACGTCCCGCCCTCGTTAATCTGAACCACGCCCGCCTTGAGCATGGGTGTGGGCACGGTCCTGCTGATGAGTGAGGATTGCGGATAACGGAAACCCTCGTAATTCACGAAGAAATACCATTTGCCGCCCAGCAGGTTCTTGGGGATGAGCTGGCCGCCCAGTGCCGCGCCGAAGCGGTTGTTGTGGGTGATCGGCAGGGGCGTGTAACCCAGGTTGCCCGAAGGCACGTGGTTGTTGTCCCAGGTATTGGCCGCGCCCACGTCGGTGGCGTAGTAATATTCATATGCCGCGCCGTGGAAGGTGTTGGTGCCGCGCTTGGTCACCATCTGCACCTGGCTGCCCGAAGAACCGTTGAAATCCGCCGTCATGCCGCTGGTGTTCACTTTGAACTCTTCGATGCTCTCCACCGGCGTCGGCATCGTCCCGGTGGGTGCGCCGTAGCCGGATGGCCCAGTGACGGACCCTCCGTTGGTGGAATTGGCGCCTGCGTAACTGTTGGTATAGACGGTCATGCTGCCGTCCATATCGTTCGAGTTGTTGCCGCCGTCGAGCTGGAAGGTGTTTTGGTCGAACATCGCGCCGGCTACCGAGCCTTCCGGCGAAACCCCCGGCTGGTACAGCGCCAGCGCCGCCGCTTCACGCGCGAAACCCGGCAGATAGACCAGCGAATCCCCCGCGACGGTCTGGCCCACCGTCGAATTGGTCGTCTGCAATTCCGCGCCCGCCTGTGCGGCCACTTCCACCGTGGTCGCGGTGGCGCCCACCTGCAGCGTCGCGTTGATGGTCAGCACCTGGCCGACCTCCACGCGTTGCGCGTTGACGTCCATCGTCGAAAAACCCGACTTGCCGATGCTGATGTCGTAAATCGCGGGTACGACGCTTACGAAGGTGTACCGGCCGGCGTCATTGCTCGTCGCCGTCAAGGTGATCCGTGTGGAGGGGTCGGTCAGCTTGATCGTCGCGCCCGCCACGATCGCATGCTGTTGATCGGTGATCAGCCCCGATACCGTTCCCGTGGAAACGGACTGCGGCCACGCCGGGCCGCATAACAAAAGCGTCGCGATCAAGACCGGTCCGACGCACACAAAAAACCTGCGGTGAAACATCGTGCCTCCCAGAGTTACGTTATGCCCACTCACGACCACCTAAGCTAAGTCGGGTAGTTTGAAGGGATTATAGGGCTATGTGTCATAGCTTGTCAAGGCAATTCAAGTCTTAATCGCTTATGATCCGGGCAGTAATAGCGACAAGACGCCGGCTTGGTACCGGTGGCGCCTTTTGTAGGCTGCCGCTGGCGGCAGACAAGAACCGCTCCATGGTGGTCGTACGTGCGCGGGCATTCGCGAGTCCGGTTTAAGATGGAGGCGCAGGCATGCAACCACGGGGGTCCTTAACTGATCGGGGATCTCGCAGTCTAGGTGCGTCAACCGTTCCCTTACGGTCGCGGCTCGGTTACGGGCGCGTGTGTTTGCAGTCACTTACCGAGACGCGACCGTAAGGGAGCGGTTGACGGGAACGGATCTCCCCAGATCGGTCGCACATCCCACCCACGGAGAGGTGGTGTACTGTTACCCGTGGCTACACCCCCAAGGCGGACTTGCGCTCGAGGCGGTGTGTCTGTACGGCAAAGTCGTACAAAGAATCGCGAAAGCTGGGATGAGCGATCACAATCAGACTCTCCGCCCGCTGCCGAATCGTCTTGCCATACAGATAGGCAACGCCGTATTCGGTTACTACGTAGTGCACGTCCGCCCGCGTGGTGACCACCCCGGCGCCGAAATCGAGCGCCGGCACGATGCGCGAAACCGCGCCTTGCCTGGCGGTCGAAGGCAAGGCGACGATCGGTTTGCCTCCATTCGACCGCGCCGCCCCGCGCATGAAGTCCAATTGCCCTCCGAATCCGCTGTAGGGCTGCGTGCCGATCGAATCCGCGCAGATCTGGCCGCTCAGATCGACCTGAATCGCCGAGTTCACCGCGATCATCTGCTCGTTCAGCGCGATCACAAAGGGGTCGTTGGTGTACATGGCCGGGTGAAATTCGAAAAGCGGATTCTCGTCGATAAAGTCGAAGATCCTCTTCGTACCAACCACGAAGCTGGCCACGGCCTTGCCGCGGTGCAGCGTCTTCCGTTCGCCGTTGATCACCCCGGCCTCGATCAGGGGGACGATCCCATCCGAGCACATCTCCGTGTGCAGACCAAGACTCCGCTTCCCGGAAAGGCACGCGAGCACGGCATCCGAAATGCCGCCGATGCCCAACTGCAAGGTGGCGCCATCGGGAATCAGCCCTGCCACGTTCTCGCCAATGCGGCGCGACACATCCGTAACCGGCTCCGTCTTGAGTTCGAGCAACGGCCTGGATGTTTCCACCGCGGCCGAGAGCCTTCGCACATGGATGCGCGCGCTCCCGAACGTGCGCGGCATCTGCTGGTTTACTTCGGCAATGACGTGTCTGGCGTACTGAGCGGCCGTGAACGTGCAATCGACGCCGACTCCCAAGCTCATATATCCGTGCTGGTCGGGCGGCGACACCTGCAACAGGACCACATCCAGCGGCAGCGCGCCGGAAGAGAACAGCTTCTCGACTTCGCTCAGGTGGATGGGCGTATAGTCCGCACGGCCTCCAGCAACAGCATCCCGAACATTCGCTCCCACAAACAGGGCGTTGTGATGGATGTGCCCTTCATATTTCGGCAAGGTGTAATCCGCTTGCCCGAAGGTGAACAGGTGAACCACCTCCACGTCGTGCAATACAGCGGCTCGCCTCAGCAGCGCGTCGGTGAGCGTCGTGGGCGTGGCGCAGGCCGGGTGTACGTAAACGCGATTTCCCGAGCAGATCAGCTCGACAGCCCGATCTGCCGTCATCAGTTTGTTGGTGTACAACTCCGCCCAGTTCATCTCAGGACTCCAGGGCTCTTGCCCTTGCCTCGTCACTCTGGCCAAGCACCGGTTGGGACCGATCGGGGGAAAGCCGCCCCAATTTAGGGAGCCGGTCACGACTTTCACTTAAATCATATACCCGCTATCGGATTTTGAGATCCGGCAACCGGTGATTCGACCGCGGTGTTGTGGCTGGCTGCGAACCATGGAGATTCCCGACCCCCCCCCTTCTATTTCGGATGGCATCGTCCTATACTTCTATCGGGGCCGAAACCGAAGCCAAGGAGGCCGCGTTGAAGATCCTCAAGCTCCGCAAGGAAAAGTTAGATCTTTTCGCATCGGTGGTACAGCAATTCGGCGAGGTGCACGCGCCGGTCGAACAGGACGGCAAGTATGTTTTCAAACGGCTGACCCGGTGGTCGGAAGCCCGGTTGGAATACGACCGTACTATCCTTCCACCCAAGAAGTATTTCCTTCCCCCGCGGGAAACTCTCTTTCACTACCGCCCCGGGGAGGGATTCGAGCCGTGCACCGACGGGTTGGACCAGCGCATCGTCCTGTTCGGCGTGCATGCCTGCGACGTTTACGCTCTCAATATCCTGGATCGCGTTTTCGCGGGAAAATACAACGACCCGTACTATCAAGCGCGCCGGAAAAATACCGCCATCATCGGGATCGACTGCACCCCCGACAAGCAGTGCTTCTGCCGCTCCATGCGCGCGGATTTTGTCGACCACGGCTTCGATCTCTTCTTTTACGATACCGGCGGCTATTACCAGGTGCTGGTGGGCACCGCGCGCGGGGACGATATGGTGCTGGCCACCGGCAGCGTCTTCGAAGCCGTGGACGCCGCCGACATCGAGGATTACAAGCGGCGCTCCATGAACAAGCGCCGCGCCTTCCAACTGGAAGTGGAAATCCGCGACCTTCCCGAGATCTTCGAGATGGAATACCAGAGCGAGATCTGGGAGGAGTTGGGTGCCAACTGCCTCTCCTGCGGCAGTTGCAGCATGGTCTGCCCCACCTGCTACTGCTACGACGTCGCCGACGACGTGGAACTGGGATCGCGCGCCGGCAACCGGGCGCGCTCCTGGGATTCGTGCCTGTTCGCCAACCACGCGCTGGTGGGCAGCGGCGAAAACTTCCGCGGGCCGCGCGCCAGCCGGATCAAGTTCCGGTTCTACCACAAACAACGTGGCTTCGTGGCGGAATACGGGCGGCCGAGCTGCGTCGGCTGCGGACGTTGTATCGGCGCGTGTCCGGTGAATATCGACGTCGTCGAAGTGATCGACCGGCTACGGAGGGTTCAAGATGTTGTTAGCCGATGAAGTCTCAACCCGTGGTCCCGTGTTGGACGATAACCCCTACCAGCCGCACATGGCGCGGATCGCGCGCGTCTATAAAATGGTGGAGGGCAATTACCTTTTCACGCTGCGCTTCCTGGACGAGCGCCTGGCCCGCACGTTCCGCCACCGGCCAGGCCAGTTCATCATGTTGAGCGTTCCCGGCGCCGGCGAGATGCCTATCTCGATTTCCTCTTCTCCCTCGCGCCCGGAAGTCCTGGAACTGTGCGTGCGGCGGGTTGGCCGCGTCACCAGCGCGCTTTACCGCATGCACGCGAACGAAGTGGTGGGAGTGCGCGGTCCCTATGGCAACGGCTATCCCATCGAGGAGATGGAGCACAACGATCTGCTGCTGGCCGCCGGAGGCCTGGGCATGGCCCCCTTGCGTTCCCTGCTGTGGTACGCCCTCGATCACCGCGACAAGTTCCAAAACATCACCTTGATGTATGGCGCCAAGCGGCCGGACGAGATGCTCTTCCGCGAGGAACTTCTGGCCCTGCTGGACCGCGACGACGTGAACTGCCTCCTTACCGTGGACGCGGATACTTCCGGAGCTTGGAAAGGCCATGTCGGCCTGCTCCCCACCTTGTTCAACCACGCTTCCATCGAGCCGCTTCGCACCTATGCGGCGGTCTGCGGGCCGCCCGTGGTCTATAAATTCATTCTGCGGAAGCTGCTGGAGCTCGGCTTCCCCAAAAACCGCATCCTGATGTCGCTCGAACGGCGCATGAAGTGCGGCATCGGCAAGTGCGGCCATTGCAGCATCGGATACAAGTACACCTGCCTGCAAGGCCCGATCTTCACCTACTGGGATGCAATCAACCTGCCGGAGATGATCTGATGAGCAAGCCTACTGTGGGGATCTTCGGACTCACGGGTTGCGCCGGTGACCAGCTCGTGATCTTAAACTGCGAGGACCGGCTGCTGGACCTCGTCTCTTTGATCGATGTTCGGGACTTCCTGATGGCGTCTTCCGAAAACGATGCCGCCTGTGCACTGGACGTGGCCATCGTCGAGGGGGCGGTTCTGAGCAACCGCGACGTCGAGCGGCTCCGGGAGATCCGGAAACGCGCAAAGACGCTGGTGGCCCTCGGCACTTGCGCCGTGTGGGGTGGCGTGGCGGCAATGGACCGCGGCGCCGATCGCCGGGAGCTTGTGCGGGAGGTTTACGGCGAGACCGGACTGGCCTACGACTCTCTGCCGGCCCGGGCACTGCACGAGATCGTGAAGGTGGATCTCAACCTTACCGGCTGCCCCATCGAAAAGGACCATTTTCTGGCGGCCATTGCCAATCTGCTGAATGGCAACGCCCCGGTCTATCCCGAATATCCCGTTTGCACGGAGTGCCGCATGTTCGAGAACAACTGCCTCCTGATCGAGCGCGGCGAAGTCTGCTGCGGGCCGGTCACCGCAGCCGGGTGTAAAGCGCGATGTCCGGAGCTGCGCGTTGCCTGCGTGGGTTGCCGCGGTCCCGCTGGCGACGCCAATCCATCGTCCTGGCTGGCGGCGTTGGCCGAGAAGGGCATCGACCGGCACGCCATCGCCGCCCGCTTGCGGACGTTCGCGCCCGAAGGAGTTGTCCAATGAGGACTGTCGTCGTCGAGCATCTGGCGCGTGTGGAGGGCCACGGCGGCATCACCGTGGAACTGGAAGGCGACACCGTCGCGAACGTGCGCTTCGGCGTGTTCGAAGGCGCGCGGCTGCTGGAGCCGCTGGTCCGGGGCAAGCGATACGACGAGGTGGCGCCGGTCGTTTCCCGCATCTGCTCCATCTGTTCCGCGGCGCATTCCCTGACCTCCTTGAAAGCCACCGAGAAAGCGCTTGAAGTCCAGGTCAGCCGGCAAACGGAGCTGCTGCGCGAACTGCTGTACCTGGGCGAGAGCATCGAGAGTCATGCGCTGCACCTTTTTCTTCTGGCCGTGCCGGACTATTTGAATTATCCGAGCGCCATCGCTCTGGCGGCGGACAAGCCGGACGCCGTGCTGCTCGGATTACGGCTCAAGCAACTCGGCAATTCGATCCAGGAGACCATCGGCGGGCGAGCCATCCATCCGGTCAACGTCGTGCCGGGCGGGTTTGGCAGAGTGCCGGCCGCCGATCGGTTGATCGAATTGCACGGCGGTCTGCTCCAGGGGATTCAGGATTCCGATGCCGTCATCGATCTGATGGCGTCTCTCCCGGAAGCGGACTTCTGCCATGGCGATACCGTCTACGCCGCGTTGGTTTCGCCCAACCCGGACAGCTACTACGCCGGCGACGAAGTGGCGGTTGTGTCCAATGGAGACCGGTCCATTGTGCCCGCCGCGGCCTACAAGTCGCTGACCAACGAAGCATCCGTGCCGCACTCGCACGCCAAGCACAGCAGCTTTCGCCAGAAACCGTTCATGGTCGGCTCGCTGGCGCGGCTCACGGTCAACCCGCAACGGCTCACGGGAAGGCTGGCGGTGGCCAGGGAGCGCCTCAAACTCGAGTTGCCGTCCGGCAACCCGATGGACAACAACAAGGCTCAAGCTGTGGAATTGATCGGCGATCTCGACCGGGCATTGGCGATTATCGAGCAATTGCTGCGCGACGGCATCGAAGACGAGCGGCCGGCGGCGGTGCACCCTCACGCCGGAACGGGCACGGCCATCACCGAAGCTCCGCGGGGCTTGCTGATTCACAGCTATTCTTATGACGCGGATGGCCGAATCGCTTCCGCCGACGTGATCACGCCCACCGCCTTGAACGCGGCCAGCATGGAGCTGCATTTTCGCCGCGCCGTGGAGCAATCCGCCCAACGGGAGGAAGCCGCCATTTCGAAGCGGCTCGAAATGATTGCGCGCGCCTACGATCCGTGCATCTCCTGCTCCGTGCACCTGGTACGCAGGCGATGAAACCGGTCCTCGTGATCGGTCTCGGCAATCCGCTGATGGGCGACGATGGAGTTGGATGCGTCGTGGCGGAGCGGCTGGCCGGCGACACGAGGCTGCCCGCATATGCGGAGGTAATTTGCGGCGGATCCGACCTGCTCCGGCACGCCGGGCAGATGGAAGGGCGCAGCCGTGTAGTTGTCATTGACGCTATCGAAGACGATACCGAACCGGGAAGCGTCCTGGTGTTTGACGAGGCTCGCTCTGGACTCGATGAGCGTCAGGATCACGCCCATCACCTTTCCGCCGTCCAGGCGATAAGGCTTTTTCGAACCATCGCCTCTATCCGCTGCACGCTGCTCGGTGTTGGCATTTCATCGGCCGCCATGGGGACGGGCCTGTCGCCCAGGATCGAAAGCCGGATGCCGGCGATCCTGGACCGCGTTCTCCAAGAACTGGACGGCCGCCCACCGCCGATAGCTGACCGCTGACCGCTCCCATGGCTCTCTTCCCCCCTTCAGTTTCAGAGCAGTTTGTCCTATAATCATGCCGGGTCACCTTTCGGCTAGGAAGTCTCGGGAGTGGAGCCGCCTGGCCCGGAGAAGGAGGTGCGGATGGCCGCAAAAGTGCTCCTGATCGATGACGATACCGACTTTCGGGCCGCGGTGAAATCTCTTCTCGAAGGTCATGGTTATAACGTGCTTGAAGCCTCATCCGGCACGGAAGGGTTGCGGATGGTGGTCGAGCACAAACCCGATGCGATCCTTCTGGATATTATGATGGAGAGCACCGTGGAGGGGTATGGCGTCACCCACTCGCTCCGGTATCGGGATGAATATGCCGAGTTTAGCCATATCCCGATCCTCATGATTTCTTCGATCGAGGAAAGCCCGGATGAACGCTTTCCGATGTCGGCCGAAGTCGAGATGATCCGGCCCGACCAGTACCTCACCAAACCGCTCGATATTCCAAAATTCCTCCGGCTTTTGGAAAAGGCGGTTGGGGCGAACAAAGCCGCCGTGGTTTGAAGCTTCGCCACGTCCGGGCGAGGGAATGGAAGAGAGAACGATGAGCGATCCCGTTGCGCCGGAAATGGTTGTCGTGATCGATGACGACTATGCGATGCGGCTCTCCTGCGGGAAAATTCTGACCAAAATGGGGTTGCGCGTCGAGACCTTTGAAGACGGCGCCCGCGGCCTCACTGGCGTGGCTACCGCCAAGCCGGGAATGGTGATCGTGGATCTCAAAATGCCGGGCATCAGCGGGATGGAAGTCATTGCCCGCGTGCATGAGATCGACCCCCAAATCGTCATCGTGGTGATTACCGGATACGCCACCATCGACACGGCCGTCCAGGCCATAAAATGCGGGGCTTACGATTTCCTGCCCAAACCGTTTTTGCCCGATGAGCTGCGCTTGATCGTCAACCGCGGGCTGGAGCGCCGCCGGCTGGCATTGGAGTCCCAGCGATATGAGATTGAGCAAACCATGCTCAAGCGCCGCTTCGTCACCTTCGTGTCCCACCAACTTCGGACACCGTTGGCCGCCGTCCATCAGTATTTGGACGTGATGAAGCACCTGGACCAGGCCGCCGACGATCCGGCCAGGCGGCAAGAGTGGCTCGATCGTTGCCTGATACGGATTGAGGAGCTCCAGAACCTGATTGCCGACTGGCTGACGCTGGCGCAGGTGGAGGGTGGCAGCCTCTTCAAGGAGAGAATCCCGGTCGATGTCATCCGGATTATTCGCGACATTCTGAAAACTTACGAGCCTGCGGCGGCGGCCGGCAACGTGTCGCTCGAAACCACCCTGCCGGACCATGGCGTGTTCCTGTTGGGCGACCGGAACTGCCTGAACGTCCTGTTTGACAACCTCATCACCAACGCCATCAAATACAACAAGCCGGGTGGAAAGGTGACGGTTTCCGCAACTCAGGCGCGCGGAGAAGTGGTCATCGCCATCGCCGATACCGGCGTCGGCATTCCGGAAAAATATCTTCCCTTCCTTTTCGGCGAGTTTTTCCGCGTCAAGGAGGACGGGCTGAAGAAGACCGCCGGAACCGGCCTGGGTTTGCATATTTCCAAGAAGATTGTTTCCGAAATGGGTGGAATCATCAGCGTCGATAGCCAGGCCGGCGTCGGCTCCACGTTTTGGGTGCGCTTTCCGGCCTGGCGCGAGGCGGACGAGATCGGGAATCAAAACGATGCCAGACAAGAAGCGAGTATTGATTGTTGATGACGACCAGGACTTTGTAGAGGCTGTGGCCTGTTTCCTCGAGGCCAACAGTTTCACCGTCTTCCGCGCGCACAACGGCCCCGAGGGCATCCGGATTGCCAAGATGGAACGGCCCGACCTCATCCTCATGGACATCATGATGAACGAGAGAACCGAAGGCTTCTTCACGATTCACGAGATCCGCCGCGACCCGGCCTTGAAGAGCGTGCCGATCTTCGTTCTCAGTTCGTTTTGCACGCGGCTTCCCGATTTCGAAATCCCCTCCAGCGGCGGTTGGCTGACTCACGACATGTTCTTCGCCAAGCCAGTGGACACGGCTCAGTTGCTGGAAAGGATACGCCAGCGGGTTGGCGCGGTGGCTTAAAGGCGAAAACGGATGCTATGCGCTTCGGTTCCCCACGGCTGTCGCTCAAGGCAAGGCTGATCTGGAGCTACCTGGTCATCCTGGGAACCGGAGGATTGGTCACATCGCTGGTGGGCTCCTGGATCGTCAGTTCCACCATCATGATGCAGGCGCGCCGGGCCGTCGATCACGACTTCGCCACCGCGCGAACGGTTTACGAACAGCAACTCCAGACGCTGAAGCTATCGGTGGAGTTTGCCGCGGCCGGTTCCACCGTGCAACATTATCTTGCCGGCGGCGATGCCGCATCTCTTTCTACCGATCTGGAGCGGATTCGCCGCGACGCAGGCTTCGATTTTCTCAGCCTCACCGACCAGAAGGGCCGGGTGGTTTTCCGGATCTCGCAACCCGTCCTTACGCGCGACGACGTATCCTCTGTGAGCGTCGTCAAAGCGGCTCTTTCCGGCAAAGTTGCCGCCGCAACCGAGCTTCTTCCCGCCGGCCTGCTCGCCAATGAGAATCCCGCGTTGCTCGCTCGGCTGCGCCTGGGTGCGGACGGCAACAACCCGAGTCGAGGCATGGCCCTGGTAGTGGCCGCGCCCGCGGGCGCCTCTTCCGGGCGGCCGATGGGAACCCTTTATGGCGGCATTCTTTTGAATCAGAACTTCGCCATTGTGGATCGGGTCTGGGAACTCCTCTTCCGCGGAGACCGCTTCAAGGACGTGGACAGCGGATCGGTCACCATATTCGAGGGAGACGTTCGGATTTCGACCAATGTCAGAACGGCCGCCGGCGCTCGGGCCGTCGGCACGCGTGCGCCCCAGGATGTGAGCGATGCCGTTCTGAGTCATAGTGAGCCCTGGAGAGGCCGGGCCTTTATCGTCAAGGACTGGTACACCAGCGAATACGCCCCCATCCGCAACTATGCCGGCGAGGTCATCGGAATGCTCTCCGTCGGCATTCTGGAGCGCACCTACACGGCCGTTCGCAACCAAGTGATTCTTTCGTTTTTCGGTATTGCCACTGCCGGCTTTCTTCTGATCCTTGGCATCACCTACTACATGATTCGCAACCTCACTCGCCCCATCGGTGAGATGGTCGCCGCTACTCGGAATATCATCGCCGGCCGGTTCGACCAGGAAGTGCGGTCGGATTCGCCGGGAGAGATCGCCCTGCTGGCGGAGTCTTTTAACGCCATGCTCAAGAGCCTGCGCCAGATGAAGGGCGATCTGGAGGAATGGGGGCGCACTCTCGAAGAAAAAGTGAAGCAGCGGACCGAAGAGCTGGTGGCGATGCAGGCCAGAGTCGCGCAGTCGGAGAGGCTGGCCTCGCTCGGCATGCTGGCTGCCGGCGTGGCCCACGAAGTGAATAATCCCCTGGGAGGCATCCTGGCTCTGACCGGCTTGACCGTGGAGGATATGCGGAAGGACGATCCCAACCGCGAAAACCTGGAGGAAGTGATTCGCCAGACCGAGCGATGCCGCGACATCGTCAAGGGGTTGCTCGAATTCTCCCGGCAATCGAAAGGCAATACGGAGCCGGTCGATCTGAATAAGCTCCTTCGGGACACGCTCTCGCTCGTCGGCAAACAGGCGCTCTTCTTCAACATCGAGGTGGTTTGCCAGCTCGAGCTGCAACTGCCTCCCGTGGTCGCCGACCGGTCCCAATTCCAGCAGGTATTCATCAACATTCTCATGAATGCGGTTCAGGCCATGAACGAGCGCGGCGCCATCACCATCGCGACCCGTCGCGCCGGCGCCGGCGATACCGTTGAGGTGGCGATCTCCGACACCGGCCATGGCATCCCACCCGAAGCCATCGGCCGCATCTTCGATCCCTTCTTCACCACCAAAGAGAACGGCCACGGCACGGGACTTGGCTTGTCGATAGCTTATGGAATCGTGACCAGCCACGGCGGAAGCATTACGGTCCAGAGCGAAGTCGGCAAGGGAAGCACTTTCACCATCCGCATGCCGGCCGCGGTCTCCGTCCGTCCGCCGCCCTAGTCGAGCAACTGGGGCGGCCATAACTTCTTGACCGTCAGTCGGATAATTGGACCTTAACAGGCGCTTCCGTTTGTTATGATTATCTTGCAACCGTCGCACACAGAGGGTGACGGTTCGCGCAAAAGGAGGTTTCTTCAGTGGCGAGTCACCGGATTCCCGAGGCGAGACGCGGAAGGAAATCCGGCCTTAACTCAACATTCACCCTTGTAAACGTCGATCTCCCCGGTGAGGGGCGGAATCGGACAAGGCATTGAGGTGAGTGGAACCCGCTGGTTGTGCGGGCTGTACAACAAGCGGCGCCATCGTGGCGGTCGCACATGGCTAGAGGGTGGCGTATACGCCGTGTATCGCCACCCAGGATCTCGGGAAGTGAATTATGGAAAAGGAAGCCTTAGGCATAATCGACTGGCGCACTCAAACTAATTATGAGATCCCGATTCATGACGGAACCATTCGAGCCATGGATCTGCGTCAGATCAAAACCGGGCCCGATGACTTCGGGCTCATGACCTACGACCCCGCCTTCATGAACACGGCCTCGTGCCGCAGCGCCATTACGTTCATCGACGGCGACAAGGGTATCCTCCGCTATCGCGGCTACCCCATCGACCAACTGGCGGAAAAGTGCACCTTCCTGGAGGTCGCCTATCTCCTCTTGCACGGTGAGTTGCCTACCCAATCCCAGTGGAACGAGTGGCGCGCCCAGATCACCCACCACACCATGCTGCACGAAACCACCAAGAAGTTTCTCGAAGGCTTCCGCTGGAATGCCCATCCCATGGGAATGCTGTGCAGCACCGTTGCGGCCCTCTCCACCGTCTATCCCGAGGCCCGCCATGTGCTCGACCCCGAAGTCCGCAAGCTGCAGATCATGCGCCTGATCGGCAAAATGCCGACCATCGCGGCCTATACGTACCGCCACAGCCTGGGCTACCCCTACGTCTATCCGGATAACGAACTGAGCTACACCGAAAACTTCATGAACATGCTCTGGAAGATGGCGGAGCCCAAGTATTCGGCGAGCCCTGTTCTGGCGCGCGCCCTAGACATCCTCTTCATCCTGCATGCCGACCACGAACAGAATTGCAGCGCCAACGTGATGCGCTCGGTGGGTAGTTCCCAAGCCGACCCATTCCTCTCCACGGCTGCCGCGGCGGCTGCCCTTTCCGGCCCGCTGCACGGCGGCGCCAACGAAGAAGTGCTCAAGATGCTCGATGTGATCGGCTCCAAAGACAAGGTTCCGGCCTACATCGAGAAGGTCAAGGCAGGCCAGTTCAAGCTCATGGGATTCGGGCACCGAATCTACAAGAACTACGATCCCCGCGCCCGCATCATCAAGTGGGCGGCGGACAGTGTGTTCGAGGTCACCGGGCGAAATCCGAAGCTGGAGATCGCGCTGGAACTGGAGCGTATTGCGCTGGAGGACGAGTACTTCATCAAGCGCAAGCTCTATCCCAATGTGGATTTCTACTCCGGCATCATCTACCAGGCTATGGGGTTCCTGCCGGAGATGTTCACGGTTCTGTTCGCCATTCCGCGCACGGCGGGCTGGCTTGCCCAATGGCAGGAGATGATTACCGATCCCGAGCAGAAGATCGCCCGCCCGCGCCAAGTCTACACCGGATACATGGTGCGGGACTTCGTGCCGATTGAAAAGCGGGGCGTTCAGGCTACCGCCGTCACGGCATAGTAGAGGCCGGCCCTTGCGGGACCCGGAGCCCGCAAGGGCGGCTTTACGCGCTCAGCGATTCCGCCGGGCGGCGACGCATCGAAACCCGTGTTCGCGGCTGGAACCAGCCCCGAACACGCCGTGGGCGTTGATCTTCACTGCACGGCGGGTGCCCACCCTGGAAACGCCGAGGAGTACAGCACCTATGCAGCAGGTAACCCATGATGTCGTGATCCTGGGAACAGGACTTGCCGGGTTGCGCGCCGCGGTGGAGATCTCGATGAGAACCCACGGAGCGGCCGATATCGGCATCGTATCGAAAGTTCAGGTGATGCGCTCGCATTCGGTATGCGCGGAAGGCGGTACCGGCGCGGTCATGCGCCCAGAAGAGGGGGACAGCTTCGAGTTGCACGCCTGGGATACGGTCAAAGGATCCGATTTTCTGGCGGATCAGGACACGGTGGATCGTTTCGTAAGGGCGTCGCCGGATGAGATCCGCCTGCTGGAGCACTGGGGAGTGCCGTGGTCGCGGCGTGAAGACGGCCGAATCATGCAAAGGCCGTTTGGAGGGCATTCCTTCCCGCGCGCGTGCATGGCGGCGGACAAGACCGGATTCTTCGAGATGCAGGCGCTGTACGACACCCTGCTCAGGTACGACAACTTCACGCGCTACGATGAATGCTTTGTCACTTCGCTGCTCCTGGACGGCGGACGATTTGCCGGCCTCACCCTCTTTGACGCGCCGACGGGTGAGTTTTTCGTCTTGCGCGGCAAGGCTCTTTTATTCGCTTCCGGCGGGTTGGGAAACCTGTACGGATTCACTACCTACTCGCAAACCGTCACCGGCGACGGGCAGGCCATCGCGTATCGCGCCGGCCTCGCGCTGGAGGATCCGGAGTTCCTTCAGTTTCACCCTACCGGGCTAGTGCCGTCGGGCATTCTGATGACGGAAGGCTGCCGCGGTGAAGGCGGCTACCTGCGCAACAACAAGGGCGAGCGCTTCATGGAAAAGTACGCGCCCAAGATGATGGAGCTTGCGCCACGCGATATTGTCTCCCGTTCAGAAATGACCGAAATCCTGGAAGGCCGGGGCTTCCCGGGACCCGAGGGGCTGGACTATATCGAACTCGATCTGACGCACCTGGGGGCCGAGCGGATCAATAAGCGTTTGCCGCTGATACGCGAAGTCTGCATAAAGTTTCTGGGGATCGACCCGATCACCCAGCCTATCCCCATACGCCCTGTAGCCCACTACTCCATGGGTGGTATTGAGGCCGATATCGACGGCCGGACAAAGGTGGAGAACATATGGGCCGCGGGCGAGGTGGCGTGCCACTCCATGCATGGCGCCAACCGGCTCGGCTGCAACTCCACCGCTGAATGCCTGGTGTGGGGCGGAATCACCGGCCACGGGATCGCCAAATACCTGGGTCAGGGCGCCAGGTTGAGCGACATGCCGGAGCCGCTGGCCAGGGTGGAGGAGAACCGCATCTTCAAGGGCCTGCTCCAACAGAGCGGGAAGGAGAACCCGGCCGCGATCCGCCGCCAGCTTCGGACCTTGATGGACCGGCATGCGGGCGTCTACCGCACCGGCGCATCCATCGAGGAGGGTCTGGACAAGATCGCCGAGCTGAGACAACGCTTCCAAGGAATCGCCATTTGCGACAAAAGCCGCATTTACAACACCAACATCATTCAGGCGTTGGAGACCGAAAACATGCTGGAGTTGGCCGAGGTGCTGCTCTTCGCGGGCCTGTCGCGGCAGGAATCGCGCGGAGCCCATGCCCGCACGGATTTCCCCAAACGTGACGACGACAAGTTCCTGGCCCACTCCATGGTTTATTGCGGGCACGGCCGGCCGAGGCTGGAGTACAAGCCCGTGACGATCACCACCTGGAAGCCCGTGGAGCGGAAGTACTGAGAGGAGGCTGGCATGGCCGACATCAAAAGGCACGACAACCGGCTTGGACTGTGGGGCTGGCTCGGCGGCGGCTGTTGGGGTATGGAGCGCTACGCGTACATCCTTCATCGCCTCACCGGTCTGGGTATTCTTTGCTACCTGCTGATGCACATCGTGGTCACAAGCCTACGCGCTACCGGCAGGTACCTATGGGTAGAGGGGCAGTTCTTCCACCGGCCGGTTTTCAAATTCGGGGAGTTTCTGGTTTTCGCGGCTTTCGCCTACCACGCGTTTAACGGAATTCGCCTGCTGCTGGTGGAACTCGGCTTAGCGGTCGGCAAGCCGATCGAACCTGTCTACCCTTACAAGACCTCGCTGAGTGTACAGCGGCCGCTATTCATCTCAATGATGGTCCTGGCAGCGGTTTTTCTGGCCGTCGGCGGCTGGCAGTTCCTGGGGCTGGCGGAATAGGAGACGAAGATGCACGAGACGAAATACTGGACCTGGCACATGGCCGCGGGAGTTTTGATTGCGTTCCTGCTCGGCCAGCACATGTTGATTATGCACGCCGGCAGCGTTACTCACATGTTCGCGCCTCACGGCGGCGAAGCAGTCTCCAAGTCGAACAGCCTTTTTCGCGACGGCCGGCTCTTCTTCACCCTGACTTACATTCTTCTGCTGGGAGCGGCGCTCTACCACGGCCTGTATGGCTTGCGCACCATGCTGTTCGAACTGACGCTGAAGCCCGCGGGCGAAAAGGTGGTTAGCCTCGGCCTGCTAGTGGTTGGGCTGGGGTTCTTCAGCCTGGGCGCCTGGGCGGCCATCGCGGCGCATGCCGTCGCCCTGACGGGTGCAAGGGGGTAGCTATGGCGGGGGATGAGAAGTGCCGCCGGACCGTCAGCTTCCACGTCACGCGATACAATCCTGAGAACGACCGCGTCCCATACGTGAAGACCTACCAGGTGCCCGTGCGCGAAGGTATGACGGTGCTGGACGGTCTGCACTACATCAAGGACGAGCTGGATCCATCGCTGGCATGGCGCTATTCGTGCCGCATGGGCGTCTGCGGCTCGTGCGGTATGCTTCTGAACGGCCACCCGACGCTCGCCTGCAATACCCAGATCCTGCATATCGCCCAAACGGACCTCACGGTAGGGCCATTGCCCAACTTCGCGATCATCCGCGACTTGGTTCCCGACCTTTTGTCGATGTTCGAGAAACACCGCTCCGTCAAGCCTTACATCGTGCGCGCGGAGGACGCCGGGGTCGATCGGCCGGAAGGCGAGTTCTACCAGTCGGCGGACCAGCTCGAAGCCTATCTTCAGTTCACTTACTGCATCAAATGCGGGTGCTGTATGGCTGCCTGCCCCACTTTGGCCACCGACGCCCGCTACTTGGGACCAATGCCGCTGGCGGCGGTGCAGCGGTACAACGCGGACACCCGCGACGACGGGCGGCGCGATCGCAACAGGTTGGCAGGCAGTTCGCATGGCGCCTTCCGCTGCCACTACGCTGGCGAGTGTTCGCGCGTCTGCCCGAAGGGTGTGGATCCAGCCAAGGCCATCCAGCACCTCAAGCGCCAGTTGGTGCTGGATTATCTCCACCTTGGCCGCCGGAAACAGCCGAGCAAGAGGATGCTGGGGCCGGGCAAAGGCGAAGTGCGCGCCACCATCGCACCGGCGCCGGCGAAAACAGTTTGATGGGCGCGGGAGGTAGCAGCATGCAGCTTGAGCCGGCTCAACGGGCAGTATCGAGCCGGAGCTCTTCTCTTCGCTTCGTTTGTGCCGATGTGGGATATCTTGGCGCGCATCTCTACCTGACGCCGTTCCATAAGTATTGCTTGCTCCGGAACCATCTCATCGGCGAGCGAATGGCCTGCGAGGACGATTTTTTAGCGCCAAACCCGATCGGCGACGGCGACTTACTCCTGGTCCACTGTCCTGGTTACATCGAGCGGCTCCGGCTGGACCTGCTCACTCTCGACGAGCGGACTCTTTTGGAGCTTCCCTGGTGCCCGAGCTTACAGAAGGCGTTCTGGCTGTGGACGGGCGGAACCGTGCTGGCAGCGCGCCTGGCGTTGCGCGAGGGCATTGGCTTCCATATCGGAGGCGGTTTCCACCATGCCTTTCCCGACCACGGCGAAGGCTTCTGCGCGATCAACGATGTGGGCGTGGCCATCCGGGTTTTGCAAAGGGAGGGAGCCATGCGGAAGGCGCTGGTCGTGGACCTGGATGCACACCAGGGCAACGGCACGGCGACGCTCTTCCAGCGTGATCCCACCGTTTTTACGTTCTCCATGCACGGCGCCCGGATCTACCCAGGCGTCAAACCGGATTCCGACCTCGACATCGCTCTGGAAGACGACGTTGGCGACGAGGAGTATCTCACACGGCTGAAACAAGCCTATATTCCCTTACTGTCTAGCTTCCGGCCGGAATTCATCGTCTATATCGCGGGCGCCGATCCGTACTGGAAAGACCCGCTGGGCGGGATTCTTGGCTTGACCGCGGGCGGTCTTCTGCGGCGCGACGTGCTGGTGATCGAGAGCGCCCGGCAGCAGCGGATTCCGATCGTGATCACGTTGGGCGGCGGCTATACCACGCCGCTCTGGAAGACGGTCCGGCTGCACGCGAACACCGTGCGGTGCGCCCTTGCGGAAAAAGCCAACGAGGGCTGATTACATGATTTGCGGACGTGACGCGCCGGCTTATACCTGGAAGACACCTAATGGCTAAAGGCTTCGTAGTTATCACGGCGGAACGCTGCAAGGGGTGCGGGTTCTGCGTGGAGTTTTGCCCTACGCACGTTCTAGCTCTATCTTCCGCCTTCAATCCGACCGGTTACCACCCACCGCGTATCGTAGCTGCTGAAAAGTGCAGCGGCTGCGACCTATGCGGCATGTATTGCCCCGATTTTGCGATCTTTGGAGGGCGATATGCACGCTGATCCAAGAGGGGTTTTGACGGGCGTCCATTTCATCGACGGCGACTACGCCTGTTGCGAGGGCGCGCTTGCGGCCGGCGCGCGATTTGCCGCGGGGTGTCCCGTCTGGGGCGGAGCGAAAGCGTTCACCGTCACCTCCGGCCCCGGTTTCTCCCTTATGATGGAGCACGTCGGGCTCCGCGGGCATGGGGTGAGGATATATTGAGGGCTCAGTGTCCCTCCGGACACGGTAATCAGCCCGCTGTTGCTGACCGCACCCCCCCACCGTGATCGCCAGCGGGTAGGTCCCAGGAACCAGGTTCGGGATTTGAACGTTCGCCTGCGCCAGCCCAACGTACCCGGGGGTCAGCCCGAGGAAGACGACATTACTCTGAGAGTAAGCCACTGGCAGCGCCGCCGACAGCAGAACGAAACTAATCACCCGAATCGAAGTCGTCAGGCACCCCCTAAAGACTCATCGTCTCCACATCGGGGACAGTACTCTTGAACCTCAAACGCTCGTGCGGATTGGAAATGCCGATTTGTTCTTTTCAGTTACTTTTCCCTTGCAATCGGGTCTTGGCTGGACTAACATTCTCCACTAGAAGTTCGGCGCGAGAAGGGTTTTCTTGTGTCCGAATCGGAAGACGGCTTGTGGGCCTGGAAAGGCCGAAGCTGTTCTGGTTCTCACCGGTTGCCATCCTGGTGCGTGTGTGGCGCCGAGCGCCGCGGGTTTTGACCCGGCTCCAGGAAGACGTCCGGGGGCGGTGTGAGCAAGTGGAGAGTAGTTACGCAAGTGCGTGCGAAGCAGCTGGAAGCCGTCGCGTTTGACGATAACCGCCCGGCTATGGCTCCGGTACGCTGTCGCCGCTATCTCACAATACGGAATCGCTGGAGGTCCTTCGTGCATAGACTACGTACGTTTCTAGGTGTGGTGCTGTTGCTGCTGGCCGTGCTGCCGGCTGCCAACGGCCAGAGCGTTACCGGCCAGGTTTCGGGAACCATCGTGGATCCCGCCGGTGCCCTTGTTCCTGGGGCCACGGTACAGTTAATTCACGACCTTTCCCAAACCGTCCACCAGTTCACGACGGAATCCACCGGTGAGTTCCTTTTCACGGGCCTCGTGCCGGGCACTTACAGCCTTCGCGTAATGCAGAAGGGGTTCAAGACTTACGGCCAGAGTGGCATCACCGTGGCCGCGCAGGAGCGCGTTGACCTCCACGAGATCGGTCTCGAAGTAGGCGAGCTCACCAGCACCGTGCAGGTGCAGGCCGACGTCGTCCACGTCGCAACCGACAGCTCGGACCGCTCCATGGATATGAACCTGAAACAGATTCTCGACGACCCGACCCGCGGCCGGAATCCGGTCAGCCTCATCATGATGCTGCCCGGCGTTCAGTCGCTCGCCCAGTCGTATGACTATCGCGGCTGGAACGGCGGAGGCATTCCCGGCGTGAATGGCGGGCAGCAGGGCCAGATTATCCTGAACATGGACGGCGCCGCCAGCCAGGACTCCGGCAACCTCAACACCGGCTACATTAACCCTTCGGTCGACTCCATCAGCGAAGTCAAGCTGCTGATTTCAAACTACACCGCCGAGTACGGCGGGCGCACCGCCGGACAGTTGACCCTGACCACCAAGAACGGCACGCGACAGTTCCACGGCAGCCTCTACGACTACTACCGGGACGAGAGTTTGAACGCCAACGAGTTTTTCAACAACCTGACCAACGTGCCGAGGCCCCGCTACCGCTATCAGAATCCCGGCGGCACCATTGGCGGCCCGCTGATCATCCCGGGCACGCGGTTCAACAAGTCTCGCGAGAAGCTCTTTTTCTTCTTCTCCTACGACAAGTTGTTCAACACCACGGTCACTAACAATACCTACACCATGCCTTCGGCGCGGGAGCGCCAGGGCGATTTCTCCCAAACCGTAACGACCACCGGCGTCCTGATTCCGATCTCCGATCCCACCACGCAGACGGTTTTCCCCGGGAACATCGTTCCCACCAGCCGCATCAGCCCCCAGGGGCAGGCCATGCTGAACCTGTTCCCCTTGCCGGCTCCCCAGGGTCTGGCGTTGGATCCGACGGGAAACCGCGGATACAATTTCCGCGCGGTCCTGCCGCAGTCGCGGCCGCTGGACGATAAGATTCTCCGCGTGGACTACAACTTCTCGCCGAAAGCGGTGACCTTCGTGCGCCTGTTGCAGGACTACCAGGCGCAGAACGGCTACAGCACCACGGTGGGACCTCCCGGAGGCGCCTGGGGCCAGTTCCCGGACAGCTACCACGTGCAGTCCGCCGGCGCCCTGGGCACCTTCATCTACACGTTCACTCCGACTCTGATCAGCGAATTCAGTTGGGGCATCAACCGCGGCCAGCAGGGCGTCCAAGCCTTGAGCGATACCAGCGCCGATACCGCGACCGGCGGCGCCAAGACCTACGCGCAGAGCCTGCTGCCGTTGAAGGACAGCAATGGCAACGCGCTGACGCTGCCGCGCATCAACCAGAACAGCAACACCCTCAACTTGTTGCCGCAGGTCAACTTCGGCTTCCCCACCAACTACAGCGCTCAGTCCTCCGGCCAGAGCGTTACTGCCGCCCCGACGTTCAGTCTGGACAGCCGATGGCCCTTCACCGGCACCGACCAGTTGCAGACCCTCCAGGATAAGGTCACCTGGATCAAAGGCGCCCACACGTTTAAAGCGGGTATCTATTACGAGAGAATGGCTCGCAACGTGAGCGTGTACTCGGTCTATAACCAGGCCGGAACCTATTATTTCGGTTCGGATCGCTCCAACCCTCTGGACACCGGTTACGCCTACTCCAACGCCTTGCTGGGCAGCATCTTCGCCTACGGGGACGATAACACCAAGCTGGTGAACCACGCGCACTACTCACAGCTCGAGTGGTACCTGCAGGACACCTTTAAGGCCGGCCGCCGCCTGACGATCGACTACGGCGCGCGTTTCGGCCGGGTGGGCGACCTGAACTCCGTGGGCAACACCCTGGGATTGTTCAACGCCGCGTCGTACGTCCCAAGCCAAGTCGGTCAGTTGCTCTACCCGGCCTGCTCCGTCGCGGTAACCACCACCACCTGCCCCACGGCGGACAAGATCGCGACCAACCCAAAGACCGGCGCGGTCTTTCCCTACGTCCGGCAGGGGACGTTCGATACCTCTTCCTATGCCGCCGGCAGCTTGCCGTACTCAGGCATTAAGTACTACAACACGCACTTCTTCAACGTCGCCCCGATTCAGGTCGGACCTCGCGTCGGTTTCGCGTGGGACATCTTCGGAGACGGCAAGACCGCCATGCGCGGCGGCTACGGCATCATCGTGGGCCGCAACTGGGATGTGGACTACATCGGCGCACTCAGCGCGGGCCAGGGCCCGATGATGGTGCCGCCCACTTTCCTGGCGCCCACCGTCGTCTACACCAGTTTCCAAGGGCTGACCGGCGCGCAGTCAGTTTACACGCCCCAGAACCTCATCGGCGGCTCTCCCAACGACATTCCGCAGTCCACCTACAACTGGAGCTACGGTATCCAGCGGGAACTGACCCGCGGTCTGATTGCCGACATCTCCTACGTCGGCAACGCGCTCAAACACGGTTTCGGCGAGACGTACGACAGCAACGCCGTCCCGCTGCTGACCACCTGGAAGCCCTCGGGCTGCGCCAACCCGGTCCAGGGCGGCTGCCCGCAAGCGCAGTTCATCGACCCGACCACCAATCCCGCCAACCCGGGCTTCTACTCCACCAACCTGATCCGCGCCTTGACTGGCTATGCCGGAATCGGCAATATCATCGACTATACCGAAAATTACAGCAACAACTACAACGCGCTGCAAATGCAGTTGAACCGGCGCGTCGGGAGGATCCAGTGGAACCTCAACTACACCTTCTCCCGAACCATCGTTTACAACAATGACAGCAACACCACGCTGTGGCAGATGGTCAACGCCCAATTGACGAAGAACGTGCTCAACCGCCGTCACGCCATCAACTTCAACTTCGCTTACGATATCCCCGGCGGCAGCAGGATGTGGAGCAACGCCTTCACCAAGGCGGTGCTGGACGGCTGGTACCTGAACGGCAACGGCTCGATCTTCGCCGGCACTCCGTACACCGTGACCTGCAGCGCCAACAGCGCGCCTTCGGAATACTGGACCGGCACTCCGACCGCGGACCTCCCATTCCGATGCGCGATGGGCAACAACTTTTTCCTGCCCGCCGGGCAAGAGCCTTCGCCCACGACAACCCCCAATTTGCAGGTCCCTCTGAACGCCGCCAACTTTACGCTCCCGCTGGCGAACTCGCTGGGCATCGGCAATACGCCGCCAACCCTGTTCTACGGTCCGTGGCTGTGGAATCTGGACCTGTCCCTGGCCAAGACGACCCGCATCACGGAGAAACTGACCCTGGAACTGCGCGTGGAGAGTTTTAACACGCTCAACCATTTCAACCCGAGTAACCCGAATTCTTCGCTCACCCTGAATTTCTCGGGCGGCGCCAATACCAACGCCGCGTTCGGCACCGTCCAAAGCGCACAGGTTCAGGCCCGGCACATGGCGCTTTCGGCGAGAATCCGGTTCTAGCACTCACAAATTTCGTTCGGGTTTATCGCCGCTGGCCGGCCAATCCGCGGCGCATCCGTTTTGCACTGCAGAATTTTGTGGCTCGTCCGGGGAATCTGTGGGTAACTTGCGGGTTTCAGCGCTGGGATTGAATGAGGAAGCTGTGGAACTTGCGGCAGGTGGAGTCGAAGGAGCGTTGCTCGTCTTCCCAGCCGTTGTGGA
>Ga0187864_10001400_pt1 | contig 23433 bp, 28 predicted proteins | sample June2016WEW_11_4_FD_132985 | JGI IMG/M metagenome (GOLD analysis project Ga0187864, IMG submission 132985) | Peatland microbial communities from SPRUCE experiment site at the Marcell Experimental Forest, Minnesota, USA - June2016WEW_11_40 | ecosystem: Environmental > Terrestrial > Soil >...
GACGCAGATGCCACAGAGGTCTCAAGACGAGACTTTGATGAAGCAATGGAACGAGTTGGTCCTAGCATAGCCCCCGAAGACGACGCATGGTACCAGAAATTCTCCAAGAGACTCAGAAGAGAACGGGCCGTAGCACGTATTCCGGTAGCCTAGGCCAAATGACCGCTCGCTGGAAAAAGTAGATCAAATACTCATGAGATAACGACTAGGCCATCGCCTCTAGGTACTCGTGAGCCTTCCGCAGCGTCTCTTTCGCGTTTTTGTATGTCAACCGTTCGTGAGCATAATTGTAGGACAACCAATCGTACCCTACGTGTTCTCTCGACAACCGAACCGCATCAGTCTGTGATTCGATAAGGTAGAATATGACTTTCTTGTAAATGGTTTTTCCCCCTCTTGTGTAGTAGTAGCTGATGGGTTGACGAAAGCCTTCAACGAACTTTGGATCGGCTATTCCTACCTCTTCTTCCGTTTCTCGCAAGACCGTCTCTCGCTCCGACTCGTTCTTCTCCACATGGCCTTTTACGAAGTCCCAGTGCCCGCCCTGAAGCAACAAGTACTTGCGGTCTCCACCTCGGCTGAATATAACGGCTCCACATGATTTCTCAGATGACATGACGTTGAACTCGGCTGTTCCCTGGCGGTTTTTGTTTCAGCAAATGAGTAGGAAGTATCCATCTTAATTTCTTTGCGTGTCCAACTTCAGGTTTTCATGGAATACCTTGTCAAAGGGGAACCACGCGACCTAGGCGCAGCCCAAGGCCCTAGCAGAAAATCGCTACCACTTCCAATGGTAGGCACTATCCTTGGTCGGCGCGAGACCGGTTGGTTCAACCCCCTCAAAACAAGAAGCTGCGGCTATTGGAGCTGTGTTAATCATGCCTATCCTGTGGATTCAGAAGAGGATGATAGGAAGGGAGACAAACTGCGTACCTCTTTCCATCGACGCCATAGAATCCGCTACCTGTTTCCTGCTGGCCCTTGCCTTGCTTGGGGGCCTGCTCGTTAACTATCTCTTCAGAATAGGCTGGATCGATTACTTAGCTACGGCCATATTTCTAGCGTTTGTTGGAAAAGAGAGCCTAGAGGCGGTCCGTGAGTAAGTAACCCGCCAAAGGATTTGCTTGGGTCAGATCCTTCTCGGCAGACGATTTCTTACAGCCCAAGACAACAGGAGTATCAAACGAGGACTTCGTTACCTGAGACCAAATTACTTAATTGAGACCATCATTCCCAAACGCTTAGACAACTGAATTCATCGTCTGTCAGAGAATGTAGACTTTGGGGAAAATGTTCATAGTTCTTTCTGACGAGACGGAACGCAGACTCCGACTGGCCGTTGTCACAATCTTCGGAGGAAAAAAGGGCGATCTAAGCAATGCCATCGAGGTGGCTATCAAAGAATGGTTGGGCAAACATGCCACAGAAACCGACATTACTAAATGGGTGCGCGGCCAGCTGCATGAAAGAGGTTCAGCAGAGAGACGCCGTACTGGCTGAGTCAGCAGACGAAGAGTAACAGCTCTTACGGGCTGACGAGGAAGGTAAAATGAGAAGGAAAAGGTAACGGTACCTCTTCGTCACCTAGACGGTTCTAGATGTGCTGGAAAAAACCGTCACCTACTCTTGTTCGAGTAAGAGGCTCTGTTCGGTTTATGGCTGTTCGTGTTTTCGACGTTCTCAATTTAATGAGAGAGAAGAGGTTGAGCACGGTTAGTGCTCGGTTTGGTCTGTTTAGTTACCCGATTATGTACCTGTCTCTTCGGCCTTTTGGTAACGTAAAGTCTTCGTCTGCTCGACCTGTTTTGTTGTGTTGTAAACAATCGTCTGCTGCAACAGGTCTGCCCTATGCCGCGTTCTGCAACAGAACTAAGGCTTGGCTGCGTGACAGGTAGCTGCTGTAAACTAGACTAAACTACCTGAGCATACAACAAGCTATATTTGATCGCCAAGGAATTATTGCTTGCCTAATGTGTCGAGTAGCTTGACGTTGGATGACAGGGAGCCGTGTGAATAGCACGGCTCCGCCAGCTTCTTTCTAATTTTGACTGGCGTTTTGGATTATTGTCATCCACTTATCTTTGCCTTTGATCGTTATCCACGCCTTTTCAGATGGTGTCTGTCCGTTCAAGGCCATGTGTGGTCGTATGTAGTCGTGAAATAACTGATAGCCAGTCAGGATCGGGCGGTCTTTTCGTTCTAGTCCTCGCATAACCTTCTCTCTGTCCCTGATTTCGGCTCTGTTAAGTCCTAGGGACAGGTTTTAGGCTGTTAACTCGTGGCACACACGAGGGGATAACGTAACGTTCACGGTTGGTAGGTTAGGCTGTAACAAACCGGTTGGTGCAGTAAGGGTTTTGACTTGTGGCTTTCTATGGAACGGTGTAAAAGTATTCTGGACCACTACCAGTTTGTTGCCATCTGCCCACAACAGTTTTTCTGGTTAGCAAATTCTGCAATATCACAGTTACTCGACGTGCGATAGGGTCGTCGAGCGATGATTGTGGATCAAGCTTCAGACTAATTTCAACAGCGGTGAATGCCAATTGAGAATTAGCAGTTAGGAAGGCGAGGACTGCTTCTTCTGGAGTCTGTAATCTTTGGTTTAATTTATTAAATTCGTCTCTAGAGATCGGCAACTTAATTCTGAAAGAATTTGGGATTCCTAGCTTAAGAATGCTTGCGTGAAGCATTCTGAATTAGAGTTAGCCGTTTGTCTTTGAGTTTGAAAAAGAAAAAGGGTTTACTCGGTGTCTAGGTCTGTGTACGTTTTTCGATAAAGTTAGTTTTCGACAAAGTTCTGATATTGATCGAGTTCGAGACCGTTACACGTGTTGCTTGGGTGTTCGCCAGTGGCTTGTGGGTGATTAGGTCGTTGATCTCAGGCTAGTTTAGTTCCGGATGCTTCTTTGTGTATCGGCAACCGCAGACTGCAGAGCCATGAAATCCTGAGTGAAATTGACGCAAATGATGACACACATCACAGCACGATTCTCGATGAGCCGTCCGATGATGTTCATGCAGTTGGTCGTTTAATCGAAATGCCTTGGTTGGTTGACACAGTTTACAATAGTGGCTCATTGATTGAAACCAAACCTCAATCCAAACTCAACCCGTCACTTGCCTGTTTATTGCTTTCGTTAATGATTGTAACCTACGTCCTTCTCGATGAAGCCAAAAGTGATATTGAAGAAAATTCACCTAGAGAGGCGGAAACACGATGTACCTGACCAACCTAGAGGAGAAGATGCTTGCGGGAGAGGAAGGCTACGCGGTACAGAAGAGCATGCAGATCCTTACGGCTTTGGGCGAAATATTTGGCGCCGACAAGATGATTCCGGTTTCCTCGGTGCAAGTGGCCGGGGTGTCATACTACAACCTCGGCGACGCGGGCCTAGAATACTTAGAAAGTCTAGCCGGTAAGGGCGCGAGAGCTAGGGTGAAGACGACACTGAACCCTGCTGGCATGGATTTGGAGAATTGGCGCGAACTCGGAATCGACGAAGAGTTCGCACGGAAGCAGGAGCAGGTGATCCAGGCTTTTGTGAAAATGGGTATAATCCCTTCTTGCACTTGTACCCCATACCTGGTTGGTAACGAGCCTGGCCGCGGAGACCATATTGCATGGAGTGAATCCTCCGCTGTTACCTACGCCAACTCAATTCTCGGTGCAATGACGAACCGCGAAGGGGGACCGAGCGCGCTCGCTGCATCGATTGCTGGTCGGACGCCTTCCTACGGCATGCACATCGAAGAGAACCGCAAGCCCCAAGTCCGCGTCAAAGTTGACGCCAAATTAGTCGCCGTCCCAGATTTCGGTGCCCTCGGTTACGTCATCGGGAAGAAGATTGGACCGAAGATCCCATTGTTCGAAGGAATCGAAGGCGCGCATGTTGAGCAACTCAAGAGTTTGTGCGCTTCTATAGCGACCTACGGCGGGACAGCCCTCTTCCACACCCACGACGCAACCTACCACCAGAAGGAAACGCCCGCCGAAACCCTCACAATCACACGGGCCGACATCGACGGAGCCCTTCGTGCACTGAATGATGAAACAGCGGAGGTTGATTTCGTCGCGCTCGGGTGCCCCCACTGCACATTAGATGAGATCAAGAGAATCGCAGACCTCCTAGAGGGTAGGAAGGTGACAAGGGAGTTTTGGATTTGCACCGCCCGGCAGACCATGAAGGAAGCGGAGAAGATTGGTTATGCGCAGAAAATTCGCACAGCTGGAGCGAAATTTGCGTGCGACACCTGTATGGCTGTAGCACCACTCAAAGGACGTTTCAGAGTTCTAGCGACCGACTCCGCGAAGGCATGCTATTATGGGCGTGGTACGAACGACTTCAAAACTCGCATCGGAAGCGTCGAGGAGTGTGTAAATGCGGCGGTGACGGGAAAATGGAGTTAGTGCGTGGTAGAAAAATATCTGGCGGGAGCGCGGAGGGCCTAGCGCTCGTCTCGCATGAACCCATTTCATTCTTTGGAGGAGTCAACCCGGATTCTGGGATAGTTACGGAGAAAGGTCATGAACTTGAAGGGACAACGGTGAAGGACAGAGTGCTCATCTTCCCCAACGGAAAGGGATCCACGGTTGGATCCTACACATTGTACAGGATGAAGAGAAATGGTGTCGCTCCGCGGGCCATTATAAACGTGGAATGCGAGCCTATCGTTGCAGTTGGCGCAATCATATCCGACATTCCCGCTCTCGACAGGCTGGAGAAAAACCCGTTGACTCTCTTTCAGAGTGGGAAGATGCTGAAGGTTGACGCTGACAGATCGCTTGTAGAAGCTCCGGATTGAAAGTTCGTGCCTGAGGCACTATTTGCCCTTCATCTCGTCTCAGAAATCGGCGACCACCAAGCGGTTGCATGTTCCTGCTTTAGAACTTGGGATTGAAGGCGTCAAGAATATTTCGCCAAGTTGATAACTCTTATAACGCGAATAGTTCGCTCGACCCATGTGCTAGCAGTTGGCGTGGAGAGCCCAACTAACATTGCGCTCATAAAGTACTGGGGTAAGCATCCGAAGTACGAACATCTGCTCGTACCAACCAAGAGTTCTGTATCTTTCACGATAGCTGGACTCCACGCAAAGACTCTCCTTAAGGTTGAGAGCGGAAAGGGAGAAATCGAATTTCACCTGAATGGGAAGAAGATAAAGGAAACGCAAAGCGAATTCGATTACGTTAGGAACTTTTTTGATAATATTTCACGAAGTTACAAGTTCACTAAAGACTATCGATATGAAATATCGTCTCAAAATGATTTTCCGACCGCATCTGGGTTTGCTTCTTCTGCAGCGGGGTTTTCTGCGTTAGCAGTCGCATTCGCGAAGGCTATGACTAAGCTAGGTAACTTGCCCCACTTGAATGAAAGGCAGCTTTCAGTACTTGCGAGATTAGGATCCGGGTCTGCAGCCCGTTCGGTCCCTTCGCGAGGTGGGCTGGTTATCTGGCACCGTGGTTTCGATAATGCATGCTCTGAGACTGAAGCCTCCGACTTTTCGTACGCTGAAACACTCTACGAACCATCATATTTCAGTGACCTCGCTGTAATCTACGCCAAGGTAGAATCAGAACAAGAGAAGAAGACAAAAAGCCGGGCAGGCATGAGGGAAAGCGTTCGAAGCGTTTACGATTACTGGCAATGGGTAGATTATGAAGAAAAGGTTCTACTTCCAGCTATACTCGCCGCCGTCAGGGAAAAGAACTGGGGTGAAATGTTCAGGCTGACCAAGCAGGCCTCGAACAACTTTCACGCAGTTTGTTGGAGGACTGACCCCCCGATCATTTACTTAAACGACAAGAGCACGGAAATCATGAGCACTATCCAACCATTGGGGTATGCAGCCTATACGTTTGATGCGGGCCCCAATGCGGTCGTTTTTGCGCTAAGGAGAAACTCAGAAGAGGTGGAGGAGCGCTTGAAGTCTATCGTCGGGAAGGAAAATACGTACAGAACTGAAGTTGGCGGTGGGCCCAAGGACGTTGAACTCTAATTGCTCACTCAACTCACGCGAGAGACCGTGAATGTCCCTGGAAAGGTTCTCTTCTTCGGCGGATACTCTGTCCTAGAACTTGGGCACATCTCGCTCTCTTTGGCTGTCGTCGACGATGAAGGGAATGGAGTCACCGCGACGGTCGAAGAGGCCGACGCAGATGTCCTAATCTCCAGACAATTTGGGATCATGCAAAAAATCGACTCGCCTGAGCTAATTAGAAAGAATATTGTAGCCTCAGCCTTTTTCCTAGCCAGGCTTTACCTGGAATCAAAAGGGTTTTCCGACACTCACGTTGTATCCCTTACGAACAGCCCGATCTTTGGGATAGAGCATAAGTCTGGGCTTGGAAGTTCGGCAGCAGCTCCTGTTGCCGTCGTCAAATCTCTCTTTTCCGCAGATGGGATGGATAATTATGCTCATAGTGAGACTATTCATAAGCTATCACAGTACAGCGGTGCTGCTTTCACAAACAAAATCGGTTCTGGATTTGATGTTGCCACCTGCGCCGCCGGCCACACGATAGTATACAAGCGATTCAATCCCAGCTCAATCATTTTACCCTCAGACTTCAAGAATATGACAGAAACGACCACGAAAGTTCTCTTTTCGATAGAAAGACCCTGGCCAGATATACTCACGCGAATAATCTCAATGCCATCGAAGTATGGCTTGCTCTTCTTCAACATTGAGGGAGGGAAAACATCAACCGTAAGTAACGTTCGAACAGTTGGTGAATGGAAACGGCAACACCCAACCGGATACATCGAACTCATGGAAAGACAGAATGCACATGAAACAGAGGCAATTGGTCGATTGCTAGACGGCGACAACGATGGGTTAAGGCGATATACACACGCCGCGAGAGAGATTCACAGAAAACTGCAGGGGCTTGTCGCGCAGTCCTATCCGGGCTTGGACCCAATAGAACCTGAACTGCTTACGAAGTTGATAGAGTTTGGAGAAACCATTCACGGTATCGTCGTTGGCCGGTGTCCTGGGGCTGGTGGTTGGGATGCGCTGGCATTTCTAATAGAGAGAGACCTATTCGACAAGAGCAGTATCGATGCGATCGTTGCTAAGGCGAAGGAATACGACTTGGTATTGAAGCACCTTCCGTTACGCTTGCTATAAGAGAACCATACGAGGTTGATGGGCGGTTGTCTAAATGCCGATCACGGTGCGAAGCGTCTGTGAACCGTGACGATCGATTTCTTTCGCCACGCGATCCTGGAGTTCTCGCCCTGGAGTTAGGGCAACCATGTAACCTCCCCTTCCGGTTCCGGTAAGTTTCGCGCCAACAGCGCCGGTGTCGCGGGCCAGTTTCACGAGTGCGTCGAGCTCTGGAGAGGACACTCCTATTTCCTGGAGCAGTCTGTGGTTTTCGTTCATGTAGGCGCCTACTTTTTCGAGGTTGAAATCTTCAAGTTGTTTTCTCGCATTCCGTGCAAGTTGGTCTGCGTTCTGAAAGAGACGCTCATACTTTTCAGGCTCCCTTTCTTTTCGCTCCCTCACTCCTGCTACAACGATCTTCGTGTCTGCGACCTTCCCCGTATTTCCCATTACGATCTCTACCGGTTTGCGGAGTCGCATGCGTTCCATTAATTGCGCCGACCCATCTCGCCTGTACCATATCAATCCGCCGTATGTTGCCGCCGTATTATCGATACCAGATGGCGTTCCGTGATATCCTTTTTCTCCCTCATAGGCCACCTCATTCACTCTCTCGTCCGAAAAGTTGAGGTGAAGTTCCTGTGAGAATGCGCGGGCGATTGCAGCGCAGGAAGCCGCGCTAGCCCCTACACCGCTCGCAGCGAGTAGGTCCCCTTCCAAAGTGATGTTGTAGTGATTATGTTGCGTGTCAATGTTCATGAATTTGAGCAGGATATCGAAAGACTCCTTTTGCTGCCCTAGTTTCTCAGCCTTGTACCCTGGACTCTCAGGTCGTGCATCCTTGAGTTCCACCCCAGATCCTGCACTACGCTCGACAGTAGCAGTCGTCTTGGCTCCGATAGCTGACGCAATTGCGGGAATCCCGTACACGACGAAGTGTTCGTTGAAGAGGATTACTTTACCGAACCCTACACCTTGGCCCAAGGGCGTGCGCCTTTCAATAATTCTTCGGTCTTCTAGAAAAATCAAACGGCCGCATGTGCTCGTTAGTTACGAGTAAAGGCCAGCGACGAATACCCGACTACCGCCGATTTGTCTCCCGTGATGTCGCCACTGGTCTTGTATGCCAACAATTCGGCTTTCACATTCCCGAGCATTTTTGCTGCGGCGATCAACGTGGTTATTGGGCCGTAACCGCACATTGTCACGTGATTGCTTTCCCCTAGTTCATTTAGTTGTTCATCGTCGAGTTTGAGTATCGCGTCGATTGCTTCCCTGTCCTTCCGGTTTGCGTCTGCTTGCGGCTCGTAGTGGGTGAAATCACTAGACGCGATTATTGCAACATTCTTGCCTTTTGTGTTTTCAACGATGGTCTTCGCGACTTCTCTGGACGTTGTCAAATCTTGCATCATCATGCATATGGGTACGAATTCTATGGTTTCTTTGAATAGGAACTGGAGGAATGGTAGTTGAACCTCTATGGAGTGCTCACTTGCATGAGCTCCTTCGTCAACGTCGATTAAACTACTTGACTTTTGGATTCTCTTAGCAAGGTCAGAATCAACTCGGGTTACGCCGATCGGCGTCTCCCACGCGCCTTCGGTCTGAATCGAGAGGCCGCTTCCAATCCCGGTGTGATTTGGCCCGAGAATAATGCAGACGTCAGGTTGGCCGTCGATCGCGAGCTTACTGTATCCATTAGCGGCCACTGGCCCAGAGTACATGTATCCCGCATGTGGACAGACTATCCCCAGGATTCTTCGTGGACCTTGCTGGTTTGGTATTGGGACTTGCCCAGGCCCGAAGGGGTGAGTGAAGCAGTCTGTTATTTGTTTGGTCAGTGAGGTTTTGGTTCCGGCGTAAAACGCGTTTGCGACATATGGCTTCCGTATTTTCAAAACTCACCGCCCGATCTAGGGGCGATTGCAGCCAGCTTTGTTTCGAAGTCGTCGACTGTGGCAGTTATGGTTCCATCCGCGGGTAGTTCTCCTCTGTCACGCAGAACTTGTCTAGCCAACAGCCAGTACAGCATCGCTAATGCGCGGCGGCCCTTGTTGTTCACCGGTATGGCTAGGTCGACGCCGCTGAATACGTTGTCAGTGTCACAGAGTGCGATTACTGGGACGCCCGCGGTTGATGCTTCTTTGATTGCTTGCCAGTCTGCTCTAGGATCGGTTACCATAATGACTTGGGGGTCTGCATGGTACGGCTGAAGTGGGTTTGATATGAGGCCAGGCATGAAACGGCCGACTGTGGGAATCGTCCTCGTTATTTCACAGAATTTTTCAACGGGTGTTTTCCCGTAGAGCCTAGAGGAGATTATGAGGGTTCGTTCTGCTTCGAATCTGGCTATGAATCGAGAGGCGGTTCGGATCTTTTCATCTGTCTTTCCAATATTCAGTATGAAGAGGCCGTCGGGTCTAACTCGGTAAATGTACGGTTCCATGTCGCCGGTCTTGATCCTTGTTCCGATGTGGAGGCCTGCTGCGAGAAGATCTTCTAAGGGGATCAATAGGTCCTCTGATTTCGGCATGCCCTCTTTTTCTTCGACTTCTGACATTGCTCTTGATTCCTACTGGAATTGTGCCCGTCGCTTGGCTGTCACTTGTGTGTAACGTAACAGGTCATCGATCACATCTGCCTGCGATATGAACATGCGGCGACAGCAGTAACGGGTCATTCCCATGTCATCCAGGACCTTCTTCGGCGTCTCGCCCGCTTTAACGCGTCTCGCGTACTCTTCCCAATGGTCGGCAACGAGTTTTCCACAGGTGAAGCAACGGACAGGAATTATCATTTCATTCTACCTGTATGATTTTTGTTCGCGTCTTCTGGCTCCGGGTCCGCCGAATTTCTTGGGTTCCTTTCTTCGCGGGTCCCCTGCGAGCATGGTTCGGTCGTAGTTTGTCATCGACTTCTTAAGCTCGGAACTGCGCGTCCACTGTACCAACCCTTTTGCAACGGCCATGCGTGACGCTTCTGCTTGGCCCATGAAGCCGCCTCCAGCTACTTTCACATTTATGTCGACGGTTTTCGACCTATCTCCTGATAGTACTAGCGCCTCGGTGATCTTCATTCTGGAGATTTCTGGCATGAAGGTTGTTAGTGGAATTCCGTTGATGAATACGTTGCCTGACCCGTTTTTGATTATCGCGCGTGCGATCGCGGTCTTTCTTTTTCCCGTAATAAGTATCAGCCGTTTTCTCTCGAGTTTCTCTGGTTTCTGAGCTTTTTCCGGCTTCTCCAGCTTTTCTAGTGTTTCGCTCAACTGACTTCAGGCCTCCAAATCTCTTTCGCTAAGTCTTCGAGCGTCATGTACGCTGTCCTGAGTTTAGAAGCATCCGCATCAGGGACTCTTGCGGCTTTCTTCTTTGAATACTCTTCCGGAACGCCCATGAATACGAAGACCCTGTGAAATGCGGCTTTTCCCTTCGGCTTTTTCCAGGGCAACATACCGCGGACAACCCTTCTGAAGTATAGGTCGGGGCGGCGTTGATGGACTGGCGCGGTTGTCTGGTTAGCGAGTGTTCTGGTATTGAGTCGGCGCATAGCCTCTTCGACAATGTTGCTCTTCCTTCCCGAGATGACGGCTTTCTCCGCGTTTAGGACTACTACCATGTTTCCGCTCAGCGCGTTCTTGGCTGCATAGCTAGCCAATCGGCCTAAGACCTGATCTGTAGCGTCCAAGAGGATTGGTTCTGCTGACATTATTTTATCACCTGAGAATTTGTACGTTCGACCCCTTGGGATGCTTTCCGACGAAGTCCTTTATTCCGATGCACTTTCCGCCGGCCTGTTCGATTTTCAACTTAGCGTCGTGCGTGAATTGGAAAGCCCCAACAGTGACGGGATGTTTGATGTGGCCTGAAGCTAGTACTTTGCCGGGCACTAGAAGGAGCGAATCTGGTTTCGAGGCTCTGGAGATATGGTTCAGGTTCAGTTCTGCTCGGCCTTGTCTTGGCTTGGATAGGTGTTCGGCTGCGACGGTCCATATCTTGGCCTCGTTTTCCCTTGCCTTGACTTTCAGAAATCGAATTGTTTCGAGTAGTTCAGGGTTCGTAATTTGTCGCCGCAAAATTCGCCCTCCCTTATTCAAGCCCTTTCTTTACGAGGTCGGTTAGGTTGTTTGCTTTCTTGTCCAGAATCTTTGATGCTTCGCTCACAATTCTCTGCGGGGGAAGAGCACCAGTTGATTCGACGTAGAATATGAAAGCTGTATCGTCCTCTTCAACCTTGACCGGAAAGGCTTTTTTGGCGTCAATCGGGGTAGCCTTCTCAACACAGTCCATGCAGAGGGTGCATGCAAGCTCATCCCGTACAGCGATTTTGTTCTCAGGGTCGTTCACGTAGGCATCGGTGGGACAGATTCGAATTACCTCCGCTGGGTTAGCTAAATTGCCGGCGTTCAAGGTTACTTTCGGGAGGTATTTGTAAGCGCAAGCGGAGACTGGCTGCCATTTGGCGTGTTCTAGACCTCGGCCAAGTTTCGCGTATAATTCGAGTTTCAACCTCTGTGACGGGCCAAGCTTGACGATTGGAATGTTACCGCTTACGGGAGTTACCTCGCTCTCCCCTTTCAGGTCAGATGAATAAACCATCACAGGTTCATCCACAGATTCCGCTTCCAGCGTGAATGAAGCCCTGCACTTGCTACATCCCAATTCGCTCTTGCAGTCACATTCTTCGGGAAGGACGAAAGTGTCCAGATCCGTCTTAAGGGGGATCAGCCCAAGCCTGTGCGCGATAACTTCGTCATAGAGAACTGACGTGTTCTCAATTATGATCACGTCCTCAATCGCCATCGATGGAACCTCAGCCATCATCGCCCGCCGCAAGGCGTTGGCGTGGGCGTGGCTGGTTCCTTTCAATAGGAACCGAAGCGAGTTATCCTTCTCTTCAAGAATCTTAATTTCCAAGACCTACGGACCCCGCAGGAACAACGGCAACTCTCGTGGGCCGTTTACGGCAAGTTTTCGGCCTGAATCCTGTCTTTCTGGTCCGAAGTCCACGATATTTCACTTCTGCGCAAAGAGATTTCGGTGGTAGCCTCTGCGGGCTTATAAACTATTACGAGCTGCAGCGGCTTCGTTGAGAAAAAATCTGGAAGAGTTAAAGTTCGCGACGCTTCTCGAATTATTTTGACGAGTGATAGCTTTGCAGGTCCCATCTGTGACCGAAATCGGATTCGTACTGATTGTCTTCGGATTTATTCTGGCCCTTGCAGCAATGATTCTTATGGCATTCCGGTCAACCGGCGGTTCGGGTAAGACGCGAAGCGCTGGAGTACTTCTGATCGGCCCGATTCCGATAATATTTGGCAGCGACAAAGATTCCGTAAAAGGAGTAATGATTCTGGCGATTGTTTTGATATTAGTCGTTCTCATCATCATGCTCCTTCCTTATTTGTCCGGAAGATGACTCCCATGCCCCCTCCTCTTTGCGCTGTATGCGGAGTTTCACCGGCCACTTACATCTGCCAAAACTGTGGCAGGGCAACATGCCCTAACTGCACTGATCCGAAGAACTTGAACTGTTACGATTGTGCTACTAAAGCTAAAACGCGGCCCGGGGACGAGGAGTACTTTCAACCCATGCATTTTTCCTTAGGTAGCCTTTTGCTCATGGCAGCTTTTGCCGCTATCTTCATTGGAACTCTGCTGGTCGCGCTAGGTTCTGTAGGTAACTTGGGTTCGAGTAGTAGCGGTGCGATTATTCTCATTGGCCCGATTCCGATAATTCTGGGAAGCGGCCCTTACTCAGTCCCGCTCATCGCATTATCCGTCGGTCTGACAATCGTGGCGTTAGTTTTCTTTCTTATGCTTAGAAGACGGATGGCGTAACTAAGATTCGGCGACTGCTTGACCCGCCGCGGTCGCGGTGATGACTTTTCTTAGGGGATGATCAGTTTTTGAGATCGGGCTTTGGGAGAAGTATTTGAGTTTCCCCTCTTCGTCGCGCTTAACAATGTAGCCTGGAACTGAAATTATCTTGTCGGCTACCGATATGTGCCCGTGCGAAACAAATTGCCTCGCTTGAAAGACTGTCTTAGCCAAGCCCCTTCTGAAAACCATGGTTTGCAATCGCCGTTCGAGAAGGTCCCGTATGTCTAAGTCGAGAACATCGTCGATTCCAGCAGATTCAGATAGCACTCCTATCCTCCCCAGTTTAGAGAGGTATTCCTGCTCTAGGCGGGAGCGTTGCTCTCCTGTTGAACCGAGCAGCGACCGCGCGATGCCTCTGACCTCGGAGAGCATTGTCTTGTAACGCCATAGTTCTCTCTTGTTGCGCAGACCGTATTCTCCCATCAGTTGAAGTTCTACTGCCAGTTGGTCCCTGCGCCAGGGATGTCTTGGAGTTTCGTAGCTCTTTCTAGTTCTCTTTGGATCGCCCGTAGCCAGTCACCTACTTCTTCTCTTCCTTGTCGGCTGCTAAGGCTGCAGCTCGAGCTGCTTCCATCACTACTTTCTTAGCAACGCCAACTGCTCTACCTTTTCGGCCGGTCGTGCGGGTCCGTTGCCCACGAACTTTCAAGCCCAGAGAGTGTCTAACTCCTTTCCAAGTTCGGATGTCGGTCATGAAGTCGATATCGCTTTTGATGCTTAGCGCGAGGTCGGCGCCTATCAAATGCATATCCTGCCCTGAATCGAGCCCTTTGCGGCGATTGAAAAGGCGTGGTGGCAAACCATACTTGGCAGGGTCACGCATCGCATCTTCGAGTTTCTGCACTTCAGCTTCGGATAACTCGCCCATTCTAAGGTCCGGCCGGATTTCCGTCGCTTTCACTATTGCCGCGGCATAGCTTGGCCCTACACCCTTGATATGAGATATGCCGTAGGCGACCTTCTTCGTGCCGTCAATATTAGCGCCTGCAACACGAAGGACAAGCCTGAACTCCTTAGACATGACTCGTTCACCGAAATTTACGATAGCGAACAGGTAGAACGATATTAAACCTTGCCGGAGCCCGAATCCCAAGGGGCCCCGGAAACCACACGCTCGGCTCGACTATCTCTTGGTACCTTGGACGGATTGTCGATACCTCCTGCCTGCAACATCAAGCCTCGGTGCCATGAATTATGGGAATTCATGTTACCACGATGAATTACGAGAAAACCTGCTAAATCCCTCCAATACTCATTGTACCACGACGAAAAATGACACGGGCAAAGAAAAAACACACGAACTCAGGCCCCGAAGTTGCGCCTTCTGAAGGCGACGCCTGGTTCGCGGAGTAAGTGGAATACCGCAATCGGATGGTTGGGCCACGGAGAAAGAGATCGGAGCCGAGTGCCCGAAGTGTGGGCTCCTGAGCCTCAACTTATACTATGACGACGAGGCCGATTCACCGCTTGGAGCAAAATGCGATAACTGCGGTTTCAAGGGGTTCTACATGAGGGAGGATCTTGTTCCGCTCGCCGCGGTTTGACAGGCTGGTGTGACACTTTGGTTGAGCAAAGACAGAGTAGGTATGGGATGATTTATGTGTGCGAGCTTTGCGGCTTTGGGTATACGGATGTTGAGGTCGCTGAGTCCTGCGAGGAGTTTTGTGGAACGCATGGGGCTTATGCAGTGAATATCACTGCCAGGGCCGTATTTCGACCCAGAATCCACGTCGTCTCGGTTTCAGATTAGCTGAAAATGCTTGCTCTATGGTTCGGCCTCGATTCCATCCGATTGGTCCAACATTTTTTGAATCGTTGAATTGAGGACAACCTCCGCGACGTCGGTTGCGTATTCCCCGATTCTTCTCAGGCTCTCTGAGATTAAACGCATTGCGGAGAGATCGCCTGCTGGAAGTTTCTCCTTAAGTAACCTCTCAACCAGCCTCGATTCGAGGTCAGTAACCTTGTCCCTTTCGAGCAGAACCGTCTCTGCAAGTTTGTAATCGCTGGCGAATAGAGCTCGTAATGAGGTTTCCATCATTCTGGACGATTGTTGACTTAGCGCGTTTGCGTCCTTGAAGAGCGTTGCCGCAGGAGGCTGCTGCAGCAGCAGAACGTTCACCGCAATCCTCGCGGCATGATCCGCAGAACGCTCAACGCTCTTACTGATAATCCTGTATCCCAAACATTCGACCGGCGAGGCTAAACCTATTCTTGAAAGTAGGGTGGGATGTTTTACGGCCCACTTCAGTTGCCTGATTACGTACAGGCTGAACCTGTCGATCTCGTCGTCAATCTTGACAACTTGATTTGCTAATTCTTTGTCTAGTCTTGAAAACGACTGCATGGAATCCTGTTGCATGGCGTTTAGAATTGACAGCATTCTTCTCAGAGCGTCTGGTACAAGCAATTGCGGGTAGCTTAACAGCACTTGTAGGGTTGCGCTCTGGGCAGATTCCGTAACCAATTCGGTGCCCACAAGCTTACCTCTTGCGACATCGCGAATCGTATCTCGAATCGCAGATGGGAGGTTCCCTGACTTTGACCTAATCTCAATCGTCGAATACCCCGCAACGTAGAGTGAGATTATCATTCTGGTTAAGGCATCTGGGTCAACATTGGAGTTAAGCGACATAGTGCATCGGGTGCGTTCGTCATCGTATCTCGTACTACCGAATGGTGTAAGTGTGAGCCCCCAATTTTCCTGCTTGCTGAATTCAACTCGGCCTCCCTTTCTCAGGCCTGCTTCTTGAACCCAGGGCTTAGGCAGCGACACTATGTATGACCCGCGGCCAGTGACCTGGACACGTCGAACATATCGATCCTCAGGGGAAGGTTGCTCTTCCGCTGTCTCCTTCTTTGGGGTCGTGGCATTCTCTTTCATGATCTTATGCCTTCGATCCAGTCACTATGTAAACAACGGAGTCTCCAATGTACCAGGCGTGATCGGCAATTCTCTCCAAATATCTTAAGACCAAAGTAGATGCGAGAGCGCATCGGACTGTGACTGTCTTATCGTTGGCCATGGCGGCTGTGTACTTGAAGTACACCTTGTCGACCTCATCGTCGTCCTTCCGTAAGGACCGCGCAAGCTCCGTGTCGCGAGTCTTGAATGATTGAATACTTCTTTCAATCATGCCTGTAACTTTCTCACTTAAGTCGTGAACAACGGACTTATCGCAGTTTGACAAGTCTCCGTAGGTTTCTAGAACTAGTGAGATGTCGTAGGCGTATCGTCCGAATCTGGAAAATCCGTACGCAATTTCGAGACATGATTTGATGAAACGCAAGTCTGTTGCTACCGGTTGATAACGTGCTAAGAGGTCTACACCGAGTTCCTCGACTTCGGCGCTTAGCTGCAATAGTTGATCGGCTCTCTTACGTGCGGCTTCGGTGGCCTTCTGCCCTTTCTCGTAGGCTTCGATGGCTTTGACTACTGAGTCTTGGGCTAGGTTTGCCATGTCCACGATTGCGTTGGAGAGTCTTTCTTCTCCCATATCCATGAGTCGCGGCATTGATGTTCACCCGAACTTTCCACTTATGTAGCGCTCTGTGAGTTCGTTGTGCGGGTTTTGGAATATTTCTGGTGTCGGCCCGTACTCGATGAGTCTACCTAAGTATAGGAATCCGGTGAGGTCGGAGATTCGGGCTGCTTGTTGCATGTTGTGTGTTACAACGATCACGGTGTAGGTTGCCTTCAGTTTGGTTATGAGTTCCTCGATCTTTGCAGTTGCGATAGGATCGAGTGCTGAGCACGGTTCGTCCATGAGAATTACTTCAGGCTCCACAGCAAGGGTGCGTGCGATGCATAGTCTCTGTTGTTGTCCGCCCGAGATGCTGGCGCCCGATTCCTTTATCCTATCACCGATCTCGTCCCAGAGGAAAGACTTCCTGAGATTCTCTTCAACCTTCTCTGCGATAATTCTGTGATCGTGAACTCCATTAAGCCGAAGGCCCGCGGCGACATTGTCGTAAATGGACATTGTTGGGAATGGGTTTGGCTTTTGGAATACCATCCCTATCCTTCGACGCACAACGACAGGGTCCATAGAGGGGGCTAGAATGTCTTCGCCGTCAAGTATTATGTGGCCATTAGTCCACGCATCTTGCGTGACCTCATGCATCCTGTTCAGGCAACGGATAAATGTGGACTTTCCGCATCCCGACGGACCGATTATAGCTGTGACTGTATTTTCCTTGAATGAGATTGATATGTCATCCAAGACCTTTTTTCGGCCGAATCCAGCGTTTAGGCCGGTTACCTGCATTTTTTCCTTTAAGTTGGACAAAACGATGGCACTCTTGTCGGCTTCTGGTGTACGACCCAACTCCGTTAAGAGTTCTGAACTCATGATCAGTTACCGACCATCAGTTACTGTGACGATTGAGTAATTGAATACGAGCTATATGAATCATATAGATCGCAGTGCACACACATGGTAACACATGTTCACAATGCGGTTTCGCTAAATAAGAATAGGTAGCTACGTGCGTTCGCGATGATTCGTATGTCTAGCAAGAATACCAAACGTAATGTCGGAATAGTTGCTCTTGTTGTCGTCATACTAGCGGCGGTTGCAGGAGGATACTACTTCACGACAATGAACAATACTCAAAGCATGTCAGATACGTCCATGATAACCTCTGACTCCTCAATGGCGCCCTCCGCCACATCAATGACGACGCCAGCAATGACATCCGCGACCATGTCCGAGACCTCGATGGCCTCGATGACATCCTCAGTAGCAGCATGGCAACCGACTACGCCCGTCTCGATTCTAGGAGCTGGGGCCACCTTTCCTCAGCCCTTGATCCAAACCTGGACGGTGGAGTACAACAAGTTGTACCCCGATGTGACCATAAGTTACAGCGGCATCGGTAGCGGCGGCGGCATTCAACAAATAACCCTGAAGACAGTAGACTTCGGTGCATCAGACGCTCCACTCAGTGACGCACAATTGCAAGCCGCGCCCGGCTTGGTTCTTTTCCCAGAGACACTTGGGGGCGTAGCGATCACATACAACCTAGTAGCTTGGGGCATCACTAACACCACAGTACTACATTTCACACCAGACGTCATAGCTAAGATCTACATGGGGATCATAACCAAATGGAACGACCCAGCCCTCGTAGCACTCAACCCCGGAGTACCATTACCATCAGCATTCATAACAGCAGTTCACAGATCCGATGGCAGCGGAACCACATTCGCTTTCACGAACTTCCTTTCCGTCACCGTGCCAAATTGGGCTGCACAAGTGGGCTTCAGCACATCAGTGACCTGGCCGGTCGATACCGTAGTTGGCGCCTTTGGCGTTGGTGCAAAGGGTAACCCTGGTGTTGCAGGCACAGTTCTGAATACGCACGGGGCAATAGGCTACGTGGACGTCATCTATGCTGTCAGTAACCATCTTGGAGTAGGTGCGGTGATAAATGCGGCAGGTAATTTCGTTGTACCAACTCTTCAAACGATCCTCTGGGCTGCTCAGAACGCAACCGGCACTCCCAATCCCGCTGACCTTCGGCTGCACATAGTAAACGCTGCAGGACCACAATCGTATCCGATCTCAACCTACACTTACATCCTCGTCTACAGGGACATGTCGGCAAACCCTAGCACGACGGAAGCGAAGGCAGAGGCCTTAGCGCACTTCCTCTGGTGGGCCGTCCATGATGGACAGCAGTATTCAACAGCATTGATCTACGTGCCGCTCCCCGCAAACGTCGTTGCGGCTGATGAACAACTACTGTTGACCTTAAACTACCAAGGAACACCACTGCTGACGGCAGCAGGATAGACCATAGCGACTTACAATGCAAACGGAAATTGAAAAAACCCGTGCTCGGCAACGAGCACGGCACCACGATTTTTTACGTGCCACTTTAGTTATAGCGGCGTTCGCGATCCCAATTATCGCGGCGCTTACGTTTTACGCGCTTTTGAATGGAAGCCTTGACTCAATTCAAGCATTCGGGTTTGGATTCCTAACTGGAACCGCTTGGGTGCCCAACCCACCCAACGGCGGACCCCCCATTTTGGGAGCTCTCCCCGCGATCTACGGATCAGTGGTCACAACACTGATTTCCCTGCTCTTTGCAGTTCCAATCAGCTTGGGCATCGCCCTCTTCCAATCAGAGTTAGCCCCGAGCAGGTTACGACTTCCCTCGATCTTCCTAGTCGAACTTCTTGCCGCCATACCGAGTGTCGTGTACGGGCTTTGGGGGATTCTCTTTCTAGTTCCCTTCATGAGCACTTACATCGACCCCGGCCTGATAGGTTCACTGGGCGTCATTCCTATTTTCGCAGGCGAAACAAATGGCCTGGGCATGTTTACCGCCGGCGTCATTCTCGCCATAATGATTATACCATATGGAGCAGCCGTTATGAGAGAAGTCATCGCCGCAGTCCCTCGCGCCCAGCGAGAGGCGTGCATAGCTTTAGGGGGAACCACAGTTGAGACTGTGCGGATGGCAGTCATTCCCTATGCAAGCACCGGTATAATCGCGGCCATCGTCCTTGCAATGGGTAGAGCCATCGGAGAGACGATGGCTGTCACAATGGTCATCGGTAACGTCGCAAGAATTTCACCCTCACTGTTCCTTCCCTCTGAAACCATTCCAAGCGTGATTGCGAACGAATTCACTGAAGTTGCTGGAAACAACATTTACCTAGCAGCACTCTTCGAACTTGGACTAATCCTCTTCGCAATTGCCTTCCTGATGAATCTCATCGGCAGGGTTCTAATTTCGAGATTAACTTTTCACGGGGAGACATCCGCGAATGTTTAGCTCGATGAGTGCGCGAAGATTCAGCAACAAGTTATTCATTATCCTAGCCACCCTCGCGTTCTTAATTGCCTTAGTTCCACTCGGTTCCATCCTCTACCAAACCATCACCGTAGGATCTACTGTACTGAACACTGACTTTTTCACCCAAATTACACCTCCTATAGGAGGAAGTGGCGGAGGCATTCTGAACGCCATCGAGGGAAGCGTAGTGATGGTCGGGATTGCTTCCCTAATCGGAATTCCCATAGGACTCTTCACTGGAGCGTACCTTTCGGAGTACCCTGGAAGACTGGCCAGCAATGTTAGGCTGGTGGCAGAGGTACTCACAGGGGTTCCGTCAATCGTGACAGGAATTGTTGTCTACGTGGTGGTTGTTGCTACTTTACATAGGTTTTCGGCACTCGCCGGCGGCATCGCGTTAAGCTTCATGATGATACCCATTGTTGCAATCTCCACTCATGAGTCTCTGAGACTTGTGCCTTCATCGATAAGAGAGGGTGGTTTGGCGCTGGGTATATCGAGACCAAAGACGCTTGTCTACATCCTTGTTTCCACCGCCAAGAGCGGGATCATAACAGGTATTGCTCTGTCTGTCGCTCGAATTATGGGTGAAACTGCTCCCCTACTATTCACCGCTCTAGGTAGTCAGTGGCTAATGACTAGTGTCTTCGACCCCGCAGCTTCAATGACTGTGCTCATCTACGAGTTTGGCACCGCTCCCTACCCTAGCTCCCACGCCTTCGCTTGGGGCGCAGCTCTAATCCTACTACTACTCGTCTTAGGACTCAATGTTGTAGTTCGAATCGCATCAAGGTTAAAACCCACAATTCCTATCTGAATTCTCGGAGCACCTCTCTCCTCACTGAAGACGGTTGCGAGCGTAGAGATGACGACTAAGGCGACAGCTGACTTTGTCGACTTGCCAATTGAGGACGCGTACTCGGCATTAAGTACGTCGGCGCACGGTCTGAGCGAAAATAAGTGGAAGAGGCGCATTAATGAATTTGGCTACAATGAGTTATCGGAGAAGCGAAAGAACCCGTTTCTCGATTTCTTGGGGCGGTATTGGGGGCCAATGCCTTGGCTCTTGGAACTAACGATAGCTCTCTCATATGTCATAGGCCACTACTTAGAGATGGGAATAGTCTTTTGCCTTCTGACACTGAACGCTACCATAGGTTTTCACCATTCTCGCAGCTCTCTGAAAGCGCTTGAACTTCTGAAGAGACGGCTAGCAGTTAAAGCGAAAGTTCTGCGGGACGGAGAATGGGTCGTCAAGGATGCTCGGGAAATAGTTCCGGGTGACATCATACAAGTTGGTTTAGGCGACCTCGTCCCCGCCGATGCTAAGATTGTGGCTGGAGAGGTGTCCGTTGATCAATCAGCGCTGACCGGCGAATCACTTCCCGTATCCGCACATCAATCCGGGATTCTCTATTCGAGTTCTATTATAAAACGAGGTGAAGCGAAAGCTCTCGTACTCAACACGGGGACTAATGCCTACTTCGGAAAGACTGCTGAATTAGTGAAAATCGCCAAACCGAAATCGCATCAAGAGCAGATTATGTCGGCCATCGTTAAGTATGCAATGTACATCGGTATTGCATCCTTGGCGTTAGTGGTAGTAGACGCGGCTTTGACAGGAGTCGTGGACGCCGTAACCATCGTAAGCTTCGCGCTAATCTTTCTCATGGGTTCCGTCCCAGTTGCGCTTCCGGCGGTCTTTGCCATCGTTCTCTCAGTAGGCGCAATGCAACTTGCCAAAGAAGGCGCTCTGGTGACTAGGCTCAATTCCATTGAGGACGCTGCCTCGATGGAAGTGCTCTGCCTAGACAAGACCGGTACGATCACAGAGAACAAACTCTCTGTCACCGACCCTATCCCTTTCCAGGGGTTCGAAAAGAACGACGTCGCAATAATAGCGAGACTAGCCTCGAAAGAGGAGATAAGAGACGTAATTGACCTCGCAGTGATCGACTACGCAAAGAACCTCCCCGCCCCCGCCCAATATACACAAGACTCGTTTACTCCCTTTGATCCCGCTACAAAAAGATCCGAGGCAATCATTGAACATAATGGAAAACGATTCAGAGTAGTCAAAGGAGCACCACAGGTAATTCTGTCTCTGTGCAAGGTAGACGATGAAACGGGGAAGGATGTGAATGCTAATGTGGAAACATTGTCCAAGAAAGGCTATCGAACACTCGCGGTCGCCAAATCAGATGATAATGACCTAGATAACCTCAAGCTTGTAGGGCTCCTGCCACTGGCGGATCCTCCCAGGCCCGACTCGAAGGAAACGATAGGGAAACTGAAACGCTTAGGCGTAGAGACGAAAATGCTGACAGGAGATAACGTTGCAATAGCTAGAGAGATCGCAAGCCAAGTAGACATTGGCGATCGAATCTACCCGATGTCAAATCTTGAGAAACTATCAGAGGCGGATCAAGCAAGCGCTCTGGATGAATATGATGGGTTGGCTGAGATTTATCCAGAAGACAAGTACAGAGTGGTGAAGCTTCTGCAGTCGAGAGGTCACATGGTAGGAATGACTGGAGACGGTGTGAACGACTCACCCGCGCTCAAACAAGCGGAAGTGGGCATAGCTGTGAATAACTCCGCTGATGTTGCAAAAGCGTCTGCCAGCATAGTACTAACCGAACCCGGCCTCAAGGTTATCCTCGATGCAATCAGCACTAGCAGACAAATCTACCAACGTATGCTAACGTGGGTTGTCAACAAGGTCACGAAAGTGATTCAATTCGTGGGCGTGCTAGTCTTGGGTTTCTTGTGGTTGCATTACCTCGTGCTCTCGGTGCTGGGTATGGTTTTGTTGGTGTTTGCAAATGACTTCGTAACAATGTCACTTGCAACGGATAACGTGAAGACCACACGCAGCCCAAACATCTGGAACGTGAGGAACATCACGTTAGCCTCACTCATTATCGGCGCACTCTTAGTAGTTGAGGGTGCCATCGTCATCTTCATCGGCACGAATTACTATAAGATGGGATTAGGAACACTTCAAACCTTCGTGCTGCTTGCGCTAATCTTTACCAGCCAGTTTAGAGTCCTTATTGTGCGAGAAAGAGGACACTTTTGGGCCTCCCAACCTGGAAGGGAACTTGCCATCTCTAGCTTAGCTACGGTGTTTGGATTTGCTTTGCTGGGAATCTACGGCGTTGTCCTACCATCCATCACGACAGTTCAAGTTCTCGTTGTCTTGGGCCTCTCCGCAATATTCACGCTTGGCGTAGACCTTCCCAAGTATTTCGCATTCAGAAAATTCGGCCTATAGGCACACGGGACCCAGATAGTAGGAGGCACTAAGACAGTGGTACCACAATTGCGTTCGTCCGCACAGGACCCCTCATGATAAGACACCTGCCGAGCTTGCGGAGGTGGTCGTAAATGGAGACAACGACTGGGTTACGATAATGCAAATGCAAGTGAGGCTGATAATGTTGAACGTGAACGTAGTGAGTAACAATTCAGGGACTGTATCAAAAGAGCATTGCTAAGTTGAGATCATAGCCAGCGTCCGTAGGCCGGGTGTCCCTCTTTAACTGCAACGAAAGTTCCCTTGAAGCTCGCGGTCACCTTCCCCTCGACCTCAAGGGTCGTTTCGACAACAGCCTTCTTTTCA
>Ga0187864_10001406_pt1 | contig 23356 bp, 22 predicted proteins | sample June2016WEW_11_4_FD_132985 | JGI IMG/M metagenome (GOLD analysis project Ga0187864, IMG submission 132985) | Peatland microbial communities from SPRUCE experiment site at the Marcell Experimental Forest, Minnesota, USA - June2016WEW_11_40 | ecosystem: Environmental > Terrestrial > Soil >...
CTTCTCCATGCGTGACCAGAGCGCGCTTCCCGGGACTGCTCCGAGCATGTTTATAAACATTTCGGGGATCTGATTATGGCGGGCGAAGTCTATGAGCCGCCGGTCAGCTCCGGTTGATTCCGTGTCAAATCCGATTATGCAGCCGGCGATGATCTGAAGACCTGCACGATTGATCTTACGGCATGCCAGACCGAGGTCCAAACCCGTATTCTGATATTTTTTCGCCAGCTTCAGACTCTCTTCATCAACGGTCTCGATGCCGACGAACACCCTGCAGAATCCGGCCCTCACCATGAGGTCCAATAACTCTTCGTCTTCCGCGAGGTTTACCGAGACCTGGGTGTAGAATTCAAAAGGATGGCCTCTCATCTCCATCCATGGAATCAACTGCCTCAGGAGGGCCTTGGTTTTACCGGGATCCCCGATGAAATTATCATCAACAAAAAAGACGCGTCCCCTCCATCCCAGTTCAAACAACTGCTCCAACTCATTCAGGACCCGCTCGGGGGCCTTGGTGCGCACCCTTCGCCCGAACATGACGGTAATATCGCAGAACTCGCACTGGAAAGGACAGCCCCTGGAGAACTCAATCGCCATGTCGCTAAAGTCATTGACTCTGACAAGATCGTAGCGCGGCAGCGGAGCGTTCCGCAGATCGGCCCTTCCCTCGGCGTTTATGACCTCGCCGAATTCTTTTCTGTGTAGTTTCTCCAGGAACAGCGGGACAGCCACTTCGCCTTCCCCTCTGACCACCAGGTCGGCCCCGGCCCGGAGCGCCTCATCCGACATGTGAAATGCCCAGGGTCCTCCTACCGCGATGGTCTTGCCTCTCTTCTTGGCTTCCCTGATAAGCTCCACTATCTGTACGTGCTGTACCTGCATTCCGGAGAGTAATACGAGGTCGGCTTCATCCCAGTCCCGGGAAGACACTTGCTGGTATTGCAGATTGATTAGTCTGAGGTCCCATTCCTTTGGAAGGAGTGAAGCCAGGGTAAGCATCCCCAGAGGAGGTTGCACTGCTTTCTTTCCCACCATTGCGATGACCCTGTTAAAGGACCAGAAGGTTTGAGGAAACGATGGATATAACAATAAGGTCTTCAAGGGTCTCCGATTCTCATTCAATTCCTATGCTCAAGCTTCGCACATTATTTTGGGTTTATAAAGACTTTCTAAATATACCATATTTCTTGTGTATTCTTGCGCCGGCTTCCTTTACTAAGAAGTTGATCGACTCGTTGTCCTCCAGGGTCCAGCCCAGCTCCATATAGCGATATTTTTCTTTCTTCCTCACAAGCTCATACAGGTGGCGGAAGGCCAGTATGGGGAGTCCCAGTTGTCGATACTTCTCCTTGATCCCGAAGAGCAAACCCCGCAATCCGGTGATCTCCCGCCGATATATGAGGACCTTCAGCAAACCCTGCAGGCCGATGCGCCCGTTGAGACGCTTGAGCAAAGGGTTGATGTCGGGCAAGACCACGCAGATCCCTGCGGGTTCATCCTCATAATAGATGAAGAAAGCCAGGTCCGGGTCCCCGATTTTCACCATGTTCTTTCCCATCTCCAGTGTCTCATTATCGCTCAAGGGGACGTAACCCCAGTTGCCGGACCAGCAGTCGTTGTATATCTCCCTGATCAGAGCAAGCTCAGGGGCCGGGTCCTTTAGCCGAAAGCCCCTGATGTGGATACCTCTTTTTTGGGCCATCCGTTCGGCAAGACTATCCAGCCACTCGGGAAGCCGGTAAGCCCCATCTACCAGGAAGGCAAACAGGTCCTTCTCTTTGGTGAAACCGCACAATTCGACCAACCTCGTGTAGTAAGAGGGATTGTAGGTCATCATCAAAGCAGGAGGATAATCAAACCCGTCAATGAGCAAGCCCGCCTCGTAATTGATGGATGGGTTGAGCGGGCCTCTCACGAAGGTCATCCCCTTCCGGCGAACCCACGTCTCCACGGAGGAGAAGAGGGACGCCGCGGCCTCCGGATCGTCAGCACATTCGAAGAATCCCCAAATGCCCATCTGTTCCCCGTGGAACTCGTTATGATGGCGATCTATGATGCCCGCGATCCTTCCCACCGTCTCCGAGCCACGTCGGGCCAGGAAGAGAATGCGCTCGGAAAACTCCCAGAAAGGGTGTATGCTGGGATCCAGCATCCGGCGAACCTCTTTCTTAAGGGGGGGGACCCATTTGGGGTCCTCAGCATAGATTTTCCAAGGCAGGTCAATGAAGTCCTTGAGCTCCGATCTTCTTTCCACAGTAATGATCTCAATGCCGGCCATGATTGCTCTTTTTGAGAGGTTATCACCGAAACATTTCAACAATATCGCTATAGCCAATTTTCTTTTTTGTACCAGGCGACGGTTAATTCAGCTCCCCGGGCGAGAGAAATCCGGGGATCGAAACGCAATAAAGCCCTAGCCTTTGTAATGTCGCAGAGCCAATTTTTCCGGATCATTTCCTCTACCTTGCCTCTGCTCATGATGCAAGGCTTTCCGGAGACTCTGGAGAAACATTCTGCAAAAAAGGCCATGCCGAACAGCACCTGTTTGGGAAGGCGGAGCTGCCGAGCGCTTATCCCCATCGCTTGCGCGAAGATATCACCAATTTCCTCCATCCGGTAGTCTTGTCCATCAGAGAGAAAAAATATTTCCCCGTTCTCTGTTTGGGTCTCAGCAGCCAATAGGATCGCTCGGACAAGATCCTGAACATAGCACATGCTGACGTGTTGATCGTGGCCGGAGAGACAGGGCTTGATGCTCTTCGAAAGGCACTTAAAAAGAGCATAAAAACTTTTATCTCTGGGCCCATAGACGGCACAAGGCCGCAGGATAAGGAGAGGAAGCTCATGAGAGTGGGACAGGGCCAGTTGCTCCCCCAGCAATTTGCTTTTCCCATAGGGCGAGACCGGTTCGCAAGGGTCGGATTCCTTTTTCTTCCCACCGCTCCGACACGGACCTGCTGCTGCCTGGGTCGAAAGATAGATGAATTTTTTGAGACGGGGGTTGTTTTCGATGCAGGCTTGGACAAGGTTCTCCGTACCCATGGCATTCACTTCGAAATAGGTTTTTTCTTTGACGGCCGTTGTGGCGCCCGCAAGATGAAACACCTGATCGACGTCTTTCACACCTTGTTTTAAAGAATTCCTCTCCTGGCAATTTCCGGCTACAAACTCAGCGGGGGAGTCCTTCACCCACCCTAAACGCCTCTTATTGCGAACGAGGCATCTGACTTGGACTCCCCGTTGAACGAGGGCTTCCACCAGGTGGCTCCCGATAAACCCTGTCGCTCCTGTAACCAAAACCTTCAATTATCATCTCCTCGATAGATGATAAGAAATTGCTCTCCGACCTGTTTTCGATAACATGCTCCCGGTTGCCTGTCAAGAAGGCAAGGGCTGTCTGTTTTCCATCCGAGGGGCATGTCCGGCATATACCTCTATCCCCAATCATGGCCTTTAATCTTGCTCATCCTTATGTTATGCTCTGATTGCTCTTTGGCCATCGGGCTGATTGCCCGTCTTTTCAGTTTTCTCTGACTAAACGAGATCGTCTTTGAGGGTTCAGGTATTTGACGCGCTGAAAATTGGGGGTTACGACTTCTGCATGGGTAAAAAGGAGAGGCCGATCCATACCGTCCAGCATGACGGCGGCTGCTGGCCTACCCAGCTACAGGAACTGCTTTTACAGGCGTCGGTTCTGCGGGGAAAAGCGGCTGTTGATGCCTGGCGCCAGTGGAAAGCTAACGTCGATTGGGATCAAATCGATCTCGGGTCCCGTCGTTTGTTTCCTCTGGCCTACCGAAATCTCAGCACACACGGCCTTAAAGACCCGTTGATGAACATATTTGGCTGGGTCTACCGCTCAACCCAATCCGGAAACCAGGGGATGTTCGCCCGGATGTCCGATATCTTGAATTCGTTTCATCATGCGGGTATCCCGACTTTGCTCTTAAAGGGCGCTGCGCTAATTTTGCTGCATTACAAAGATCCTGGCCTGCGACCCATGGTTGATTTTGACATACTCGTTCCCACAGCGAAGGCTGCCGCCGCTATAAAAATGCTCAGCGAGCTCGGATGGGCATCTACTGTTACAAGGCTAAAAGGCTTTTCCGAAATCGGGTCTCTAACCAGACTGGGCTGGACGCCAAATATAAGGCCAACGGAGGAATTTACCCAGACCTATTTCTCTGTCAGGCACGCACATGAGTTTGTGGGTCCCGCAGGTCATGTCTGTGACCTCCATTGGCACCTGTTTCAGGGTAGCGCCAATCTCGATGCGGACCATGAATTCTGGCAGGGTGCAGTGGGAACGACGGTCGGCCGGGTTCCTACCTTTGCCCTGAATCCGACCGATCTCTTATTTCATGTCTGTGTCCATGGAGCGAAATGGAATTCTGTGCCTCCCCTTCGTTGGCTCGCCGACGCCGCTACGATCATGAGCACCTCGGAAGCGGAGATTAACTGGGACCGGCTCATCGCTCTTGCCCGGCAACATGGTCAGGTTTTACCCTTGAGACATGCTTTGGCTTATTTGCGGCGCCATTTGTACCTTCCGGTCCCGTCGGCCGTTCTGAAGGCGTTCCAGGACCTGCCGGTTTCCCAAATCATGCGGATGGAATATAGAATCCGGACCCGCCCACCCAGACTGATGGATGGTTTCTTAGAAATCTACTTCCTTTACAAATGCTATACTCGACAGGATCAGCCGCTGGGGCTATTTCGCGCACTCAAAGGGTTCCCGGAATTCCTCCAACACGTTTTTGGAATGGAACGGCTTTGCCACTTGCCGCTTTATGTTCTCTTCGAACTCGTCCGCAGGTTTCGAGAGATGACGATTTCATTTTGGAACCGGGCGGCAAAGTTGTAAGCTAACGATAGCTTAACAGCTCCGGAACCTTGAGAGTGGGAGCCGACTGTTGGCGATAATGCGCAATGACACACCCTGATGATCTTTGTCATCACTTGACAAGCAATCGGCTCGTCAATATCCTTGACAGCATCCACGAGAGGTGCTAACCAAAAATCATCAAAAAGCTATTTCTTATCAGTTCATCTATAATAAGGAGGTGTCAATATGTCGGACCAAAATGCCAGGGGGAAACCAAAGTACGAATCGCCGGTCCTTGTGCCCTTAGGGGAGTTGGCCAAAGGGTCCGGAATCTGTGTAATTGGAAGTTCAGTTTCCGGCGTAGATTCCGGCCCTGGAGGCCCTCCAGTCTGTTCTACTGGACCTTCAGTTGGCACTGGAGGCCCCTATTGCGCGGCCGGGCCAAGCACAAGTGGAATTCCCGGTTATTGCACAGCCGGGACAACCGCCAGTATCGGCGCCTGCACGTCCGGCGCTACTGCAGAAACTGCCTGTACGGCCGGCGGTACAGCAATAACTGCTGCTTGCTCGAGCGGGTCACTCCCAGGAGCGTAATAGCAACGCGCTGCGGTGGATAAGGGCAGCATTAACTATCGTGGATCATAACCTTCACCGTACATGCGTCTCTCCCATCGGAGGAGTAGCGATCCCGGGCCCGGAGTTCGCTCGTCTTTGCCGGGAAGCCGCGTCCGGAAATGTGATCTTCGGTAGGATATCGAGGGTCTTGAACGGTTCGCCACCATACTGCCGGCAGCGCATTCCTGTTGATGTTTGACCATTACCGGCGGTAGTCCCGCGGCGTTTCTCAATAGCCTCAGCGTGTGTTGTCGAAAAGTGGGAGACACTAACTGTGAATCAAACGGATAAACCGATTGCCAATCCCATCGTTGTGCTCCGGGATGAGTTCGACGACTGGGCCGTACTCTTCAATCCCGATACGGCCGATGCCGTTGGGACCAATCCAGTCGGTGTAGCGGTATGGAAACGGATGGACGGCAAGAAGAGCCTCGAGGATATCGTGTCGGAGATCAAAAACAGCTTTGAAGACACTCCGGACGCCGCCTTCAAAGAAATCGCCGCCTTCGTTGACAGGCTGGCTGAAAACGGTTTTGTGGGGCTGGAAGTGGAGAGCAAATAACGGATGCCCGAGGAACTCAAGGACAAGATAGAACCAAAGGCGTCAAGGGTCATGCGGACCCCGCGCAAGCTGGACATTGATATCACCGCGCGCTGTAATCTGCGCTGCCGTTACTGCTACTTCTTCAACAACCCGGCGGTAGAGTACCGGGACCTTCCTACGGAGGAGTGGCTCAGGTTCTTCGACGAACTGGGGTCGCTCGGCGTAATGGACGTCACCCTGGCGGGCGGCGAGCCGTTTATCCGGGAGGACCTGCCCGTACTCCTCGAGGGTATCGTCCGCAACCGGATGCGCTTCTCCTTTCTGTCCAATGGTGCGCTGATTGGCGATGAAATCGCCGCTTTCATCGCCCGCACAGGCCGTTGCGGGTATGTCCAGGTGTCGGTGGACGGATCTTGTGCGGCGGTACACGATACCTGCCGCGGGCACGGCGCCTTCAATGGGGCGGTGCGCGGCATCCGCACCCTGTCGCGCTATAGGGTGAATGTGGCGGTGCGTGTCACCATTCATCGTCATAATATTGACGATCTGGAAAATATCGCTCATTTTCTTCTGGAGGAACTGGGTCTGCCGGGTTTCGGCGCCAACTCTGCCGGGTATCTGGGCACGTGCCGCCTGAACGCGGATGATGTGCTGCTGAACATAGAAGAACGGAAGGAGGCCATGGCGACCTTGCTGCGCCTGGCGGAGAAATACCCTGACCGCATCTCGGCAAGCGCCGGCCCACTGACGGATGGGCGCATGTGGCGCCGGATGGAAGAGGCACGGGCTCAGGAGAAGCCGGCCTTTCACAATGGCGGCCGCCTCACCGCCTGCGGCTGCCCGGGCAGCAAAATCTCCGTGCGCGCCGATGGCGCAATCGTTCCCTGCAACATCTTGGCCCATGTCGAATTAGGGCGCATCAACCATGATTCTCTGGCGGAAATATGGCAAAACAGCCCGGCCCTGAACCAACTCCGCAACCGCCATACGATCCCGCTGACCGGGTTTGAGTTCTGCGCCGGTTGTTCATACATCCCCTATTGCACAGGCAACTGTCCGGGATTGGCCTATACCATCACCGGCCAGGTAGACCATCCCAGTCCGGATGCGTGTTTGCAACGATTTCTCGATGAGGGGGGTACGATTCCATGAGCTTGCCGAGCGGCATGGAAGAGCAGAAGACGGGACAGGATGGAGTGCATGCGCTTGGCACTTTGTATTTCTACTTGACCGAAGGGTGTAACCTCGCCTGCCGCCATTGTTGGATGGGTCCCCGGTTCGACGCCACAGGCAACCATTATCCCACCCTGCCGGTTGAGTTGTTCGAGACGGCCATCCGCGAAGCGAAGCCTCTGGGGCTGAGTGGTGTCAAACTTACCGGCGGCGAGCCGTTGTTACATCCCCACTTCACTCGTTTGCTGGAAATTGTCCGGCGTGAAGAGTTGAAGCTGACGGTCGAGACCAACGGCCTGCTGTGTACGCCGGAGATCGCCGCTGAGATCGCCAAATCTCCTAATCGATTCGTATCCGTAAGTATCGACGGAACCGATGCAGCGACCCACGAATGGGTGCGCGGCGTACCGGGGTCCTTTGAAGCGGCCCGGCAGGCGGTGCGCAATCTTGTGGCCGCCGGCGTCAGGCCGCAGGTCATCTTCACGGTGATGCGCAACAATGCCGGCCAGGTGGACGCCATAGTGCGAATGGCCGAAGAACTGGGTGCGGACTCGCTCAAGTTCAACGTGGTTCAGCCCACCGCACGAGGCGAGAAGTTGCATGAAAACCAGGAGACCCTGAACATCGCCGGCCTCATCGACTTGGGGCGTCATGTGGAACAGGAACTGGCGCCTAAAACCAAGTTGAAGATTTTCTTTCATTACCCACACGCTTTTAAGGCCCTCCATCGCATCGCCAGCGGGGATGGGTGCGGCGCCTGCGGTATCTTCGGCATCCTGGGCGTAATCGCCGGCGGACACTATGCCCTGTGCGGCATCGGCGAGCAGATTCCGGACCTGGTCTTCGGCGAGGTGGGGAGAGACCTCCTGGAAAAGGTGTGGCGAGAAAACGCCATCTTGAAGGCTCTGCGAGGGGGACTGCCCGAGCGGCTGGAAGGGGTCTGCGGCCGCTGCCTGATGAAGAGGCGCTGCCTGGGCTTGTGCGTTGCCCAGAACTACTACAGCAAGGGCAGCCTGTTGGCGCCATACTGGTTCTGTGAACAGGCGGAGGAAGCGGGTCTCTTTCCAGCTTCACGTCTGGGAGCAAGACCCGCACAGTCTCCACTTATCACTAGCGGCAATGCAGTTGCAGAATAATAACGTGAATGTCCCAGGGGCCATGTTCTTCGCTGCTTATGCCGGCCCCAGCATGAATCCGACTCTGCGCGAGCCGGAGATCGTGGAGATCGCGCCTTATGACGGCAGGCCCCTGCGCGTTGGCGATGTGGCCTTTTTTCTGCCGCCGGAGGCTGACCGGCCGGTGGTACACCGCATTATACGTGTGACCCCCGCAGGTATATCCACACGCGGCGACAACAACACCCATGAAGATGCTCTTCTCTTGCAGCCAAAGAGCATTAAAGGCCGGGTGGTGGCCGCGTGGCGCGGTCAGAAGCGGCGGAAGATCGCGGGCGGGTTACAGGGCCGGTTGACAAGCCGATGGCTTCGTTGGCGGCGCGTCCTTGACCGTGGCGCCTCTCCTCTGCTGCATCCCCTTTATCAGGCCCTCTCTCACTGGAAGTTGATCGCCTGGGCGTTGCCTGTTTCATTCCGGCCGCGAGTCGTCGTCTTCCACGTCCGAGGCCGGGACCAGTTTCAACTTCTGCTGGGACAGCGTATCATCGGGCGATACGATGACCGGAGGCATCAATGGCAGATCCAACGGCCATTTCACCTGTTTGTGGATGGAAGGGCGCTTCCAAAGCAGCAGGATAGGGACCGATCGAACGGGAAAGTGTTGACTGAACGGCGACGAACCATGAACCATCTACTGACGCAGGGAGTGCGGCATGACCTCGTCCTGGCTGATGGGAGTCATTGGGAAATTGCCGCCGGGGACGAGGAGGCCGCATCCATCGTTTCACAACTGGGATGCGCGATGCAGTTGCGCATGACTACAGGCGCAATCGAACCTTCTCATCACGGCCGTCTGCGCCGGCTTCTCGTCCAGGTTGACACGCACACGTCCGTGGCGGATTGTTATGTTCCGTTGGCCTCAAAAAATGACGGCGTCGTCGTCTGCATTCTAGGTCCATGCGAAAACTGGGGCGGCCTGTACGTCAATCTTGTGAGATTATCGCTCGTCTGTGCCCGCGAAGCGCAGGCACGCGGAGGGGTCCTCATCCACGGGGCGCTCGCTGAACGGGACGGCATCGGTGTGATCCTGGCTGCGCCGGGCGGGACGGGAAAGACCACCGCCAGCAATCGGCTCCCGGCCCCGTGGCGCTCGCTTTGCGACGATACCACGTTGGTGGTGCGGGACCCGCAAGGCAACTACTGGGCGCACCCCTGGCCCACGTGGAGCCGTTTCCTGGACGGGGGGCCGGGCGGCGCGTGGGACGTGCAGAGCGCTGTGCCCGTCAAGGGCATCTTCTTCCTGGCCCGGGCGGTTGAAGACCGGGTGGAACGGGTAGGCCCGGGGCAGGCTGTCAGCCTGCTCGGGGAGTGCGTGGGACAGGTCTCAACGTTCATGGCGCCGGGCCTGTGCAAAGACGAACTCCGCGCCCTGCACCTGGAACGGTTCAATAATCTTTGCGCCCTGGCCCGGGTTATACCCGCACACGTGCTACACATCAGCATGACCGGCGCCTTCTGGCAAGAGATCGAGCAGGCGCTTTAGGGAGGACATTGCAGCCCGAGATCAGATCCGGTCGCACCAGCTTTGCATCTGGCGCTTCCAGGACCCAGCATACAGACCGTCTTTGGCGAGCAGTTGAAGATGGTTTCCCGATTCCACGATCTGCCCGTCCTGCATTACATGAATGATATCGGCGCACATTGCCGTGGTGAAACGGTGGGTGATAAGGATTGCGGTGCGGCCGGCGGCCAGAATGCGAAATCGCTCCAACCAATCTGCCTCGGCCCAGGAATCCATGGCGCTGGTGGGTTCATCCAGAATTATGATGGGGGCCCGGCGCAAAAAGGATCGAGCCAACGCCACCCGCTGCCATTCGCCTACACTGATCTCAGTGCCCCCCGCAAACCATCTCCCCATTAGCGTTTCATAACCCTGTGGCAACCGCCTTATAAAATTATCCGCACCGGCTTCGCAGGCGGCCTTCCGGATAGCAGGGGAAGAATCGGCCAGTTGCAGATCACCCAAAGCGATGTTTTCATGAACGGAAGCGTTATAACGGACAGGTTCCTGAAACAAGACCGTGATCGAATCGCGCAGTTCCCGGATGGATAGTTCCCGAAGATCGACGCCGTCAAGTTCGATTCTCCCCGACTCCGGGTCGTACAGCCGGCATAGCAGCTTTACAAGGGTGCTCTTACCGGCGCCGTTGTTGCCCACGATAGCCATCACTCGACCGGCCGGGATCGTGAGATTGAAGTCGCGAAGGGCGAAACGTTCGGTTGCCGGATAACGAAAGGCAACCTGATGAAACCGGATCCCGCTTTTCAGTGTGCCGGGCACATTCGTGGGAATAGTTGCCTCTTTGACCCTGGATTCAAGGGTTAAGAAGTCGAAGAGGCTTTCCAGGAAGAGGCAGTTGGTGAAGATCTGACTCACGGTCCCCAGGAGTGAGCCCATCTTTTGCTGCCCCTGATTGAAGGCCTGGTAAAAGAAGGCCAGGTCCCCCAGCGTTGCGAAACCCGTGAAAAGCCGCCAGACCATTAGAGCCATGACGGCGCCGGTGCTCAGAAGTGTTATGGCGCTTGTGCCCAACCCGGCCATGGTCCGATCTCGAACCAGCTTCAGGCTGAGTTTGCGCAATCGATCGCGCACCGTCTGATAAGCTGACTGAAAGTATGGTCCCAACCCGAAAAGCCGCAATTCGGCCGCGTTCTCCTTGCTCGTCAGGACCCAGTCGTAGTACCAGGCCCTACGATTGTCGGCCGTGGTCTGCAGCCAGTGCACATGCTGGCGCATGTTTTGGTGGAACACGACGGCCACGGCTGGGACCGTACCGGCCACCAAAACAACAGGCAGCCATAGACCAAATCGGAAGAGCAAGGCGGTCATAGCGAACAGTGTGATCGTGTTTTGCAACAGGCTCCCCATGTTCTCCATGAGACTCAGAGGGCGAGAGGCGGCCTCTGAACGCGCTCGATGCAGATTGTCGTAGAATTGAGGGGATTCGTAGAAAGCCAAATCGACATCCATCGACTTTTGATGGATGAGGTTACTCATGTAGTCCTGGACCCGTTCGGACTGAGCGGTGCGGATCCAGTTGTTTAGGCCCTGCAGGCATCCACCCAACAATATGACTGCCGCCATCAATACCACCAGAATCAGGGTGGGCGTGATGTTCTGCAAGCCAACACCACCGCCTGCCGCTTTTGCCAGGCTGTCCACCAGCGGCCGGATCAGATAAACTGTAGCTACCGGCAAAAGTCCCTGAATGACCAACAGTACTCCCCAGGCTATCGTCAGGCCGCGAGTGGTGTTCCAGACCAGCAACAACGCCCAGGGAACGTAGGGAAGCCGATCCAAAGTCTTTCTAATCTTTAAAGTTAAGGTCCCAATCTTTCCGGGCATAAACTACCTGATACCTCCCGCCGATGTTCACTTTCGATGATGAACCGCAAACAGAAAAAACAAACCCACTTTTCCTGTGTCGGCAGCTTCCCATTATGCCCCGCGAAGCTTGTTTCTGATCGAAATCTCACTTTTGGTGACCACTTTCAAGCCATCTCCCAGGATGGTGCGGGCGTCCTTGATCCTCTTTCTCAGCATATCCATTCCCATCACCTCCACGCTTGCAGACTGGTCGGTCCCCCACATCATATGATCGATCGTGATATGTCTCTCTAGCAACTGAGCACCCATCGCAACAGCAAAAATCGTTGGCTCGAGACCATACTCGTGGCCGCTGTACCCGACTTCACACTTGTATCTCTCTTTCAAAGTCTGAATGCATCTTATGTTGAGATCTTCTATTGGAGCGGGATAAGCAGAATTCGCATGCATCAGGGCAAACTGGGAAGCGTATTTACAAAGAATATTCACGGCCTCGTCGATCTCTTCGAGAGTGCTCATGCCGGTCGAGAGGATGATCGGTTTTCCAGTCCTGCAGGCCATTATAAGCAGATCTTTCTTCACCAGCATCGCAGAAGGGAGTTTAATAAAGGGAACATCGTATCCGGCAATGAATTCCATACTGGGTATGTCCCAAACAGAAGCAGACCAGGACAGGGGTTTCTCTTTACAGTATTTATCGATGTAGTCGTATTCTTTCCTGGAAAACTCGATCCTGTGCTTGTACTCGATGTATGTCATAGTGCCCCATGGAGTCTCCCGTATAGCGCCCTTCTGGTGCTCCGGAACACACAAATCAGGCTCCCTCTTCTGAAATTTAACACAATCCCATGAACAAGCAAATGCAGCATCGATCAGCTTCTTAGCGATCTGCAAGTCGCCGTTGTGATTGATGCCGATTTCAGCAATTAAATAAGGTTGTTCCAAATTATTCAGATCCAGCATCATATGCCATTCTTTTTGTACAAGAGGTATTTGGGTTTTATTTCAGCTTTATCCAAATTATTCCTGCATAGTCTGGTTACCAGGCTGTCCAGCCGCCGTCTATTGTAATGACGGAACCGGTCATGTAACTGGAATGATCCGAGCACAAGTACTCCAGGAGCCTGTTTAATTCAGTCCTCTTCATCATTCTGCCCATTGGAGCATGCCTGGAGTAGGCTGCAATGAACGATTCTCCCTGATCGTGCTCAACTCCGCCCGGAGCGATACAATTGACTCGGATTCTGGGCGCGAGATGTGTGGCAAGGTGCTTTGTCAGTTGGATTACGGCCCCTTTGGATGTCGAGTATCCGATATGCTTTTCACGGCCTGAGTAGAGGTCAGGCAGAGGTGACACAAGCCCGTAAGTAGAAGAGAAGTTGATGATCCCTTTTGCAAGATCCGATCTTGCAAACTGACGGCAAACCGAAAAAAGTGAGATCACATTCGTTTCAAGGTACTTTCTAAGGCTCTCCAACGAAACGCTGAACAGGGTTTGCCGGCCGGATTGGATCTCTTCAACATGGTCATTGAGAGCAAAAAGATTGATTAGATATTCTGCCGGATTGCTTTCGAACCAGGATTTCACAAAGTCCTCGTCTGTCAGATCATGCCCTAACTGCAGGTCGATCTCAAAGACTTCACAGTCAGGCTTTTGTTCAAAGAATTGGGTGGCCGCAGAACCGATCAGCCCGCGCGAACCGGCAATGGCTATTCTTGTTTTTTCCATAAGGGCCTTTCCTGCTCAGCTTCGGAAATCGTCAATGGTTGTCTTTAGCGCTTCAGCTTTCCTTGCAGCCAATTCAAGGTCCCGATAGTTGGTCTTAAACTGCATAATTTTCTTCTGGACATTTTCAGCGACAGGGCACAAACCTTTCCCGTACCAAACGTTTTCGTAAATCTCCGGATAGCGCCCGGCAAATTGCCGCTCTGAAATCACCGGTTCGAGATAGGGTACGCTCCATGCCGCGTAGATGCCGTCCCCGCCATTCCGAATATACGCCTTTCTGAATTCTTTCCATGGCGCTCCTATGCTTTCGTCGCCTCTGTAGAGCACACCGAGTGTATAGTAGGAATTAGTAGATCCTTCGGGTGTCTTCTGTGGAATCAGGTAGTCGCAATAAGACATAGCTTCCATAAACATTCCGGCTGATTTGATCCTCATCTCCACCAGTTCATCGACTCGTTCGAGTTGAGAGAGCGCAACCGCAGCATTGAATTCAGCCAGCCTGTAATTCCATCCCAAGATATCATGGCGCTTGTAATCGGGATCCTGGAATACGTCCTGATTCAGTCGAATACGACCCTCTTCGGCACGCAAATTCTTGAACCCATGGCCGCCTATCTTGCGCACCATCTCAGCGTACTTTTCGTCATCGGTGATTATCATGCCGCCTTCGCCGCATGAGATGTGTTTCGTGTTCTCAAAGCTATAGCTTGCCATGTGGCCGATAGTGCCGAGTAATTTGCCCTTGTACAGGCTCAGCACTGCCTGAGCGTTGTCTTCGATCACTGTAAGATTATGCGCTCCAGCCAGGTCCATTAAGGCATCCATGTCAGGAGGCAGGCCATAAAGCGACACAGGGATAACAGCTTTTGTTCGTGGAGTAATTTTCCTCGCCACATCGGCAGGATCGATGGTGAAGGTTTCCGGATCCACATCCGCATAGACCGGGATAGCATTGGCGTGGATTGTGGCAGTCGTATCCATAATGACAGTAAGGCCGGGAGAAATGACTTCATCTCCCGGCCTCACTCCACCAGCCTCCAGAGCCGCGTGCAATGTTGAAGTTCCGGAGTTGAAGGCAACAGCATATCTCACTCCGAACCTGCGGGCGAATTCCCTCTCGAGGGACTGCACCCACGATCCGCCTGTCGCCGACCACGACTCGGAGTTCAAAACCTTTTCAAGGTATGAAAGTTCATTACCCAGGTATTTCGATGGATTAACCGTCTTAGGCATTGTGGCTTCTTCAGTGGTTTCGGTCTCAATTCTTGAGAACAAGCTGGGTTTTTTTCTTCTGGTTTTCCGCCCATTGGCTGTGTAAATGCTGGTTGATTCTGATGACCTCAGGATTTTGATCGAGGTACCGTATGATGTCCCTCAACCCAAAATCAGGGTTAACGATGCCCAAGTTTTCGATTACATTCCGGAAAAACTCGAAATCTTCAGGATAGTCCAACGTCATTCTTATGTCGGGCCTCTTATATAGCTCATCAACGCCACGGAGATCTTCTACCTTGAAGATGCCGGTTTCTTTAAAATAAACCCACATCATCTCGGTGTCGTCCGTATCTTTTATCTCACAGACACGCAAAAGCGCTGCCGTCTTTATGCCGTATGTGAAAGCGCCACATACTACATTGGCAGCTTCGATAAAATCAGGCCGGCTACCTTCATACTGTTCAAACGCCAAGTCGATAAGCTCAGGTTCGCAGAACAGATCATCGCCGTCTGCAGTCACAAAGAATTCAACGCAGTATTTGATTGCGGCCCCCCTCCACCTGTCGAGTTTATCTTTTACGCTGCCGCGATGGAAGAAAATTCCGTTCGTTTGGGCGATTTCACACAAAACATCATCTTCCTCGAGCTCTGTCGTACAAAGTACGATTGCTTCAGCTTTTTTGGATCTCTTGACCCTGTGAATGACATGCTCGATGGTCGAAGTGCCATTTATTTCCAGCAGGGCCTTCCTTGGAAGACGGGTTGAATTAGTTCTAACGGTTATGAAGATTGCTTTTTTCGAGTCGTTCATCTCATTTCTCTTCGAGAACCCGGCGGCAGACATTGGCGATGTTCAAAGCCGCCGAGTTGTTTTGAAGAGGCATCAGTCGCCGCAATTCGTCCATATCGAAGTCCGAGTAAGTCTCCTTACCGAGCGCAATGCCTACGAAGGCAGTCGACGAAAATCGAGTGATCAGGACATCGCAGTTAGCGATCATGTCTTCCGCGCTCCCAGTCGCGAACACCATGGCTCCCGGCGCGTGCTCCCTGATTTCCCGGGTGGCGCGCTCGACATTCTCGATCGGGTGAAGCTTGAAGATAAGCTGCCGGCCCCCGGCGATCTCCACAGCCCTTCGTATGAAGGCCTCGCGGTCCTCGCGCCGGAATAACTCCCTCTGCGGCGACGTGCAGGCCAGCACGTAGTGCATGTAGGGAAAGTCGTTAGAGCAATATCGGCGGCAGTCATCGAAATTGGGTATTCCCGTAACGACGATCTTCTCGGGACGGACGCCTTTTCGGATGAAGAAATCGCGATATCCATCGCTCGCGACACAGAAAGCCCGGTATGCATCGCTAAGACCGGTCGCCGCCGTATCCGCCATCCATCGAGGAAGGAATCGGAGGCGCTTGACGAGATGAAACATAATGGATTCCGGGTCGGTAATCCCCTCCTGAACCAGTACGATCCTATTTTCTCGAATGTTCTTCTGGAGGTATAAGTCCGAGCAGGTAACTACCAGGTCGTAGGGCCCATTCTTTCCCTGGTAGTCGATGAGGAGGCCATGATTCTGCAGATACGTCCGAGAGCGTCCCACCGCCTTGTTACCTGCGATCGTGAATTCGATCAAGCCCAGTCTTCGAAGAATCTCATCAAAGCCGTGGCAGTAGTAAGGCGAGAAGCAATGCTCGTAGTCGGAAAGATGCATGGAAATCTGGTGCATTTGGGTTGTCTGATTCATCGAACCGCAGATGAAGAAGATCCTTTTTCTCATTTGCGCCCTCCGCCGTCGCTTATTACAGGCCCACACAATTTCACTTAGGAGCCCGACCTGCTCCCGTGTGCCGGATCGCCCTGAGGCCGCTTTTCCTGAGGTGATAATGAGATGATAAAAATTGCTTTCCGGCAAGCTTACGATAGCATGCACCTGAGTGGCCATCAAGGAAGTATGAAGGGGGTTGTCACCATGACAATGCCCTTATTGGACTGGTCAAGCCACCGGCAGTGCCGGTGGCCAACCTCGGACTGGAACAGATCGACTGACTATTGTTGTTGCGGTTGCTCTTTTGGTGAATCTGTGCCGGAGAAGGGTTTTTCTACTGCTTCGCCGCCCTTTTGGACTGCTTCGCCGCCCTTTTGGACTGCTTCGCCGCCCTTCTTAATTGCTTTGCCGGTCGCTTTGCCGGCATGCTTCACTCCCCGTTTAGTGGCATGGGCCCCACGCTTCACTCCCCGTTTAGTGGCATTGGCTCCACGCTTCACTCCCCGTTCAGTGGCATTGGCCGCGCGGTTCAGTCCCCGTTCAGTGGCTTCGCCCGCACGGTTCAGTCCCCGTTCAGTGGCTTCGCCCGCTCGCTCAAGTGCCCCGCCGGTGGCTTCGGCCGCGCGGTTCAGTCCCCGTTCAGTGGCTTCGCCCGCTCGCTCAAGTGCCCCGCCGGTGGCCGGCTTGTCCGTTGTTGCCTCCTCCGCAAAACAGACGAAAGAAAAGACCCCAACCATACAAAGCGCAACAAGGGGCAAGAAAACGTTTTTTCCCAAAGTCCGAACCATTTCTGTCATAGTCATGGGTACCCTCTCTTTCTTGTTTCATGAATTGGATATGCTGGGGGCTGACTTGTGAATTTCAGACCCCAATTGAGTTTTTGCATTAGAACCTGGTCCCATCCATCTGCGTGCGGCTTCTGTCCTTCCACTTTTTGGGCCGACTTTTCTCAGTTGCAGATGTCATCTCCCTGGCTTGAGTTACGATCGAGTGTACCTTTTGCGGGTTCATTCCCGGAATTCTCTTTAAACCGTGTTCTTCCGCAGCGGCAACCCTGGCAATAGTGCTATAACTGGCTTCGACTAATCGCTGCGACAGGACTTTTCCTATCCCTTTAAGTTCTTGAAGTTCTTTCATTTCTTTTTTCACAGCATCCTCCACTAATTTTCTTCCAGCTTGCCAAGTTTTTACAATCGGTCCGGCCGGCGCAAACGGCAAAGACATCCCCCGCATGCCTCCGCACAAAGGCTGTTCATTGGACGACCGGATTACTTTCTGCCGGCTTGTGTGTAATGCAAGGCCACAAACAAGCCGACCTGTTCGAGAACCCCAAGAAGAAGCTGGAGGCTATTTATTGAAGACCTTCTTTACTTCGCCAACCTTTTTCCGCACCGCACCCTTCAATTGGTCCTTCTTTCCCTCTTCTTCGAGGCCGCGGTCGCCAGAAAGGCGACCTATGCCTTTTTTGACGGTTCCTTGGATCTCTTCTGTCACACCCTTGATTTTATCTTTTGTGCTCGACTTCATGGTGTATCCTCCAATCAAGTAGACTCGCCAAAATGGACGAGCCGGAAAGCATGTTCTCCCCTTTGTGGGTTCGGACGACATACACGTCAGATTGGTTCACGGGCATCCACGTACCTTTCAAGCAAACCTTATGCCCGGCGGACCCAGAACTGTTGCTTTTAATGTTCTACAATGCTTACAGACACTTATGGATCGGTCAGTGCGATGGAAGATTGTAGTTTGAATAGAAAGAGTGTTGCATGCAACAGAAGCGTTGCATAGTTTGTCTGTTACATGCAACGCTTTCTCTATTCAACTCCACCTCCTTGGGCTGTACTCGCTCCTTCCATAAGTATCCATATACATTATCTAAAAGGAGAACACGACGGTTCTCGATCCCCCCGGGCATAGAATTTGCCTAACCAACAGGCAGGAGAGATCGTAGCTTGTAAGTTGAAGGCAGGATCGGAGTGCCGGAGCATTTATCCGGCAAGATACAGGAGGAATATGGCAGCAAATGAGAGCATCGCGAAGGAGTGCACAGTACTTTTTTGCGATGTGGCATGGTCCGGCAACAGTAAACACTAAAATTCTTTACCTAAGGTTATCGTTGGAGTATCCCATTGGCCGCGAGACTTACAAGAATCTAAAAAGGAGAAATAAAATGCTCAAGACGACTTATTCGACAATGCTACTCGTTATTGGTTTCCTGGCACTAATGCTCACGTTCCCGTCTGCTCATCTCATGGCACAGACATCGGAGGAGCGCAGTTCCGTAACGATCTCCACGAGCTCCACGACAGAGGCGCCGCCAGCGGAGGAGCGTAGTTCCGTCACGAGTTCCACGAGATCTACGAGTTTCACGTCAGAGGCGCAGGCATCGGAGGAGCATCATTGCGTCAGTCATTGCCGTCAACATTATGAGGAACGTTTGAGAGAGTGCAGTGAGCCGGGCCACGAACACCACAACCGCTGCGAAGCATGGGCTCGGGAACGTGAAAAGGAATGTCTCGAAAAATGTTATCGGGAATATCCGAAGTAGAGACTGGCGCAGTAAGGCTGGTGGGAGCATTCCTGGAGTCTTGCGAATTCTCACAGTAAACAGATTGCTTGAATCGGACTGGCCGGGGCCAAAGGCCCCGGCTTTACGCCCGATTCATGGGATGAATTATTTCCAGTTATCGATGAAGCAAACCCAATATACCTGTAATGATCAAGTAGAACGCCACAACATAATTTAAGAGCCTGGGCATGATTAAAACCAACAGACGGCAATTAAAGATACCAGTGGCCCTGAAATAGCTGGAAGGCCATGAAGAGGGGACACCATTGCATACTCCTTTGCATTAAATTAATACGGAAATGGTACAAGCCTTAAAAGTCCTGCGGGCCGTCGCGGTGCGGATTATTTGGCCTGGCGCTCATATCCTAAGAAGAGAGTTAATCCCACTTAACTATCGTCGTAAGGTTGGCCATCCGGCAGGGTATAACGAACAAAGAGGCCTACGCGCCGGATTCAAAGTTCTCCAGAAATTGCGATATTTGAACTCCCAGATAGATGCACTGCACCCCCTCGAAACAGGCGTCGGCATCTTTCCTCTCAAGATGGGTTGTCAGTTCGTGCTTTCCTTTAACCAGCTTGACAATCCAGGCATCTTTCTCACGGTCAAAACTTAAAGACAGTGAAAGATCGTGCTTTACGATCTCAGGGTACATCTCCCGAAGTTTGGAATCTAAGGCTTTTGGGTCCACGCTCATGGGCATTTTCTCCTTTTTACCAAGATAAGACATCCTGAAGAGCAGACAATGAAAGAGCGGGTATCAAATTACCTGCCTCTGCGTCGTTTCTCGTGACGAGATGGTGTTTTTGGCGAAACCGTCTCAACCGGGATGGATCGGATAGTATTGTTAAAGGCGCGGGCGATGCCGCCAAGACCTATCTGGCTGACATACAACAGCTTCACTGCCTGCCGGGTGGATAGCGTACCCATTGAAATCACAAAGATTGGCCTTTGGAGCTTGATTCCGAACCATTTCCGTCTCGGGCACTCTGGATTCAACCCTCATTTTGGCATGAGCCTCACACCAACACGATGGGACGAAAACATGGCCATCAACTGCGGGATGTGGTGTGTCCTGAAACTGCAAAAACCAGTCTCATTGACATATCACTTGCATGTTCAATTGTGAAATCGTATAGTTTTGCGGGCTTTGGGGTAGTTCAAGAAGTTTTCCGGGCAGAATCCGACCCAAAAATTTGGTTCGGACGCATAGCACACAACCTGACGCATTATTCCGGCTTATAGAGCACCCAGCCTTCTCCAAGGTTGGGCTATAACCGGTGGCTCCCACAAAAGGAGAGGCCTGCATGGTCAAGCAGATGGATAAAATGAGAATTGTTTTTACTGGTCCGTTTGATCCTACCCTGTGTGATGGAGTCTCAGGCTCCATATTTGACTTATCGGGATTTCTGAGAAGTCGAGGGCATGAAGTTTTTATAGTGAGTCTTATGCATGACGCTCCTCTGACTCGCGAGACCTTGAGCCGTCTGGCACATCATCAACCTGAAATCATATCTAGCGATAGTAATCACTGCAACTATGTTGCGAATAGAATAAACATCTATTACGAGGTATTACCGCGCAGCCGTTCAGAGATATTGGGTTGTCACCCTGGTGTCCTAAAAAGCTACATGAATAAGTTAGAATATAAAGAAGGCTACTTCCTCACGGTTGATAATGATTGTACCTGCATATTAGCTCACTCAATTCTTAAAAACCCAACGGCACATTTTATCCATTCACCTGTTCAATTCATTCGTCATTTTGGCACGTCACCAATCTTTCAGGCAATGTTGAGGAATAGACTAGTTTTTACCGTGAGCAAGTTTTCCCAGCAAGAGTTGGAGAGGACACTAAATCTTCATGCTCTCCTGTGGCCTCCCTTCATAGACTCGCATAGATTTCGGTTCCCTAGGACGAACAGACGTGGTTGGAAGATCGGCTATTACTCGGCCGGCCAGCACAAGGGGGATAACATAATCACCTCTTTAGCAACTAAGACACCTGACCGGCAGTTTGTTATAATGGGGCGTGGATACCAGTCTGATGTAAGGTGTGCGAATGTAACCCATCTAGGAGACACTACAGACATTAAGAGTTTCTATGCAGAGATATCGTTATTATTAGTTCCGTCAGTAATGCCTGAGGGGTTTCCTCGTGTCATAGTTGAGGCACTAATGAATGGTATACCCGTCATTGCTAATAGGATAGGCGGCATTCCCGAAGTTCTTGGCCCGAGTGGCATATTAATCGATACTGAACCATCTGAAAACAAAGTTGTTAGTAAGTATGTTTCAGCTATCACCAAGTTGCTCAGTGACCCCGATACGTACGAAGAATATAGCAAAAAAGCTCTGGAGCGAGCACAGGAATACGGGAAAGAGCTTTACGAGAAGAGCATCTTTTACAGCGACATGTTTCTACGTAAGCTAAACGGCATACCAGATGAGCAAATCACGCAGATTTTTGCCAAATAGGCATCTATTCAGCAATGTTGGAACATTTATCGGCGATGTGGCCGCTGGTCGTTATTTCCTGTAATTCATCCTCTGAAAGCTCCAGGCCCGAGTGTCTTTCCCACAACGGGGGAAGTCTGTCCGTATAGATATCTCCGCCACCGCCCAGAAAGTCCGCATAGTCGTCCATGTCCAGATCGCTCATCCACAAGGGTCTTCTCTGTTTTCTGAGTTCTGTGATATTGAGTTCCATGGTTATGAATCCTTTTTTGCCAACATATGTTCAGTTATTTTGAGTTCGTGCATCATTACTGATAACTATTATCTGACATAATCATAGGATAAGCACTCGTTTCGGATTGTCCAACACCGGGATTCTACAGGCCCAGCCGGCATGGCCACGTATGTCATTTTTTCTTTTTTTGCATCAAAATCGGCGATAAGAGCCATTGATGGGTGAACCGGCCGTCCCCGGCTGATTTTTTGACTTTAGCCAATGTCGTGGCATCATCGTGACGGGACCTGGGTTTTTGCGGGGTAGGCAAACACAGTCATAAAAAGGCCGCAATTCTAGTGACTTACACAGGAGAGTCGAATTTGTCGTGTGCCTACGTTTCTGAGGGAGCCGATTTGATGTCCAAGATAGTCTTAGGCATTGGAATCTTTAGAGATTTTAGTATTGTGACAAGCTCCGAAGTGGGTTCGTTACGCTGAAAGAATTGATTTCTTTTTAGTTTGAAACTCGGTTGCCTGGAGCGTCGAAAGCGTTGTTTGGATATGCGACCAGGGTTGCTTGCACTCCAGTTCGGCGACCCTTTAATGAGCAGGGAGAAAACGCAAAGCTTCACGTGCGCTTCAATGCGTTTGGGCAGCCAGTGGAACATTGGCTCCATCTTGATCCGGGTGTTCTTTAGAGTTCTGAAGGCCCGCTCGATCACAAGGAGTCCCTTATAACCCGCAGCAGCATCCTCGACGGTGATGGTATCGTCATTGGTCTGGAGCACCCATTTCCCGTCGTGCTTTGACGCCTGTTGGACGGCCTCTCGGTCGAGTCGGATGCGATCTTGCTTATCGATTGTAAGATAGCGTTTGTACCTGTCGGATGCCAGAAGATCGATCGTCCATCTGGCAGTGGCCTGACGGTCCGAATGGCTTTCAAGCTCTTCTTCAAGCTCTTTGACAACTTGTTCGCGATGCTTTCGCTCCCTTTGAGCCTCACGGGGATTGTAGCACAGGATATACCGGCGCTGGAGCATTCCATCTCCTACGATCACTTCCTTGGCCTGGAGGTTTTCGGCAATCGTTCTAAACCGGCCCGGCCTGGTAAGGACATCTTCCTTGATCTCTGAAACGCTACCCATGCGGGTGGCGAGAAGGTACTTCCCACAGGCCCTGGCCAACTCATCCCGATTTGTGCTCGAATTTATTCCGGAGTCGGCGACAAAGAGCGCCCGTCCAAGCTTCCATCCCCGAAGGCCTTCCCGAACCTTCTTTACTGTATCCACATCCGAGGTGTTGCCGGGGAAAACCCAGCTTCTCACGGGTAGCCCTTCCCTGGTTACGGCGAGAGCGACTACGATCTGTGGACTCCATATTCCGTCTTTGGAATGGCCGTACTTTCGAAAGCCCGGCCCGGTGTCCGTGTCCTCGTCTTCTTCGTCGATAGAGAAGGAGGCAGTCGTAGTATCATAGAAGATGACGTTTACAACCAGGTTGAAAAGATTTGCCATATGGAAAAAGACAGCATCTTCGACCCCGCGCACGTTCCAATGCAGAAGATCCATTGCCTCATAGAGTTGGTAGAGTTTTAGGGTGCCGCATGAAGGCAGGTAGACCTTTTGAAGCCATCGGTCCCATACACCGGGGCTCGCAGAGGCGGTTTGCGGTCATGGCGAGAAGCGCCCGCTCATGGAGAGCGCTACCACCTGAGTCCTCCATCGCCTTTCGCAAAGTTGGACAGAGTTTGAGC
>Ga0187864_10001410_pt1 | contig 23312 bp, 15 predicted proteins | sample June2016WEW_11_4_FD_132985 | JGI IMG/M metagenome (GOLD analysis project Ga0187864, IMG submission 132985) | Peatland microbial communities from SPRUCE experiment site at the Marcell Experimental Forest, Minnesota, USA - June2016WEW_11_40 | ecosystem: Environmental > Terrestrial > Soil >...
CCGGACTACGTCTGGATAGACGGCGAATGGGTTTGGAACGGCCGATGGTTTTGGGTGGGTGGTCACTGGGGTTATCCGCCTTATCCCCATGCCGTTTGGGTTCGCGGCTATTGGGGAAGAGGGGCTCATGGTTGGTTCAGAGTGCCGGGGCACTGGCGTTAATTCCCGCGCATCAAAACGACGCGCAGACAGATCCTCATTCTCCACCGCTCCTGTCGAAGAATGGTAGCCGCGGACGTCAGTCCGCGCTGATTTTAACACTGGTCGGGGTTCAATGCAGAGGCAGAAAAAGCAAGTTTGCGCCGACTCACGTCGGCGGCTACAGCGCTCGCAAGGTGGATGCAGTTTCAAACATACCTCCCGACAAAATACGACTTGGAGCCGATTGTCGGCATTGCACTTGCTGGAGATGATAACAGGATTCGGGCGGTGGCCAACTCACTACGGCTCCCCTAAAAAAACGGGCCGTTTCTCCGACGCCACTGCCTGAATCCGATATTCGCCGCGCTTTAAACGGAGAATTTATTGAAACCGGGAGGGTAAGCGTCCTCGCGAACCGTGACTTCCCGGCAAACAGGGCTTGTCGGAAGCATCGCCCATCCACACCCGCCGGACAGTTTTGTTCCAGATGAAATGTCAGTTAACAACCCGCTAAAGAAGCAGCAGCCGACGTGAGGAGGCTCTGAATGATCGTTTCCAGGGAAATTTAAGCCTCATCACCTCCACCCTCCGTCCCGCATTGCGGGACTACGGAGGACGGGTCGGTTGCTACGTGAAAAGACGTTTTTGAACGGACGGTTAAAGCCGATTCAATGCCGCCAGGGGTATCGGCGCCGCAGCACCGGCGAGAGAAGGTCCGGGATGGCTTCTGATTCGCCGTCGTTCCAGGTTCGATCCGAGGCAGCGGTTGGAAGCGCGAATGGATTTCCAGTCATTGTCTTCATCCGGCCCTCCCGGGTTGCCAGCCGGTAGATGCCGAAGCCAACCAGACCCGCGACGACGAGAATTGAAAAACACACCGCAATGAAGCCAAGTTCGGCGAGGGCCCTGCGAACGGCAGGGAAAAAAAGACTGAAGAGCACCACCAAGCCTGCCAGTTGGGCGACCAACCCCACGGTATCAGCTTCTTGTCTTCGTCGTGCCATTTGACCGCAAATCCGCACGTTCCATGCCAAAGGCGGGTCATGGGCTGCTAGATTGTGCAAGCTGACATTTGGAATCAGCTTTTGATTTTACCCTGAAACCATTCCCAAAAATCTTTTCCCATCCACCCGTGATAATGCTGTGGATCAAATTTACAGATAAAGAGGTAGATACAGCGACACGTTAAATCTTTGGCCGAGAAAGGTCAAGTGACAACGTGTTTATGCTGTGGCGGTGAATCAAAGTATTTCGCCAAATTCCAGAATAAAAACCGGATTGTGCGCCGGTTTCGCTGTGTTCGTTGCGGCAAGACGTTTTCTGAACCTCAACCGCTGGACGGCCTGAGAATCGAAACCCAAAAGGTTAATGAGGTTGTGCGGCTGCTTTGTGAGGGCGTCGGCATCCGCGCCACCAGCCGTTTGACCGGCCTTAACAAAGAAACTGTTTTGAACATCCTTGAAACGGTGGGCGAGAAGTGCGCGGCTTTCCATGATGCCACGATCCGAAACGTGCCAACGGTCAACGTCGAAACCGATGAGCTTTACAGCTATGTCTTTTGCAGGCAGGTTCAAAACCGGACAAAAGACCCTGAGCGCGGCGAGCAATACACGTTTTTGAGTTTCTGCCGGGATTCAAAGCTGGTCATTTCATTTTTTACCGGCAAGCGTTCATGGGAGAACACTCACGAACACGTCCGCGATTTGAAAACCCGTCTGGCGGGGCGTGTTCAGATTTCAACCGACAACTGGAAGGGCTATCGTGGGCGTCAGGGAGCCATTCAGGAGGCTTTTGGAGTGGATGGCGTCAATTATGGGATGCTGACAAAGGTTTACGCCAAAAGCTCACGTCCTGAACTCCGTTTCGCCCCACAGGTCTGCATCTTGTGCAAGAAAACACCAATGCTCGGCCAGCCGGACAACGATTTAATTTGCACCAGTCATGTTGAACGGCAAAACCTCAACATTCGTCTTTTCAATCGCAGATTTACAAGACTGACTTTGGGTTACAGCAAGAAGCTGGAAAATCTGCGCCATTCGGTTGCCCTGTTTGTGTGCTACTGGAATTTTTGCTGGAAGCACACGACAACCGGACAGACACCGGCACAGGCAAGCAAATTGACCGATCACGTTTGGACGGTCGCGGAATTGCTTGAAAAGGTTAGCACAATCTAATCCGCGCCTGAACGACGCGGTTAACCGAGCGTCACCCTCGATGGGGCTTCAAAAGCCTTGGTGAATCAGCCAAAAAAGTCAGATGATAACTCGAATCTTTTAATGATGTCACTCAGGTAACACTTATGAATGTCTCTCCCTTTGTGGTGCGGAATAGTATAAGACCGAGGTTTTCCTTGAATGTTTGGGTGCCAAATTGCGATATGAGAACCCTTTGCCGAGTAAAACTGAAATTGAGCGTCGTGTTTTTTTAATTCACGAAGTGCTTGGTCAACTTTTCTGGGTCTAGGCAAAAACAGGCTCCTGCACTGAATTGAATTGCTGCGGTTTTTTCAATTTCAATAGTTCCTGTTTTTCGATGGTTATAACCACCGCTCGGCCATTCATGAGAACCGCCGTGTCTGAAACCGCTTTATTTGGAAACAATTCGTTGTGAATTTTGGCCTGATTCGCTTTTTCCCATCGTTCAAAATATTTTTGATCCGCCGGAAACATGAGCATCCTATCATCTTTCTTATATACTGCAAAAGAAATGTGTCCCTCTACCATTGTCTGCAATTCACGTAATGCTTCCTTTTCTGATTCCCCAACGCCAAGCAAATCCATTTCAAGACAACGGGCATGAAACAACCCTTCTTCTTTATAGATGAGCGATCTCAAACAGAGATTGAAGATTTTTTTTTCCATCGTCGTCCAGTTCAGGTTCGGTTTTAGTTTTAGTTTGTCTGTCAAGTAAATTATCGCATATTTTTCTCTTGACGCGCCCATAAACCAAAAATTCGCGTAACGTGTCAACAATCTTAAACCTATTTAGGGGGTGTTTTTGCCCGATTGTGACAAGCAATTTATGCCCTGAAATGCTCCAAAATCACCGCTTTTAAAGGTGTCAAGCATGAACCATGCCATATACAATTATTAAATTACTAAAAGTATTCACAATGTTGTAAATTGTGTGATATTGTTAACAACTTTTTAGCTATCTGTCATGCGTTTCACAATCTTTTAACTTTCATTTCCTCCTAGCAGCAGGTTGGCTCCATTAAATGGAGCCAACTCCCGGCATCAATCTGTGTCACCACGCCCCAAGTTAGCTTCAATTATTGAAGCCTACAGCCCGCACAATCTAACCGCCCATGACCCAAAGGCGACGGGAACATGCGAAAAGCGGGGGTATCGCGCCGCGCTGTCACACGGTTGCCTTTGGGCGCAATCGGGGGCACTGCCACCGTTCGGTGTCCCGCCTTTAGGCGGTCCGCGTGGTGCATCCAGCATTTACCGTCCCGCCGAGCGCGGAACGGGACGCCGCAACGAGCGTGTGGAAACTTGTTTACTTCGCCGCCCGACGAAATATATTGGCACACTGTTGCCGACGTGGCGGAACTGGCAGACGCGCCAGACTCAAAATCTGGTACTCGTGAGAGTGTGTGGGTTCGACCCCCTCCGTCGGCACCATCTAAATCAACGATATATAAATTGACCGATAATTTGGCCCGTAAAAATTGGCAGTTTGTATCACATATCTCGTGCCAAATATTCACTTGGTTTGGAAGTTGGAAGTTTTAAAACAAGACAATTTATCCGCAAAGCCACACAACTTACGTTTAATTGCTTGTGAGACTTTAGCCAAAGTTTGTCCCAAAAGGACAGACTTTGCCTGCAATTGAACCGAGGCAAACTTTGCCTTCAAAAAACCTGTGCCGTGTTGGCACGGGTTTTGGTCAAAAACGGCCATCGGTCGATGAATTCCAGGACAGACTATGGTCGTATTTGGTTTCCCCTGTGGGTGGTTGAACGTCGCAGTCTCAGCGGCTTAGTTCAATGGTGGTATACGCCTGCCATTATTTGCGAAGCGTCCTCCGATAGGCTATCCTCTTGCCATGAGTGCCAAGCTTCGGTTCGTCTCGTCTGGAATTTTTTTCATATTCGTCGCCGCGCCCTTGCTGCGCGCTGACCAGGTGGAAATGCAAAATGGCGACCGTTACTTTGGCAAGGTGTTGTCCGTGTCCGCGGACACCGTGGTGTTGGAAAGCGAAGTGTTGGGCAAAATCAATGTGCCGCGCAAAAAGGTTGCGAGCCTTGCGTTTGGCACGAACGCCGCCGCACCGAAAGCGTCAACCCATGTCGCGCCAGTCTCCGTGCCAACGAATCTTCCAACCGCTGCTTCATTGGCTGCCTTGGCGAGCACCAACGCGGATTTATCCGCTGCGTTTCGCAACTTGGGCGCGAACACGAATTTTGTCCGGCAAATTCGCGAGCAAATGCTCGCCGGCAGCCCCGAGGCGGCCAGCAACTACGACGAGCTGGTCAGCGGCTTGATGAGCGGGAAGCTGAACATGAATGATCTTCGACGCGAAGCAAAGTCGTCAGCAGACCAGTTGCGGGCGCTCAAGCGCGACCTCGGTCCCGAAGCCGGCGACTCACTCAATGCTTATCTGGAGGTGCTGGATAATTTTCTCAAAGAAACTGCCGCCGAGCCAACGGGCGCCACCCCTGCTCCTCAGCCAAAAACGCAAGTCCATTAGCCCGAATTCATGGGAAACAATCTGCTGACGCATAGTCCGTTCGCGGCACTGACGTTCGTTGTTGCACCGGCGATCTTGACGAACGCAACCCGCACTCGCAGGTGGTGCTCAACCTTTCCAAACGCCTCCCGTTTGGCAAGGGGCAGCGTGGCTTTGCCGGCTTGTGGAACCGGTGGACCAAACCGCCTTCGATTGGGAACTTTGACACCGACCTCGACGAACCGCCGCCGACCTCGACGCTTCACTTGCGGTCATTTTGGACAAATCTTTCAAACGAAAATCATGAGCAAAACAGTCCGCGTTTATGACTTTGTCCCAAAAAAGATCAATGCAATCCCGGCAGCCGAGCTTGCTCCCGGCAGGGTGCAGGCACACGTGGAGGATGGGATGATCCACCACCCACGGCGCGTTTCATGCTTGTGCTATGGATAGCTCGATGCGCCAGCTGTTCTGCCCGCAGCGTATTGATTCAGCAATTCGCGATTTTTAACGGCTAATTCTTTTTGGTTTGTCAAGAGGGCTAAAGTTTCCGCGGCTTCGGCTGCGTGAATTGCTTTTTCGAACTGGCCGGCTTCGGCATAGGCGGCACCGAGTGTCCCGATGAGGAGGGGTTGCCGGTTGTCGGTCAGTTTGACCGCTAAGGTGGCCAGTCGCACGGCTTCTTTGCCATCACGCAATCCGGGTTTGCCAGCCGTTGTCAGAATCCAGGCAAGATTGTTTAACAGTGCCGGGTTGTTGGAATCCATGTCCAAGGCTTTGCGGTAGCATTGAATGGCCTGCTCGATATTTCCGTCCGCTTCGGACTGGAGGGCCAGTTGCGTCTGCTTTTCAGCCTCGGGATTCATCGACAAGGTTGGGATGTTGTCGCAAGTGGTGGAAATGTCTGTAAAGACTGATATATCCCCGGCCAGCACTCCCCGCGGGTTGGCAGGTCGCGTGTTAAATTGCATTTCAGAAAAAACTTTTAGAAGGAAAAACTCCTGGGGAGGCAGCTCACCGATGGCAAAAGGGACCGGCCCCCAAGTGGCACTATAAAATCCCGCGGCTCCGCTTTTTGTGTCGCGAGACAGATTCATCCACGAAAATGGCCTGTATATCAAAGGTTCAATCCATCCCACGCTCCCGGGTGGAAATGGTATGAAGCCGAAATTGATCCGTGGTACGACAATAATATCTCCCGGTTGAAGCATGGATCGTTCGCAATCAAGCGGTTGGGCGCCCAGTTTCTCCATGTAGTATTGGAACCCCATATGTTGTTCAAACCAAAGCTTGTGATTTGCCGATTTGTATCTGGAGACAATTTGTTTCGCCGCCATTCTACCTGAATCGGCCAGTTGATAGTCGGCCTGCATAAGACCCATCGTGATGACCGCGGCTGGCGCCAGCGGCCACAACAACCGGCCACTCACCGGAAAGTTTCCCCCTATTGCCTCCAAACGGCGCACCAGAAGGATCGCCGCCGCCGGGACAATGGGCAGAAAACTCCGGGCGCTAACCGTCCAGTTCAACACGGCTGCAAAGAGCAATCCGTTGATAATCCAGACGGCGAGAATCACAGCAACTGTATCCCGCCGTTGCCAGGTTTCCGCCCCGACCAGCAACAGCAGGTGCAAGCCGCCGGCAGTCAGCAATATCAGCTGCAGCCGAAAGCCCCAGTAATTCATAGCCTCGGGATTTGTCAACGGGTGGAATAATCCCAAGTCGCCACCCAGCCAGACTAATCCCAGCAACGCTCCGAAAATGACCGCGCTGCCTTCCAGCAACGCCCGCCGCTGCCACAACCATGGTGAAAAAAACAGGAGTGGCAGCAAGCTGCCGCCGGCAAAGGCCAGGCCGATAATTTCCCTCGCCATCCATCCGCCGCCAACCAACTGGGAACGGTGCGCCTGTGCGTAATCGGCAGCGGCAGACAGCAGACCTTTTCCATACATCCCGGCTGTCATCAATTCATAACCCGTCACCATGATCAGCGGTAACGCCGCACCTGCCAGCCACCAGCCCAACCTGTGTTTCCGGAGAAGAGTCATGAGGGGCAATAACGGCAGCAGGGTTACAACGTTGTATTTGGTCAGTACAGCCAAACCCGCCAGCAGTCCCGCTCCGATGAATTGCCAGCAACCTTTTTCAGTTTCCAAGGCGCGCTCCCAAAACACCAGAGACCAAATCCAGAAAGTCAACGTGAGCACGTCGCACATCAGGGTCGTGCTCGAAACCAGGAATGCCGGCGTAAAAATGGCAACCAAGGTTGCCAGCAGCGGTTGTTCACACCACATTTTGGCCAGCGAGTAAATACCCGCTGCTGCCATAAAAGCAACGACCAGACAGGCGAAGTGCAGGGCCATTTCGCTCCAGCCGGACAAGGAGGCCACTCCAGCCAGAAAGTAGGACATCAACGGAGGATTACAGTTGGCCACCCACATGGGTGTCGCAGATCCCCACCAGTTCACATCAAACCCATAGAAGCCAGCCGGATGCTCCTGAATCCATTTCCCGGTCCAAATGAAGAGCGGATCATCCATATGGACGGCTTTGTTAATAAACGGAACCAGACATGCCATCAGGATGATTCCGATCACAACGAAGGGATGTCTTAAAAACCAGGTTTTTCCTGAAGGGACAGATTCCGATTCTGTATTCATTGAAGCCCTGAAAACATACTGAACCTGCTGGTTTAAAGTCAAATTTTCATTCCGTGCGACGCGAGGAAAGGTGGTGATGCCCGTTTTTGCCAGCCCACAATCGAGAAGAGCAGGGGACCGAATTCGCAGTCGTTCAAATGGCGGAGGATGTGGACTGGAACAGCCGCACGATTAGCTACTCGCGGGCAAAATTGAAAACGCGGGGGATGGGCATCAAGCCAGCGCTGATTCGCTTCGGCGCGGAAATCGAGGCCATCTTGAAACGGCGTCCGGCGGTTGGGCCACTCTTTCCTTACCTTCGCACGGTGCGCGCGGGCGACCGGGCGACGGAGTTTCATCAACGTTGTGTAGGGTTGGAGATTTCGGGCGTGTCGCTGCATTCGTATCGGTATGCGTGGGCGGAACGGGCCAAGACGGTGGTGGGCTACCCGGAACGGTTCGCGCAGGAGGCTTTGGGCCACAACAGCAAGGCGGTGCATCGCGCTTATGCCAAACGCGCACTGATGAAAATTCTGTCGCTGGAAGAAAACGAAAACCAAGCCAACTCCAAGACGGCAAGTTCCATTCCCCGCACCCAATTCAACGAACCTGCCGCTAACTGAAGAAAAACCCCCCGCGTGTAGCCGGGGCCTGAATTTCACCGGGACGCGCCGTTGCATCATGGCGTGGACAGTAAATAATACTTCGACGTGATACCGCTGATGTTTGTGTCCGTGAACTGCCACCCACCGCCAGTAAAATTGGTATAGATAGGCTGCCAAACCACCGGCGGGACGAGGTTCGTGGCGGCAAAGAGGCGGCTGCTGATATTCGTGGTGGTCACCAGATTCAGCGTCAGGCATCCGTTGGCGTTATTCGCCATCCCGGAAAAAGCCGGCGGCGAAATTATCGTCAGAGAGACTACACTGCTGGTAATGCTGCCGGACGAGTTGCTGACGATGACCTGGTAATTGCCGGTATTGTTGGTCGTCGCATTGTTCAAAGTCAACGCGGGCCAGCCGCCAAAGCCGACTTCGCGGACACGTTCATTATAGGTGTCCGCGATAAACAGGTTGCCCACACAGTCCACCGCCACGCCGCTGTCGTACCAGTTATTATAAAACCAAAAGGACGCATTAGTCGCCGGGCCGCCGTCGCCGGAATATCTCCAATTGCCATTGCCCGCCACCGTCGTGATAATGCCATTCGTCCCCACCTCTTGGATACGGCCGTATTCGGCATCCACGATGAACAGGTTGCCCGTGCCGTCCACTGCCACACCGTAAGGAGAGAGGCTGGCGTTTGTGGCGGCGCCGCCATCGCCGATGCTGCCGCCTCCTCCACCGCCCGTTCCATTCCCTGCCACCGTCGTGATGACGCCGTTGGTGCCCACCTTGCGGATGCGGCTGTTGCCGTAATCCACGATGAACACGTTGCCCGTGCCGTCCACCGCTACGCCCGAAGGAGAATTCAGTTCCGCATTGGTCGCCGCGCCGCCATCGCCGGAATATCCCGAAGTTCCTCCGTAGCTATTAAGGGCGCCACCGGCCACGGTGATGATACTGCCATTGGTCTTCACCTCGCGGATGCGATTATTGTTGTAATCCGCAATGAACAAGTTGCCCGTGCCGTCCACCGCCACACCCAAAGGCGCATTCATCTGCGCATTGGTCGCCGGGCCGCCATCGCCGGAATATCCATAAGCTTCCCCGTAGATATTAAGAGCACCACCAGCCACGGTGGTGATAATGCCATTGGTTCCCACCCTGCGAATGCGGTCGTTTCCTGAATCCGCGATGAACAGGTTGCCGGCGGCATCCATCGCCACGCCGGCGGGAGAATTCAATTCCGCGCTGGTCGCCGGGCCGCCATCGCCCGAATATCCCCAATTGCCCCCGTAGCTATTAGTGCCGCCACCGGCCACTGTGCTGATCATGCCATTTGCCCCCACTTTGCGGATGCGGTCGTTGAAGGTATCCCCGATGAACAGGTTGCCCGTGCTGTCCACCATCACGCCCGAAGGATTATTCAGGGCCGCATTGGTCGCCGGGCCGCCATCGCCCGAATATCCTCCCGCATTGCCCCCGTAGCTATTAGTGCCGCCACCCGCCACCGTCATAATAATGTTGTTCGTAAGATTCGTCCCATTGAACTGCCATTGGTAGGTGAACGGCCCCGTTCCCGACACCGCCACGCTTAAGGTCACATTGCTCCCGCCAAAAACCATTTGGTTCGTCGGCTGCTGCGTAATCGTCGGCTGTGCTTGCGCCATTCCCGCCAGCAGGGCGGCGGCCAGCAACGTGGTCAGTCGTCTTTTCCTGTTCCCCGGAATTGAGCGGGTCTTGCTTTCAGAGAATTTCATAATTCTCAACCTGGGTTGACGATTAGAGTTCATTAGCGTAACGCATAATTGATGCCAATGAATCTTTCCTATGTTTTATCCGGGTTTTTGAGAGGAAGGCAGCCAACGATGCGTGAATCTCACGCGCCTGTGCGTGAAATTTTCGCCCATAGGCTCATATCAATTGTCAACCCGCTGCTTCGCAGCCGATGCCAACAACAGTCTGGCCACTCTGCGCTCCCTTGCTGTAGCATCTTGTCTTGAGGGCATTCTTTTTCTGCCAATGTTGATTGACCGCATTCGTGACCTTCGCCAGCCACGCCCGGTCTTCGACTTGTTCCAGCAGTTCTGACGCGGCAAAAAACTTGACGCTGTGCGGTGGCGGATTGCCCAACGGCTTGAGCAGGCGTGCGGCCACGAGGATCGGCATATCATGCGGCTGGCAATTGAGCACCCAAGCCGCCTGTTCCGCCGTCAGACGAGTCGCGCAACAGGCGCTGGGGCACAATTCCAAGGCGGTACATCATGCCTGCTCGAAACACGCCGAAGTCACCGTGCCGTCGCTGGATGATTGGGAAAAGGACTGGCAGGACAATCCGCAACGCAACGTGCAACCAAAATTGCTGCCGGTGGATTTCCGGTCAACGCCTATGGCCAACTCTTAAGAAAATTGAGACAGAAATCCAATTTAGCTTTAGTTAAGAGCGAGTAGATAATCCCGCAAGCAATTGGGCGTATCGGCATATTGGGACAGTTCGGAAACGCGGTGAAATTCTTTAGCGCCATCGAATTGATTGCACTGCTGGCGGACCCTGACTGGCTGGACGAGGCAACGAAAACCATCGGCCAATTCTGGCGGCGAAAGAATGCCCGGCGCAATTGCCTGACCAACGAAGAACAAACGGATGTGACTGTCGTGGTTCGTAAAAATCAGCTTGATTCAAAATATGATTTGGCGGAGAGCTCTAAAACGAAGTGTTTGCGACAGACTTTTCCAGGGACGCCTCGCTGCCGCTGCCGCGTGCGTCCCAATATTGCTCAAACAATTCCTGTTTGTGTATCAGATTTCACTTGACTAATTCAAATTATTTTGTTCTATTATGACCTGTTAATGAACAATTTGACTGCGAAGAAGAAAGGATAATCCGTGAAAAATTCCATTGGAAAACTCTTCACCCAATTTTTTGACAGGCTCCATGCTTTGTTGCCTGCGCAAATTTTTAAGTATTCGCCCGTTGCGGCCGCCGCGCTTGTGACCCTCGCAGGCCCGGTTGTCCCGGTCGCCGGTCAGGTTCAGTTCCAAGCCCTCTATTCCTTCACCGGCGGCGGTGACGGCAGCAATCCTAATGCTGGTTTGGTGCAGGCCAGCGACGGCAATCTTTACGGAACAACATACAACGGCGGCACCATCGGTGTTGGCACTGTTTTCCGCATCACCACCAACGGCGCATATACTTCGCTCTATTCCTTCAGCGGCAATGTCTACGGCGGCACTGACGGCGGCAATCCTTATTATGGCAGTTTGGTGCAGGCCAGCGACGGCAACCTTTACGGAACAACAGAAGAGGGCGGCACCAACGGTGATGGCACTGTTTTCCAGATCACCACCAACGGCGCAGAGGCGGTGCTCTATTCCTTCACCGGCGGCAATGACGGCCGCTATGCTTTTGGCGGTTTGGTGCAGGCCAGCGACGGCAATCTTTACGGAACAACAGGCAACGGCGGCACCAACGGTTATGGCACTGTTTTCCGCATGACCATCAACGGCGCGTTGACTTCGCTCTATTCCTTCACTGGCGGCAATGACGGCGGCAATCCTTTGGCTGGTTTGGTGCAGGCCAGCGACGGCAATCTTTACGGAACAACAGCATACGACAACACTTTGGGCACTGTTTTCCGCATCACCACCAACGGCGCATTGACGACGCTCCATTTCTTCTACGGCGGCAGTGACGGCGGCTATCCTCAAGCTGGTTTGGTGCAGGCCAGCGACGGCAATCTTTACGGAACAACAGAATTCGGCGGCGTGGCGAACTGGTATGCCGGCTCCGGCGGCACTGTTTTCCGCATCACCACCAACGGCGCATTGACTTCGCTCTATTCCTTCACTGGTGGCAATGACGGCGGCAATCCTTTGGCTGGTTTGGTGCAGGCCAGCGACGGCAATCTTTACGGAACAACATTCTACGGCGGCAACACCAATCTCAATGGTTATGGTTATGGCACCGTATTCCGCATCACCACCAACGGCGTAGAGACAGTGCTTTATTCCTTCACCGGCGAAGGTGACGGCGGCAATCCGGTGGCTGGTTTGGTGCAGGCCAGCGACGGCAAACTTTACGGAACAACAGAATACGGCGGCACCAACGGCTATGGCACAATTTTCGCCTTGCTCGTTCCCATTCCCTTATACATTCAGTTAAACGGCCAGACTGTGGTCTTGACTTGGAACGATCCGGCTTCGGTATTTTTCCTGCAAGCTGCTCCGACTATGGACGACGTGTTCACCAACATTCCCGGCGCGACCAGTCCCTACACCAATCCCATCACCGGCTCGCAACAATTCTTCCGCCTCACATCCACCGCCCCACCAGTCGTTATCAATCCCATCGGCGGCGGTCCCGGTGGTCCCGGCGGCCATCCTTCCGCCCTGCCGGTCCCTTTACGTTAGAGAATAAAGAATAGTTCCTCGACGTTTGTAATGGGTAGTTGCAGGCAGCCGTCGCCGCGTGGCGGCCTCCCGGTGAGTTTCGCTGGCGCGAGTTTGGTTTTCTCCGTGCCCGGTGTCGCTTGGGGCATTTTTTCTCCAAAGCGACCGAAGTGGTTGCTGTTTTTTTGTGAGCTAAGCTAGGCCGGAGAAGTCACCGCCGCTTTGGTCGCACCATCTAGTTCGGCGGGGTGACAAAACTTGGCTGCCGGAATGGAGCGGCAACCTGGGCGGCCAAAGATTTACCGGCACGTCTTGATGTCGCGGCGACGGCGAAATTGCTCGGCTTCCCGGAGCATGATATTCAGATTTTGAAGGCCGCGGGCAAGCTGACGCCGCTGGGCGATCCGGCTCCCAATGCGCCGAAATGGTTTGCGGCCGTCGAGATGATCCGTCTCGCGGCGGACTAGGACTGGCTGCACAAGGCCACCAAAGAGATTTCAAAATACTGGCGGCAGAAGCGCGAAAGACGTCAGAGTCCTGAACTTTCGCCTCGCCCAGTTATCTGTCGAGCGTGAGTTCAAAAGGGTTACAGGGTAAAAGAACAAAAACTAAAGCCCCCTCACACACCGAAACCCAACGGCGGTGTAGGAGTCGCCCGGGTTGCTGCTGCCGCGATAGGCGCACCGCGCGCTGCTGGCGCTGAAGGTCCAACCGCCGCCGCGAAACACACGGTTGCTCCCTGTTCCAGGCCCGGTTGGATTCGTGTTCGTTGGCTGTCCATACGGCATCCCATACCAATCCCAACACCACTCCCACACATTCCCAGCCATGTCGTATAACCCATAACCGTTCGGCGCAAAATAGCCCACCGGACTCGTGTAGGACGTCTCCCAGGGCATCCCCCCAGTATCGAAATTTGTGTTGTAGCCAGTATATGGCCCCAAATCATAACTGAAGGAGCCAGGAGAGGCATGGTAGTTGGCCTGGCTTTCGCTGATCGTGTCGCCCCACGGAAACCGTTGCCCGCTCAACCCGCCCCGCGCCGCCTTCTCCCACTCCGCTTCCGTTGGCAACCGGTATCCGTTCGCCGACCAATTTGCATAAACCGCATCCGTATCCCCATTAGTATAAACCTGCGTCAAACCCGTATCTGTGAAATATACCGGCGTCAAACCAGCCTGCTGCGACCGCGCATTGCACCACTTCACCGCATCATACCAATTCACACTCTGCACCGGATGATTCGCTGCCTTCCCAGAACCGGCATCGTCAAAGCCGTATCCGTTGGTTGTAGCCCAGTTATAGACCGACTGCCATTGGCTGTAGCTCACCAGGTTCGTGTCCATGTAAAATGCCGATACCGTCACGTTCGTGGGGTTTGCGTCAGTGATGTCGCTATCACCAATAGAGTTCCCCATCGTGAACACACCTGCCGGTATCAGCGCCATGCCGGCGGGCGGGTTGGTGTTATGCAAACGGAAGAAAATTGCGGACGAGGTGTTGGTGACTGTGACGGTGATAGTATTATTGACCGTTAGCGGGACAGCATCAGCTACCGGTCCCCAGTCAGGCGAAACCAGATTGGTGGTGCTCTGCAAAGCGTAATTCGTAGCTGTATCAGGCCAAAACAGAAGGACTTGATTGCCCGCTGGCGCAATATTCAAAGTCGGTTGCGCCAGAGCGGAATGAATGCTGGCAATCAATGTCAGTACGATAAACAGCGAGCGGAGTTTGGCTTTCATAAAAAATCAAGATTTGTTGCCTTGGTTTCAATTAAAAACTAACTTGCAAAATCTTTTTTATATGTCGGCCAATGAAAATTCAAATTAATAATGGCAAAGACAAAAGTTTCACCTGATTCTTCACCTGAAGTTATACCTGGCGAGCAATAAATGGGCGGTAACGGGGCAATGAGTAGGCGTTGAACGAGCAGTCGAAAAAGCAGCTTGAACCCCTGTAAAACAAGGCTATACTAAGCCTTGAACCCACTATTCTTCGTGAGGAAAAAGAGCGCAACTGCTCCAGAGCAATCAAAAACCTGCTTGATTACATGTTATATCGAACACCTGGCTACTTCACCTCGTCCACAAAGCGGCGATATTGCGTCTCGACCTGATCCGGCGTGGTGGGACCGGAAAGGATCAACAGACGATAACGAAACGTTACGGACTGCTTCGGTTCCAGCGTGAAGTTCAGTTTCTCCTTGCCATGGCTGAAAACTTCCTGACCCAGCGGGTTGGCGGCGAACAAACCATAACCGCGCGCGTGCCAGTAAGTCGGAAAGCCCGGGTTCTGCGGATGGTCCAGCATGACAAGAGTCACAGCTTCTTGATCCACCTTGCCGGTTAACATCGTCCAACGCGCACGTGTGCCCCAGACGGCGTCGCCCGTCTTTCCTTCACTGCTGCGATACAGACCGGTGACGCCCGTATTATCCATAACCTTCACAGTGGTGGGCCGGCCGCTGGCATCGGTAAAGACAAGCGGTTCATTTGAAGGCTGCTCAAGCTCGCGTCGCACGCGCAGGCCGAGCATGCCTTCTTTGTCGTCATGAAACGCAACACGCCGGTCCAAAGCAGTCAACGCAGTAATCCGATCCACAGCGCGCAGATTCGGCCCCGCGTGAAAGATGAACTTGGTGGCTTCGCGCAAGATCGGTTGACCGTCAGACAACACCCAGTCCATCTCGACATCCAGTTCGCCCTGATCCGTTCCGCCGGTCGCGCGCACAATCCGGCGATGCACGACCGTGCCCATCCTGCCCTGTTGTTCCGGTGGCAAGGTGACGGAGTTGTTCCAGAAATCAATGCCGTTGACATTGCCGTAATTCAGCCAAAACCCGGCGTGGTGAGGATGGTCCACGCGCTCGCCTGGGCGCGGGTCGAGCGGAAAACCGCGAGTGACGATTGTCCCTTGTGCCGTGCGCAGCGGATAGAGCACGGGCACTTTCAACTTCTCGGGCCAGATGTAGGAAGTAAAGGGCTGGCCATCAACAAAGACATCAACGCGCCGGGACGCCTCGTTTTGCACGAGGCGCACACCGCGTTCTTGTGCTTGTGTGGTCACGGCCAGAAAGCTCAAAGCCACAAACAACACGCTTGGACTGACCGGGTTCACTTTTCTGAGTCACTTGAAACAGGATAAATCCCGGTTACTTCCTTGCCTTTTTCCTGGCCCAACGCGCTTTCATGGCGGCTGAAATCCTGGCTCGGGCTGCGGCGCTCATCTTGCTTTTGGCTTTCTTCACCGGCTTCACTGACAACTTCTTCCCCTTGATCTTTGCCCACCTCGCTTTGGCTGCGGCAGAAATCTTCGCTCTGCCTGCCGCACTCATCTTCCGTCTCTTTTTCGAAACTGCACGAACGATAGGTTTGGTTGGAAAACCTAAAATCCGACCCAGTTTCTTTTCGAGCGATTGAATTTTCTCTTTTATTGCCGCCGCCCGGCGCAATTGTCGCGGTGACAGACTTATCAATAATGAACTCATGGCCGGCAATTAAGGTTTTTGGCGGGGAAAAGTCAATGATTATGACCGGGTTAAATGCGGAAACAAATTGATATTCGCACGAGGCCAAAGCGAAGGAGCAAGTGGTCGTTCAGGCAGCTTGAGATTTTTGTTTTCAAGGGAAATCAAAACCCGGCTTCACCTTCACAGCCTGCTTGTCAAAGCGTGTCCGTGAGTCGGATACAAATGAAGCACGCGCAGGAGGGGCGACTGCGCGTGTGGGCGGGGGCGGCGGGCAGTTCTAGTTGTTGCCGGCGCTTTGCGCGGCGGCAACTTCAGCTTTGGCTTCGGCAAAGTCTTTCTGGAACGCATCGTTTTTCTTCATCTGGCGGACGATGGCTTGCGCAAAGACGCGTCCGGCATAGATGTCGGTTGGATAATGCCGGGCTATTTCCACGCGATGCCAACTGATGGAGCGGGCTTCGGCGATAATGGCGTCACGTTTATCGGGAAACAAATCGGCGAGCACCAGGGCCAGGACCATGGATTCGGTGGAATGGCCGCTGGGGTAGCTGAAACTTTTTTCCGGTTTGCCGGACGCGAGGCCGGGATCGAGAACATACGGGCGGGGGCGTTTATAATAAGCCTTGGCGTTGTCGGTCACGGCAGCGGCGTCTTTTTGCATGCGCTTAAAAAAAGCCGTGGTCTTGGGCAGATTGTCGGACAGGAAGAACGCGCCGACGGCCGGGGTGAAATTGAAAACGGAAAATTTCTTTTCCGAAAAGGCAACGGTAACATCGTTGCTGGGCGCGGCATGGCAGACGGCGCGGACTTCCGCCATGTCAGCAGCTTGTTCCGGCGAATCCGCCAGCGGCGGCGGTGCGAGGAGGGCGACGGCGTCGGGCTGGCCGTCGGCCAGATAATGCAGATGGCTGGTTTGAACCGGCTGGGTCGGTTCAGCCATCGTATCGTCGGCGCGCAGCGCCACGGTGGGCAGGGCAAAACCAAGCGCGATGATGGTTAGTGCGCGGATATGATGGAGCAGTGATGATTGCATGGTCTGGTTAAGGAATAAAACAGTGAAACGGCACCGAAAGAATCATTTTAGGCCGTCAACTGACGTGCCGTCGTAACCCCAGTTGACATCGGATATTCCCGGGTCGCTGGGTTTGCCGCCGTTGTTGACAACGACATTGTCGTACTTGAACCAGGCGGCGTGTTCGTCGCTGAAGGAAATGTTGGCCCCCCTGTTATGGCGCATGGAAAGACGGCTGGTGTAATTTTGCGGGCTGCCGAGGGTCGTGGTGCTGGTATCGTAAGAGGGTTCATCAGCGATGAGAACCCGATTGTCAGAGAACAGGACGAACGCGGAAGGATGTTTGATGATGCCGGTTCGCACCGGATAGTTGGTGGTGGTTCCGTAGTTCCCCCACATGCCTTTGGAGTTCATTCCATATTCGAAAATCACCCGGTTGTTCGGGTTGAGGGTTGGATCCAATTGTGCCGAGGGACATTGGAAAATGGATCTGCCCGAGTTATAGAGGGCGATGCCGTTGTTAATTTGAGCTGCATAAGCATAGAGAGGTTTGCTGCCGATGTAAGGCGGGAGCACATTGAACCACGCGCCGTTGCCCTGACCCGCTGCAAAAAAATCAACCAGATCGCCCCAAGTCGGAGTATCCTCATTGTAACCGGGTGGCGCACCGGGCGTGCCGTCGGGGATTTTTGTCATCGGCAAAATTTGATTGCTGTCATCCACATACATGGTTTGAGCCAGGGCCCATTGCTTCAGGTTGCTCAAAGAGGCGATTTGTTGGGCCTTGATTTTTGCCTTGGCCAGGGCCGGCAAAAGTATCGAGGCCAGAATGCCAATGATGGCGATCACCACCAACAGCTCGATGAGTGTGAATCCACAGGCGCGTTTTGATTTCATGTTTTTGTTCCTCTCACGTTTTTCCGACGACCCAACCCCAATGTTTGTCCTCAAGCCAAAGTCTTAAGGAAGACGAATCAATCCAATAAGGTGATGCTCACTTCATCAGGTTACGGTTGCATGGAGGGAATGTGACAATCAGGTCACAAATTCCGGCCTGGAAGTCACAGAATTGTCACGCAGCAGTCATTAAATTGTCACGCAGCCATTGGATAATTTGCAGCGTTCGGCGTTACATTTATTTGGAGAATTAATGGAAGTCAGCAAATCAAAACAAATGAAAAAACTTATTCTCGTATCGGGTTTGGCCGCGCTCGTAACCTGGGCGGCGCAAGCGCAAAATACCAATCTGACCTTTATTCCCGGCAAACTGGCCGTATTCCGGGGCGGCAATGGGGTTTTTACTTTCAGCGACCGGCGGTTTCCCACGTTCATAGACGAGTATGATCCGGCCATAACCAACCAAACCAGCCCGATGCTGACCGTGGCACTGCCGACCAATGGCGTGAATTCCATGTGGTTCAATCTTCACGCGGGGTCTGAAGGGCAGGGGATCACACGTTCAGCCGACCGCCAGTTCATTGCGGTCACCGGTTATCACGGGGATTTGACCAACGTGACCGCCACGCCATCTTCTTCGAGCGATTGCACCCGCGGTTTCGGCCTGGTTGACGCTTTCACGAATTTTAATGTGACATACCAATCTCAAGACTGGTTCGGACTTCTACCCGGCATCACCCAGGACAATCCCCGGGGCATCGCGACTGATGGCGCCAATGATTTTTGGGGGTGCGGCACGGTGGCCGGCACCGCAACCGGAAGTTTTTCGGAAAGTGGAACTTTGTTCTGGAACGGCAACATATATGCGGATCCGGTTGTGTTTCAAAACTATGTCGAATCCGGCTATGACATGAAAATAATCAATGGCGTTCTTTACATGCTCTGCAAAAATGAGGCGGGCGGCGCCTTGAACAACGGCATATATGATTTTGTGAACTTTTCCTTCAACGGCGGCGGTTTGGTGCCATTGCCGTGGGCACCCGGCAATGTGCAAGATGTCATCACCACCAATCTTTTTCTGGACTTCGGCACTGTAAACGGGGCCGCGGTGCAAAACGTTTTGGCGTTCGACATGAACACTTCAAACACCATTGTTTATGCCGCCGACAACAAATTGGGAATCGTGAAATATGTCAATAATCTGGGAGTGTGGAGTTCCCCATACATTTTTGGCCCCACCAATCTCGGCACGTCCGCTCAAAAGGCGGCGAATCAAGGTTGCTTTGGCGTTGCGGTGGACTTTAGCGGCACCAATCCGGTGATTTATGCGACCACGATGGAATCTGCGGACTCCGCCGGCGATGTCTGCTCCAACCGCCTGATCTGCATCGTGGATGCCGGCGATCCGGGCACGAATCTCGTTGCCCAGACCTTGGCGGCGGCCAATGGACCCAATGAGGGTTTCCGCGGCCTTGATTTCACTCCTGACCTGCGCCCGCTCATCACCTCGGAACCGGTGGATGTATCCACCACCACCAATGTCACGGCGAGTTTCAGCGTGGCAGCCAGTTCGGTTTATCCTTTGAGCTATCGGTGGCAGGAAAATGGGACCAACGTCACGAATAATTCCAACATTACCGGAGCAAACACCAACATTTTGACTTTTCTTCATTCCAGTTTGACCAACCAGGGCAGTTACAGCGTCATCATCACCAACCTGTATGGCGCCGTCACCAGTTCGGTGGCCGTTTTGACGGTGTCGGCCATAACGGTTCCGCCCGCAGACACCAACGCGGTCCAGCATCTGACAAATTACATCGGCGACAACTTAAATATTGCTGGCAATCCCACCGGAGGAACCCCGCCGTTCATCTTCCAGTGGTATTTTGGAAACACCCGGTTGACGGATGGCCCCAATGGGAGCGGCTCAGGTTACATCGGCTCAACGAATTCGACGCTATCCATCACCAATGTTCAACTCTCTGATGCGGGCAGTTATTCGGTCGGCGCGACCAATTCGGCAGGCGGGATTTCCAATCTGGTGGCTGTGTTGACGGTACAATATCGTCCGCCGACCATCCCCAGCGGCGGCCAGCCCGTGTCGCTGGTAATGTTGCAGGGACAAACCAACTCCTTGTCCGTGTCATCAATCAGCGGAACCCCGCCGTTGAGTTATCAGTGGTATCAAGGGAACACCAACCCGGTGGCACATCTGACGGATGCCAACGAATTCAGCGGTTCTGCGACCAGCACCCTGACCATCAGTGGTGCCACGGTTGCCGACGCCACCAATTATTTCTGTGTCATCACCAATCTGGGCGGCAGCATCACCAGCCAGGTGGCCTCGGTTATTGTCATCATTCCGCCAGCCCCATCTTATGTGGGATATTCCAATCAGGTTTACACTCAAAACTTCGATTCGCTGCCCAATCCCGGCCTCACGACTGTCAATACCGTTGGCGGGGGCGGCCCGGTCACAATCGGTGGCGTCACCTACTCGTTGTCCAATCCGTTCGACTTTGCCTTTCCCGTATATTTCCCGTCGGGCAATGTGGATGGATTGGGATTGAGCACCACCATGTCTGGATGGTATGGCGAATGTGATGGCGACACGACGGGAGCGCAATTGGGCGCCAGTTGGGGCGATCAGACCACGGGCGGCATCATCAGTTTCGGTTTGACCAACAGTCTTGCCCTTAGCACCAACCGCGCGCTTGGGTTGATAGCGACCAGCACTTCCGGTGGGACTCATTTCGGTTTGAAATTAATCAACCAGACCACACACAATCTGAACTACATCAGTCTGCAATTCGTGGGCGAGTATTGGAAAAAGGGAACCAAACCCAAGACCTTGGCTTTTGGTTACACGATTGATTCCGCAGGCGCTGGTTCCCCGTTCTTGGCGGGTGGGGTAATAGCTCAAGCGACCAATAACCCTGTAAGCAGTCTGAGCTTTAGCTTTCCAGTTGCATCTGCTGTGGGGCCGACAAACGGAACGTTGGCAGTCAATCAAACCAACCTTGGCGCCGCCTACCTGCCGCTGACCACCTCGTGGACGCCGGGTTCGGCATTGTGGCTGGTATGGTCCATTAATGATCCCACCGGCAGCGGTCAGGGGTACGGCATTGACAACCTTAGCTTCTATGCAAGCAGCACCAATCTGCCGGCGGCGATTACGGTGCCGACGTTGGCCGGAATGACATTTACTGGCGGTGTTGGATCGCAATTCAGTTTCAGCAATGTTCCGGGCGCAAGTGCGGACTTCACGGTTTGGGGCACAACCAACCTGGGACTGCCGTTTGGCCAGTGGCAGAATCTGGGGCATCCGACCGAAGTGTTGTTTGGCAACTATCAGTTCAACGATTCCCAAGCGACAGGCAAACCACAACAATTCTATAGAGTTACCAGTCCGTAAGTTGAGGCTCCAAGTTGGTCATGAGCAGGGCGGGCGAGAGGCCGCCCTGTTTCTTTATCGTTGAATCCGGCTTAAATCACCAAACTCTGTGTTCCGGCCGGGTGACAAACCGGTTACAACCGGTCGGGTGGTCTTGTGAATAACTTGGGCGTTACTCACCCTCAGGTAATTGGCTTTAATGAAAGCGCGTCAGCAACGGTTGACGTTGCTCGGCACTCTAGTGCTTGCGACCTGATCCGGTTTTTGAAGAATCCATGCCGACATGCTTTCACAATCTGACACCTGAAACCAGACGTGCTCCGTCAGACGCATGCCTTACGTCAACTCTTGAGTGGCGCCGTTCGGCCTTGATGAACGCTTTGAAATATTCAGACTGTCAGAAAATCCGGACTACAGCCCGCTCCAAATTCAAGAATTGACGGCGGTGCGCGATTCAGTGTCTTGACCGTCACGCGGCAAAGGTGTAAAATCATGCGTGTTTACGGTGTCACGATGCAGGTTTGCGCACGGTCACGAAAGCCTCTAATCTGGCTTCGACCCCCTCCGTCGGCATCATATTTCCTCCGGATTTTCTGGGTTGTCAAAAACAAGGCTCAAAGATTGGTTTTTCAACACCGATTTTGTTGGCGCAACCCTCCAAACCAGTCACACAATTGAAGAACATGAATTGTTCGCCCAATTTTTTAAATTGGCTGCGCCGGTGGCGCGTTTTTGCGGCTTTGTTTGGGCTGTTCTTCACTTTTACCCCGGTTCTGCCAGCCGCAATCATCGGCACCAATTCGCCAACACAGCCGTTAACCGCCGGGCGCATCGCCGCGCTGCCACGCGCACAACAACCCGCCTGGAAAGAATATCTGAAGCGTTCGACCAGGCAGTTGCGGGCTGACCAGACTTTTCTTCAGGCGGAAATGCGCCAGCACGGCATCAAGCAGCTTGGGGTTCCACCGCCAGGTCAGTCGGCGGGAAGCATCCCGTTGAACCACCCCGCTCCCAGCCCGGAGATCGCCGCGGCTGTAAATGCCGCCGCGGCGTGGTTTGAAAAAACCAAAATCTACGACCTGGCTTTCAAATTTGATTATGCCGACGGACGTCGCCTCGTTCCCGCGCCGGGTAACGGACCGATTTGGGCCCGCTATTATGAAATCGGCACTGACCGTCCGGTTTTTGGCGACCGGGACAAGAGTATTCACGACAACGTGAACGAAATCCCGGAAGAACGTCGCAATGGTTATTCGTGGTACAACGACACCCCAAAGCGAAGGCTTGAACACTATGCCGATTGGAAAATACTCCACGCCCAATAGAATTTTGTTTGCCCACCGGCCGGGTGAACGCGCAATTTCCACGCCAACAGGCTTTGAAAGCTGAAGCGTCAAAACCGGGCAAACTTCCACCTCAAACGCGCATGGCCTTCAAACATTTTACGAAACAGATGCAAGGCGTCGAATTGCTCCAGCGTTCGCTTGCCCGCGGGCGGCTCGGCCACGCCTACCTGTTCGCCGGGGATCAGCTCGAAGAGCTGGAATCGCTCGCCCGCACGCTGGCCAAAACGCTGAACTGCCGGAACCCCGTCAAAACCGGCGGCGTGACGACCGATTGCTGCGACGCCTGTTTGAGCTGCCGGGAAATTGACCACGATACCCAGGCCGACGTGCATTGGGCGCGGCCTGAGTCCAAATCGCGCATCGTCACCGTCGAGCAAACGCGCGAGTTGATGCGCGAAATCCAACTCAAACCCACCGGGGCCGAATATAAGGTGGCGATCATCGCGGGGGCGGACCGGCTTAATGTTCAAGCCGCCAATGCTTTCTTGAAAACGCTGGAAGAACCGCCTGGCAAGTCGGTTCTGATTTTGCTTTCGACCGAGCCGCAGCGGATTTTGGAAACAATCTTGTCCCGCTGTCTGCGCCTGAATTTTTTCGGCGAAGGCACCCGGCCGCTTGACCCGGCGCAAATGGAATGGCTCGCGCATTTTGACGCGCTGGCGGCCAATGAGCAAAAAAGTTTGCTGGGGCGCTACCGGCTGCTCGACGCGCTGCTGCAAAGGCTCGGCGAAATCCGGGTGCGCGTGGA
>Ga0187864_10001411_pt1 | contig 23308 bp, 22 predicted proteins | sample June2016WEW_11_4_FD_132985 | JGI IMG/M metagenome (GOLD analysis project Ga0187864, IMG submission 132985) | Peatland microbial communities from SPRUCE experiment site at the Marcell Experimental Forest, Minnesota, USA - June2016WEW_11_40 | ecosystem: Environmental > Terrestrial > Soil >...
GCAAGTTTGTCTTTTTTCTTGCACGGCTGCAATAGAAATGGTAATAGTGATGTAAGCAGGCGGAGACGCGGGCGGTGTCTTAGAAGGTAACGAATGAAACAACGTCCCCACCGCCGCCCGCGTCGGGAAGCGGGGCTTCCTGCGGCGAGGGGGGAAGCAGATACCTTGGCGACTTCGGAATGGGGTAGGTCTATTTTCGGAAGACATATTAAATTTTCCTCGACTGAGCAGATGGCAAATGTTACAATCGACAATGATTGCCTGAACGGGGGTATAGACTCCTAAGGAAAGAGGAACCGGCAGGTTACTTGCTTAAGAAGGGGGGGCAAATATGGAAGAGGAATCTTGTAACGATCTCGACATCCTTACTTCAATAATTTCCGCACTTAAGAAACTAAGTAGGGATGATCAGCAGAGAACTTTGCAAGCTGTCGCAACGTTTCTAAATCTTTCTCCGCAAGGAACTGCGATTGTGGCAGATTCAAGGATAGCGGCATCTTCGGCAGCGGGTTTTACTGCCTCTTCAGACGTCTCAAATTTCTCCGAAGACAGAAACATCTCGCCAAAGGATTTTATGCGTGATAAGGGTTGTCGAAGTGACGTGGAAAAAGTGGCTTGCCTTGCATACTATTTAACACATTATAGAGATAACCCCCACTTTAAGACGTTGGATATAAGCGCATTGAATACTGAAGCGGCCCAGCCGAAGTTTTCAAACGCTTCAGTTGCTGTCGATAACGCCATGAAGGCAGGCCTATTGGTACAAGCGACAAAAGGGAACAAACAAATAAGTGCATCGGGAGAACTCTATGTGCAATACTTGCCGGACCAGGCTGCAGCAAGGGCCAGCGTTCAAGGGATTCGTAAAAAAAGCAGGCCGCGTAAGCCCTCGGTGAAGAAACGCGAAAGCACACAAGATGACAATTAAAAAAATTGCTTTCAATCCTCGCCATTCGTCTAAGCGATTAGCTCTTTTCAACCACAAGGGTGGCGTTGGTAAGACGACTTTGACTGTGAACATCGCTTCGGCCCTTGCAAGGAAAGGGAAGCGAGTTCTATTGGTTGATGCAGACCCTCAATGCAATCTCACCTCCTGCCTTGTTGAAGCATCTGTAGTTAACGACTGGCTTGATAATTCTGATTTTGAGTCTGGCGTTACTATCTGGTCGGCAATTAAGCCGGTGTCAGAATCAACCGGAAATGTTCGTGTGGTAAAACCGTATGAGCGCCTGCCGAACATATTCCTGATACCAGGAGACATTTGCCTATCCGAATTTGAACAGGAGTTGCCTCAAATTTGGGTTGAATGTTTACAGAGGAGGGTGCGGGGCTATCGCGGCGTATCAGCGATCAGCGAAGCAATAAATCTCGTCGCAAGAAATATCGAAGCGGATTTTGTTTTCTACGATGTTGGTCCGAACATTGGTCCGCTGAATCGTGTGATACTGCTTGATTGCGACTACTTCATTGTGCCAGCTGCATGCGACCTTTTTTCAACCCGTGCTCTCAGTACGCTGGGCCATTCTCTTGAATCGTGGATTAACGAATGGGCAGTTATTTCGTCGATAGCGCCGGACGATACGCCTCTACTTCCCGGAAAGCCCATATTTCTGGGGTATATACTCCAAAAATTCCGCATGTATGGAGGCAAGATTTCCGGAGGCTTTGCTCCATATGTTGCAAAATTAGAGAAAGCTGCCAATAGTGAGATTGCTACTGTTCTCCGCCGAATCGATAAGAACCTCGCACACGCCTCTATTAGCCTTAACAAGCTCGGTCAGGTAAAAGACTTCGGAGCGCTAGCGATAGAGGCACAGACAGAGGGAGTCCCGTTCGCAATGGCGAGTGGTGCTCCGTATCTGAAAGAACAGGCTAGAAAAGAGTTTAAGAACATTGCCGAACGTATTATCCAGCGTATAACGCATGGCCCCTCGGAATCATGAAGCTTATACTTCCGACAGCCCAACTCAACCTTATAGACAATCTAGTGCACTATTTTGTTGACAACCGAGTGAAGTTCGACGGACTGTTGAATCAACTGAAAGGCCACGTCGAAGGATCACCGAGATTGAAAGATCTTGCCCACTCCGTAAAGTGGAGAGTCAAGGATCCTGGGCATCTTCGTGTAAAGTTGATTCGCAAAGGACTGGAAGCGAAGGCGCAAGGTCACGAGTTTCCATACACAATGGAGAACTTCTTTAAGAAAATGAATGATCTGGCCGGATTTCGAATTCTTCACCTTCACACAAGCCAGATTGAGGAAATCAACAAGGAACTGTTGGCGATCTTTAAAGAGCAGAGATGGCTGAAGATAGAGGGTCCAAAAGCACGCACTTGGGACGACGAATACCGTCAATACTTTACTTCAATTGGAATAAAGACTGAAAAATCCCCATCCTTGTATACCAGTGTACATTACGTAGTTCAGCCGAATTCCCGAACTCAACTGACGTGTGAGATACAGGTGCGCACACTCATGGAAGAGGTATGGGGCGAAGTTGATCATCAGATTAACTACCCAGAGAAGGCTAATAGCCTTTCGTGTAGGGAGCAAATAAAGGTTCTCGCCCGCGTCACTTCAAGCTGTAGTAGGCTAATAGATTCGATCTTTTTTGCGCACAAAGAAGGGCTGTCTATTCAAGCACAAACAAGTGTCGCGAGAAAGAAGGCAAGCCGCGAACGCAAAGATTGACTGGTGGCCTAAAATACGATTCGCTGCTTTAAACCCCACCACAAAAAAATATCTTGACAACCACAATCGCCCCGTTCTACAATGTAGATTGACACTTGCCAAAGGGCAAATGGTGAGGGTGGTATGCTACGGATGACCGAAGAGCTTCAATGGGTTTTGACGAAGTACCCGAGGGGCTATCACTGGGTCTCTAATGCTGAGATGTATCTCATACTCGATGCCTTTGAATACCAGATGGAATCGCCTGGGGGTATCTCGGGAGCCTTTGGGATTTCGAGAGAAACCTTGCGGGTGTGGGGAATAAAAAAATCATTCATTATATTTGGCCTGCTTTTTTCGACAAAAGCTGTATCCGTGCAAGTCGGGGCAATAGATACGGGCGATTTAACGAGCAACCATCAAATCGGTGTATTAATCGGCCTTGTTTTTGGGTTTAGTGAAACTGCTCTTCCGTCGGCGCTTTCGTCTCATGCCGCAAGCTTCCTTAAACACGAGGGCTGAACATTCCTTGATCTTAGGAGCGGTGGGGCAATGTTTCATTCCTGCGGTGCTGCCGTAGCTCTTTCTTGCGGCAATCCTCGTTTCAAACTACCGAGCTGACCCAACCATTTGTAGGTGTTATCGATACCGCTGTGGCTGAAATAGTTGTTGCAATCTTGCGGCATTTCTCTGATAATGGAGGATAAGGAGACAGCAGTCGGAAAGGCTTACACGCTGCTCCGGTGAATGAAAAGGTACAGAATGAAACAACGTCCCTACCTCCCCCCACAAGGAGGACATCCTTGATTTCCCTTGACCAGCCTTCTTTTCAGTCTCTTTTCCTCGAAGTAACCGACGAAGGAAAGCCTCTCGGCACGGCCACTGGGTTCATTGTCCTCCGGCCAGATGGCTCTCCGTTATTGATGACAAACTGGCATGTTGTGGCGGGCAGGCACCTGGAAACGCGTCAACCTCTCGATGTGTCGGGAGACGTTCCCGATGTGATCACAATCCGGCATAATGTTCAGGGAGCACTTGGGAGATGGGTGACCAAAACTGAACGCCTTTACGACGATACGGGCGAGCCACTCTGGCTCGAATGCCCTGATCACGGCTCGCATGTGGACGTTGTTGGGTTGCCGCTTACAGACATGGAGGGAGCGGACTACTACGCATACTCTTGCGCTGGCGCTATTGGACATGACGTGACCTCGCTTCCGGCACCTCTGAAATGGGGGCCGAGTGATTTTGTCAACGTTGTTGGTTTTCCCTTCGGTTGGACAGGCGGCGGTAGTCTTGGAATTTGGGTTCAGGGGGCGATCGCCACAGAGCCGGAAGTCGACTACGATAACCTGCCCAGGTTTCTCATTGACAGCCGCACTCGGCCGGGTCAATCGGGCTCACCGGTCGTTATCTACAAAAGGAATGGCTGGGTCACGTTGGTAAATGGTCAACCATATCTGCTCTATAACCCTGTGACTTTACTTATCGGTGTTTACTCGGGCAGACTAAGTCAAGAATCGGATCTCGGGACAGTGTGGAAGGCCTCGGTTGTTGCCGAAATCGCAGAACATGGGAAGCGCGGAACACGACCTTAGGCGTCAAACTTTCGCTGGAGCCGGTGAGAGGTCAGAAGATGCCTACCGGATATCGCTTTGAAGGTTGGCGCACTGATTGCCGGAAAAACGACAAGGGCTATTTGTGGCCGAACCATATAAAGGTCTAGACAAATGGAAAAACTGACGAAGGAAACCTTTCAAAGATGGAGAAGTTGGGCGGAAAGGATTAGGGATGATCTGCAAAGCATTGTAAGCGATCACCAGATTTACGAGCAATTCATAGAAATAGTTAATGGTAACTTAGAGCATATAGAGGAACATCATGGGCGGCTATTTTGCGACTTCGTTAGGAAGTGCTATGGAGTGCACGCCGCAACCGGAATTCGACGGCATGCGAAGAAACACAAAGACAGCATTTCCTTAGTGAAACTGCTTGATCAGCTTCAAAAGAGTGCAAGCCAGTTTACTTATGAGTTCTATCTGGAGCAATTTCCTCTTGAGAAAGACCAATGGGAATGGCAGAAGGCTACCTTCGCCGGCTTTACGGAGAATGGGAGGACCCTTTCCGTGAGGATGATCTTAGGAGATATAGAGGAGATTAGGATCATTGCAGAAAAAGTTAGTGTTTTTGCCGACAGAGCTATTGCTCATTTGGACCAAAGGGGCATCGGAAAAAAGGTCACATATGACGACTTGGCAGACTCAATAATCCTTTTCAATAAAATGGCTTGCAAGTACCTTGTTTTCATAACGGGAACAGGGTATACGACTTTGAGGCCAACGATACTCTTTGACTGGACGAGAATATTTGCAGTATCTTTGGACATAAGGAACGGCAATGAGTCTTAAGTACCGTACATACCCTGATCGTGCTCAAAGCTCTGCTCCGTGTAGGCACCGTTATATCATGATGGAAGGGAGTAAATGATGGCCCCTTATCAAGCACATGGCTTTATTGGTCAGGAAATACATACTTGGATTGAGGCCACGAAAGAAACCCATAAAGAGCTCTTCGATCTATCCGAGAAACTAAATGCAACCTGTTATAAGAGCCTATCTATCGTGATGATAGACAGTGGGAGTCTGCGACAGACCTTGATTTCATGTTTGTTCGCGAGATGCATGGAATTGTTCCAGGCTAGTTATGTCTTGGTTGCACGTGGCATGTCCCCCTCAGCCAACATCATGCTCCGGTCCCTTATTGAAGCAATGTTCGTCCTCTGTGCTACGGTCAAAGACGATGATGCCCTCGACGCGTATTTGATCGATGCCGAACGCGAAAGGCTGCGGGTCGCCAAAAAGCTGGTATCTGACAAAGACAGCACACTCTCGGAGGTTCGCCTTAATGTCCTGCGCGGCATCCAGAAAGAACTTGACGAGAAGATGAAGAAGCAGAAGGTAAGAAAGTTCTCGACCGAGGATTTTGCCAAGAGAACGGGCCTTCACAGGTGGTACTTGACTGTATATGCAAAAACAAGCTGGCGGTGCACACGGGGATCAGAGACATGGAACGATACCTGGTACTGGATGAAGAGGAAAACCTTAAATCGATCAGATTCACTCCAACTGACGAAGATACCCCTACCGTCTTGTCCACCGCGTGTAACGCAATGATTATTTCACTGGGCGAGTTCGTGTCTCTATTTGGGCTTGACACGGCAATTGTTGACGAGTACGGTAAGGAACTGGAACGACTGACGAGGGAGCCATAATAACCGGGGCGTACCCCGGTGGGAAAAGGCATGGCTTCCGGATGAAGCAGCTTTCCTTTCTCATGGTTTCTCATGGTAATGATCTGTTTTCAAGTTCATGGCCGACACACTAGTAGCAGGTGCTTAACGTAACTTTTTCCGCGCAGAAATGGGCGAAAGGTGGCAGGGCACGATTTCTGCGGGCTCCTTCCTGAAGTCGAGCGGCTGAAGTTTTTCTTGCAATGACTGCCTTATCGATGGTAATCAATGAGAGGTAGAACTGGCCGAGGGGGCGCCTTAAGTCAAGGATAAAGATTTGACCCTTGGGCCTCTCCTTGTTCGATATCTTCACGGAAGAACTTGAAGGGGGAGCAACGGGTCAAGCGGGAACCAACTGTTATGGAAATGAATGAAATCGTTGCTGCGGCACGAGAAACAAAAGAATGGAAACAATTCGTTGTAAACGTGGTGTATTTTAAGGCCCAGCTCGACATCATTGGAAAGCTTCTTGATACTAAGAAGGCCGAAATAAAATCCAGCCGTATGACAGATTCCTCGATTTTGCTATTTGGGATACGCTCTTCTGGAAATGCAATTATAAATCTGATTGGGCATGACTTTGTTGGGGAGTGTTATGTATTAGGGCGGGCTTTCTTGGAAAAATCCATTAATTTTTGCTACCTATCTATTTGCGACCTTGAAGAATACTACAAACATCTGGATTGGTCATCACAAAAGATATTGAGGTCTCTATATAGTAAACAGAGAATGTACGAGACCCTGAATGTTAAAATACCAATGCCAGATATTTCAGTTTTTGCTGAGCGAAACGAAGTAAAACAGTTCATGACCAAGAGGGGTGGCGAAAAACACAATTGGACCGAAATACCCCTCCATGAACGAATAAAAATAGTAAAGGAAAAGGTTCCTAAATTTATCGGTGAACTGTTTTTTGTAACTTACAATCTGATTTATGAAGATGCATCCGAGTATGTACATGGAACTTTTTACGGCGAGACTTTTCACACAGGCATCCTGTACGGTGCCAAAGACCCGGCGGTGGCGTATACCTATTTGATGGGCCTGTCGTCAAATCTTTGCTTTATGCTCGGACTAATCAGCAATGAAGTCCTAAGAGTGGTAAATGTGTACGTACCCATACCGGACTTGATTGCTGAATCAGAAGCCAATTATGCGAAGAGAGGTGACGTGTTGGAGAGTAAAGGCAACAAAGAGGAGCCTAAGCAACATGAATAGAAATGCAAGCGCGCTTAGGTGACCGTGGGAATAGGCCGTGCATTAAGGGGTCTCTTCATCTTGACACCCCGAGGACAGCGGTGAACCGCACCGACATCGGACTTACGCGCTGCTTCAAGCGGCAAGCTTCAATTCCCAATGCTATCGCGTTGCTCACACCTTGCAGGTGAACTGAGTAACGTCTTTCCCCGGCCGGAGGGATTTTCGATGGATGGGGCGGAAGCCGGGGTGTCGTCCGGGCCGGAGCATACTCCGGTCGTATGTGAGGACCCGGACACGCCCCGGCGACCGCGCCAGGCGCGAAAAGATCCCGGCCGGCCCCCACACCCCCCTACCCTACTCTTTCTCCTTACTCGCCGCCTCAATCACCTTCTGCCCGATATGCGCCGGCACCTCTTCATAATGGGAAAACTCCATGGTGAACGTGCCGCGGCCGCCCGTCATCGACCGGAGGTCCGGCGCGTACTTGAGCATCTCCGCCATGGGGACCACCGCCCTGACCACCTGGTTGTGCCCCTTTGCCTCGACGCCCATGATCTTGCCTCGCCTTGCGTTCATATCGCCCATGACATCGCCCACGAACTCCTCGGGGATGATCACCTCGACCTTCATGATGGGCTCGAGCAGGGTCGGCTGCGACTGTTCCATACCCTTCTTGAAGCCCATGGACGCGGCGATCTTGAACGCCATATCGGAGGAATCGACCTCATGGTAGGAGCCGTCATAGACAGTAGCCCTGAAGTCGGTGACCGGAAAGCCCGCGAGGATGCCGTGGTTCATGGCCTCCACAATGCCCTTTTCGACGGAAGGGATATACTGCCTGGGGATCGAGCCGCCCACGATCTTATCGACGAACTCGAAGCCCGTGCCGTGTGGAAGCGGCTCGAATTCAAGCCAGCAGTCTCCATACTGGCCTTTGCCGCCCGACTGCTTCTTGTACTTGCCCTGGACCTTGGTCCTGCCCTTTATGGTCTCTTTGTAAGGTACCTTCGGCTCGCGCAGCTCCACGTCGACCCCGAATTTCCTCTTCATCTTCGACACGAGCACTTCTATATGTATCTGCCCCATGCCGGAGATGATGAACTCTTTCGTCTGCTCGTCCCGCGAATACCGGATGCTCGGGTCTTCCTCGATGAGCCTCTGGAGCGACGTGTTGAGCTTGTCCTCATCACCCTTCGATTTCGGGTAGAGGGAAAAGGAGATGAGGGGGGGAGGGAGGACGACTTCCTGGTACTCGATCGGAGACTTCTCATCGCAGAGCGTGTCGCCGGTCGCCGCCTCTCTGAGCTTGGCCACCGCGGCGATATCACCCACCGACACAAAACCCGCGGGCTTCTGCTTCTTGCCGATCAGGTAGAATATCTGGCCTATCCTCTCCTTTTCGTCTTTCTTCACGTTCAGCACGATGCTGTCGGGGTGAAGCTCCCCGGAATAGACCTTGAAGAGGGTCAGCTTCCCTGCGAAGGGGTCGGTGATCGTCTTGAATACGAAGGCGCTGAAGGGCTCACCCACCGACATCCGCCTGTCGACCGCCTTGCGCGTCCTTGGGTCGAGGCCCTGGGCCGCACCCTTGTAGAGCGGATCGGGGAAATATTTTACCAGGTTGTCGAGAAGCGGCTGAATACCGATATTCTTCGATGCCGCTGTGACCATCACGGGCGCGATCCTCCGGTCCCGGATGCCTCCCTTCAGGCACGCCTCGATCTCTTCGTCCTTGATCTCCTCGCCGTTCAGGTAGCGCTCCATTATCTCATCGTCCATCTCGACCGCCGATTCGATCAGCTTCTCCCTGAAGCGCACCGCCTCGTCCGCCAGCTCCGCGGGGATTCCGGTCAGCTCAAAGGCCCCGGACTGGTCGTCCTTATTGTACATATACGCCTTCATGGAGATGAGGTCGACCACGCCTTGAAACGCGTCCTCTTTGCCGATCGGCAGTTGCACTGCCACGATGTTTTTGTCCGTGAACGTCTTCTGCAGGTCATCGAGGGTCCGGCCGAAATCGGCCCGCTCCCTGTCTATCTTGTTGATGAGGAAGGAGACGGGCACGCTGAACTCGTTCGCATACTCCCACACCTTTTCCGTCTGGACCCGCACGCCCGATACGGCGCTCACCAGGATGACCGCCCCGTCCACAACCCGCATGCAAAGCTTGGCGTCGTAGATGAAGTTGTCGTCGCCGGGGGTGTCTATCAGGTTGATCTTGTATTTATTCCAGTCAAAACAGGCAAGCGATGCAGATATGGTGGCCTTTCTCTCTATTTCCTCGGGCTCGTAGTCCATGAGCGACGTGCCCTCATCGACTTTGCCCAGCCTCGTATTCTCGCCGGCAAGAAAGAGCATGGCCTCGACTGTCGTCGTCTTGCCCTCCCCGCCGTGCGAAAACATGCCGAGGTTTCTTATAGACTCGGTTTCGTACTTTTTCATGCAGGCTCCTTATCGAGGCAATATTCAGCGCAGATGAATCTGAGAATTCTACCCGCGTTATATGAAAAAAGCAACAATTAATGCCGCCTGAAGCGCCCACGCCCATCTTGCCTTGAGGAGCATGGGAGCCCCTACGGAAACGACCTCCACCAGTTACTCGAAATTGAGTACTCCCGATGCCTCGAACGGGGCACGCACGGTCCTACTTCCGATTGGCTGTTGCCCGCTTGAATAACCCGCCCAGAAACTGCCCTCCAAAGAAAGCCCCGACCACTACGGGGAAGGTTGCCATCTGCCAACCGATACCGCTCACGAGGCGTAAACCGATTACAAGGGGTACCGGCACATGAACGGCAAGAAACCACCGCAAAGAAAACTTCCTTGCCCCTGCCCTCCAATAACCGAAGGGCAGGTTGAGCAGGAGAACGACTGCTGAAATGACTACCAGTCTCATGCAGGAATAGGATAAACCTCTCTTGATAAATGTGCCACCCCATCGGCTCGTCTTGACACGATTCGGCCTTTCATGATTAACTTATGCTTGTATACATGGATGTACGGAAGGGGGGGCGACGGGCGGATGGCGCGTTTCCAGGCCGTCCCACTATATTGTGTGTAAAAGGTGACCGATGAAGAGAACATTTCAGCCGCACAACAAGAGCAGAAAGAGGACCCATGGCTTCCTGGTCAGAATGAGGACCGAGAACGGAAGGGACGTGATAAGGAGAAGGCGCGCGAAGGGGAGAAAACGGCTCACCGTTTAAGTGGACCACGCAGATGGAACAGACGCTGGGGAAGACCGAAAGGCTGCACAAAAGGGATTTCCACGGCGTACAATGGATAAGGTCCGGCAAATCGCCGCATTTCCTTCTATTCAAGTGTACGAAGAATGAAACGAATGACCTTTCCGTCACACGGTTCGGCGTCGTGGTGAGCCGAAAGATAAAGGGAGCAGTGAAGAGGAACAGGATTAAAAGACTGGCGAGAGAGTTCTTCAGGCTGAACAAACACCTGTTCCCGGGGTCCGCAAACTATTCCGTGAGGGTGATGAGAATGCCTTCCGGCCTCACCTTTGAGGCTGTCAGCCTGGAGCTCGGGACGCTGGCAACAAGAGCCTTCAACGGATGACGACTATTGCCATTTTCGTGCTCAGGCTTTACCGGCTGTGCGTATCTCCCTATGTGCCCACGGCATGCAGGTTCCACCCTACCTGTTCCAGCTACATGATGGAGGCGCTCAAGAAGAAGGGGTTCTGGAGAGGTCTCTCTTTGGGCCTCGTCCGGGTCCTTAAGTGCAACCCGCTTCATCCCGGGGGGTATGATCCGGTAAACTAGATCGAATGGGGGAGGCGGGCAAAACCCGCTGAAATGGGGCGTCGATGCTCCAAATAATTCGGAGGCACAATGGAAAAACGAGCGCTTATCGCCATCGTCGCGTCGATGGTTATCCTGTTCGCCTGGCAGTACCTCTTCACGCCGAAGACACCGCAGCAGGCGACGCAGACGCAGAAACAGGAGGGGCAAACCCAGACCGCGCCCGGAGGGCCGGCCACAACCTGGCGGCCGGCGGCGGCCGGGCAGCTCGCGCCTTCCCCGATGCCGCAGGCGCCCATAGTCCTGAAAACACCGGCAAAGCTGGTCACGGTCGATACGTCGAAAATGACGGTCACCCTCGGGAACTTAGGGGGAGGCGTCACAAGCGTGCGGCTCAAGGAATACAAGGAGACCGTAGGCGGGCGTGAGGGCAAGGAGCTTGTGCAGGATATCGCTCCCTATCAGTACTTCCCCGTGGTCTCGAAGATAGTCGCCGGGCAGACGCTTGACGACGCCGTGCCGTTCACCGCGGACAAAAGGGGCGACATCGCGGTAAGCGCCCGCCCGGAGACGGTCGTCCTGACCGGGAAGCTCGCCGACGGGACAAAGGTGCGAAAGATATACAACTTCTTCCCTGACGCTTACTCTTTCAATCTCAAGGTAGAGACGGAAGGGACGGACCGCGGCGCGGGGACGTTCGCGGACTTTGCCGTGATGTCCCAGAAGGAGAAGTCGAGTTACATCTTCAGGGGGCCCTTCGTCTACGGCAACAAGAAGTTCGAGCAAGTCGCGAAGCTCGACACGTCCCTGAACGCCGGCGCCGCGTACCAGTACGCGGGCTTCGACGAGGGCTATTTTTCGTTCATCATGCAGCCCCGGGGAACGACGCCGGGTCTCCTCATCACCAAGGTGGGGGCTACGCCCATCGACCGCCTTCTCTTCACCGATAACAGCATCGACACGACGCTCTATTTTGTGCCGAACAAGATCTCCCTCCTCAAGCAACTGAACATCGACGCCGACAAGATCGTCAACTTCGGCTGGTTCGACATCGTCGCAAAACCGATGTTATGGGGGATGAACTTCTCCAACGGGTTCACGCACAACTACGGCATCGACATTATACTCCTGACCATCCTGATCAAGATCATCTTTTACCCTTTAAGCGTCAAGAGCTACAAGTCCATGAAGAACATGCAGAAGCTCCAGCCTAAGCTCGCACAGCTCAGGGAAAAGCACAAGAACGACAAGGAAAAGCTGAACCAGGAGATGATGGGCATTTATAAGAGGGAAGGCGTCAACCCCCTCGGCGGCTGCCTCCCCATGGTGATACAGATACCCGTCTTCTTCGCGCTCTACAGGGTCCTCATGGCGGCCATCGAATTCCGCCACGCGCCCTTCATGCTCTGGATTAACGACCTCGCCGCGCCGGAAGACATTTTTACCATCCACGTGGCCGGCTACGCCCTCCCTTTTAGGGTATTGCCCCTGATCATGGGCGTCACCATGGTGATCCAGCAGAAGATGACCCCGACCGGCGGCGACCCCATGCAGGCGAAGATGATGATGCTGATGCCGATATTCTTCACGTTCCTCTTCTGGGGGTTCCCGGCGGGACTCGTCCTTTACTGGCTCGTGAATAACGTCATCTCTATCGGCCAGCAATATTACATCAATAAACAGGTTGCGTGAATAAGGAGGCTGATATATGGACTCCATCGAAGTTGAAGCAAAAACTTACGAGGAAGCCGTCAGGAAGGCCGTCATGGGCCTGGGCGCCGAAGAAAAAGACCTCGATATCGAGGTGACGGAGGTAGATACAAAGGGCATCCTCGGACTGCTGGGGAGCAAGAAGATAAGGGTAGTAGCGAGGCTCAGGCCAAAGCTGCCCGTCGAAGAGGAGACGGCGGAAGAGTTCGGCAGGAAATTCCTCGCCGACGTCGCGGGTTTCTACGGCGTCTCTCTGCGCGTCGAGTCGAAAACGGTCGATGACAGGATCGTCTTTACCATCGAATCGCCGGATGAAGAGGTCTTTACCGGACACGACGGGGAACCCCTGGAGGCCCTCCAGCACCTCGTCAACCTGGCCATCGCAAAGCACTTCAAACAGAACCTGAAGCTGCTCCTCGACGTGAACGGTTTCAGGGAACGGAGAAAGAAAATGATCGTCTCTATGGCGAAAAGGCTCGCGGAGACGGTGAAAAGAGAGAGGAAGCCCGCCAGCACGAAGCTCTTGAACCCTTACGAGCGGCGCATAGTCCACACGCTTTTCAAGAACAACAACCGCGTAACCACGCACAGCGAAGGAGACGGGCACATGAAAAGGGTGATTATCACCCCGTCCTCCACGGGCGCACCCGCCGGCGGAAGGCGGTAACCGCGCCCCATACCGAGTTGCATTCAAAGGTCCATCGAGGCGGCGGCGAGGAACCGACACAGGCGTCCGGGGCACCCACGAAGTGGGTCGGAGCACGTCAAGGAGAGCGACGAGGAGCCAACAAAGACGGGGCGAAGAAGGCGACTCGGTATCATACTCGAAAGATGAAGACCGACCAGGACGACACCATTTGCGCCATATCCTCGGCCGCAGGTGTGGGGGGCATAGGCGTGCTCCGCATGAGCGGACCTGCCGCCCACGCGATCCTTAAAGCCATCTTCCGGCCCAAGAAGCGGAGAAGGTCTTTCGCCTCTCACCGTCTCTACCTCGGCTGGGTATTCGACCCCGACACAAATTCGGACCTTGACGAAGTATTTGCCGTCTTTATAAAGGCGCCGCGTACTTACACCAGGGCGCCGATGGCCGAGGTTTACTCCCACGGCGGGTCGGCCGTGCTGAAGGCTATCCTTGCCCTCATGATGAGGCAGGGCGCACGGCTCGCCGAACCCGGCGAGTTCACCAAAAGGGCCTTCCTGAGCGGCAGGATCGATCTCGCCCAGGCCGAATCGGTCCTTGACATCATCGAGAGCGAAAGCGAAAGCGAGCTGGCTTGCGCCCTTGCCCACGTCCGGGGGCTGCTCTCTGCGCGAATCAACGCGGCAAAGCAGGAGGTCCTGACGCTCCTGGCCGAGGTGGAAGCGGAGATAGACTTTCCCGACGAGGCGCTTGACCTGCCGCCCGAGGCCGGCCGCGCCGCGCGTGTGGAGGCCGTCCGCACCGGAATCGCTCGGCTCATCTCATCCTATGACGAAGGCAGGGCCGTCAGGCAGGGGGTCTCGGTGCTGATCGTGGGCAGGACAAACGTTGGCAAATCGAGCCTCCTCAACGCCCTCGTGCAGAGGGACAGGGCTATCGTCACCCCGATTGCGGGCACCACCCGCGATCTCGTTGAAGATACCATCCGGATCAAGGGCGTCAAGTTCACCCTCACCGACACGGCGGGCCTGCGGCCGCCCGGCGACGCCATAGAGAGCGAGGGAATAGCGCGGGTCCGGGAGAGGATACCGGAGGCCGATATCATCCTCTGGGTGATCGATGCCTCGGAGACCTACACGTGTGCGGACGAGGAAGTATGGCACGCCGTCCAGGACAAAAAGGTGATCGCGGTGCTCAACAAGGCGGACCTGCCCCCCATGATCGACGCCGGTGACGCGCCGGGCATCGACGGCGACGGCCGGGGCCTTGCCGCCATTGCAGCCTCGCGCATCAATGTGAGCGCCCTCACCGGGTCGGGGATCGACGACCTGAAGCAGATGCTCATTGGGGCATGCGCCTCCCTCCCCGGCGATAGGGAGGGCGCGGCCCTCCTCATCACGAACGTGAGGCACAAAGACGTCCTCGTGAAAGCCGAAGCTGCCCTTGCCCGTGCAGGCCGGTGCGCCGAAAAAGACGGACCCATCGCGTTTTTCGCCTTCGAGCTTAAGGACGCCCTCCGGCGTTTGGGCGAAATCACCGGCGAGACCTGCGCCGTGGACGTGCTGGACGAGATATTCAGCAGATTCTGCATAGGGAAGTAAAATGGAACTACTCGACGGTTTTGACACCCTTGCAGTGGAGCGGGCGGTGACGCTCCTCCGGGGTGGAGAGGTTGTCGCCTTCCCCACGGAAACCGTCTACGGACTCGGGGCGGATGCCTGCAACGCGGACGCGGTAGCAAAGATATTCGAGCTGAAAAAGCGGCCCCGCTTCGATCCTCTCATCGTCCACATCAGCCGGAAGGAATGGGTCGTCGACCTTGCCCGCTCCGTGCCTCCGAAAGCCCAACGTCTCATGGACCGCTTCTGGCCGGGGCCCTTAACGCTCATAATGGAGAAAACAGACCTCATACCGGATATCGTCACCGCCGGCCTGCAGACCGTGGGCATCAGGATGCCCGGCCACCCCGTGGCCCTCGATCTCATCACGCGTCTGGGACACCCGATCGCGGCGCCCAGTGCCAATCCCTTCGGCTACATGAGCACCACGACGGCGCGCGACGTGGCGAACCTCTTCGACCACAGGCTGCCCCTCATCCTCGATGGAGGACCGGCGAGCTACGGCATTGAATCGACGATCGTTTCCGTACGGGACGGATTGGTCCGCATTCACCGCCACGGCTCAGTGAGCGCTGAGCAGCTTGCCGAGGTTATCGGAAAGGTGATTGAAAAGGAGCATGACGACGCTCCGTGCGAGTCCCCCGGGGAGCTGCCCTACCACTACGCCCCTCACACGCCCCTACGGATCATAAGGACGCCTGCGGAGATAGAGGTCGGGAATTCGGCCTTTCTCGCCTTCAGACAACCGCGCACTCCCGTGAGGGCACGCCACGTCCTGGTGCTTTCCCCAGCAGGCGACATGAGGGAAGCGGCGGCTCGCTTCTTTTCGTCCCTGATAGAATTGGACGGCACCGCATCGGAAATCATCTATGCCGAAGCAATACCCGAACGGGGTCTCGGGAAAGCCATGATGGAACGCTTGCGAAAAGCGGCGAAAAAGACCGGTGGGTGCGCTTCTACCGCCTTTCCAGGAGTGTGAGCACCTCGAAGTGAGAGGTGTGGGGAAAGAAATCAAAAGGGACAACCTGCCGGGCCTTGTAGACCTCTTTCAGGCTCAGGAGGTCCCTCGCCAGGGTGGAGGGATTGCACGATATATAGGCCAGCCTCTCTGCCCTGATCTCGCGGACCGCGGCGACCGCTTCCCGGGTCAACCCTTTTCTCGGCGGGTCGATCACAAGGAGATCGACCCGCCCGGCCTTAAAGCGGCGGGCGGCCTTTTCGGCTTTGTCTTTCAGAAAAAGGCAGTTATGCAGCCTGTTGAGGCCGGCATTCTCCCGGGCGGCCGCGATATTCTCCTTGCTCGAATCGATGCCCGTCACCTCTTTCGCGTGGCGGGACAGAAAAAGCTCGATAGTCCCGGCGCCGCAGTAGAGGCCGACGACGCGCTCCCCGCCCGTGAGCCCGGCAACGGCGATAAGACGTTCATAGAGCTTCCCGGCCGTCTTCGGGTTCGGCTGGAAGAATGAAAGGGGGTATATCCTGAAAGTGAAGCCTGCAAGGCGCTCATCGATAGCGGGTTTGCCCCACAGGAGCCTGGTGGCGGCGCCCGTCGCATAAAAGCTCCTGAGCTGCGCCACGGCCCCGGGCAGCAGCTCACCCAGGTCCCCGGGAAGGCGGCTGATGTGGGACGCGGCAATGAGGTGGCACATGATCTCGCCCGTCCCCTTCGCCTCCCTTAGCACCAGCCTCTTGAGCGTCCCCTTCCCTGTCAAAGGATTGTAGGCCGTCAGACCTGTTCTGCGGAGCCATTCATGGACCACGGGGAGCGCCTGCGCCGCAGCAGGACTGAAAAGGGAACACCCGTCAACCGGGACGACCCGGCCTTTTGAGGGGCGGAGCGGCGACGGCCGCTCGCTCAGACCGAGGGCGACCCTCCCGTCTGCCTCGCCGAAGGAAAACTCCACTTTGCCCCGGTAAAAGAACGTGTCCACCGAGGGGACGATACTCGCTACCGCGACCCCTTCGAGGTCTTGCCCGCCCACCCTTCTCAGCACCTGCACGAGATGATTCTCCTTGATCTTAAGCTGCGCCTCGTAAGAGAGCGCCTGCAGATCGCAGCCCCCGCAGCGGCCCACGTGAGGACATCGCGGCCGCTCCCGCAGCCGCGACTCCTCCTCGATCATCACAAGCTCCCCGTAGGCAAAGCGCTTATTCAGCCTCACAATCCGCAGCCGCACCCTGTCACCCGGCACCGCGCCGGGCACGAAAACGACCAGATCACCCAGGCGTGTGACGCCGTGGCCGCTCGGCAGCGCGATATCGCGTATCTCTGCGGAGTACTCCCGGCCTGCCTCAATCACCTTTCCACTCCTTCACTTACCGGGGCTCAGCGCCCCCTCCAGCGGCAGAGCCGCCGGAGTCTCCCCCCTCACAAAAGCACTTACCGGGGCTCAGCGCCCCCTCCACCAGCGAAGCCACGACCCGCTTCGCGGGTGCCCCGGCCTCCCCCCTCACAAAAGCAATACAGGTGAGCATTCTACCACTCTCGCCCCCTGCCGATCTACAGAAAGAGGCGCAGTGCCTGCCTGATGGTCTCGGGCTCGTCGTCCCCTGTGTCTACTTTCATGACACGAAAAGAAGGCAGGTCGTCCGCCTTGACACCCGGCCGGCCGGCAGAATAGATTATCTCCTGTAACGCGGAGGAGCAGACGGACGTCCTGAATCAGGCGCGTAACGGGAAAAGGGTCTGTTTTAGTGATAAACCGATGAACGTTCGAAAACGTTTTTCTCGCGCGGAAGTTCGCGAGGCGCTGGCATCCTCGGCGTTGCGCCATGAGAGGTATGGAGACCTCAGCCGCTTCGACGCCGTCGTCCTTCCCTCGACGGGCAGCCTCTCCTATCCTGACGTTGCCGACCCTCTCTACATCCATCTCACCGCCACCATGCGCTGCAACGCCCGATGCAAGGGCTGCATCAGCTCGGCGGTGACGTTCAAGAACTCGTCCCCGTCGGGAATCGAGGACACGGTCCCCGAAAGAGACGTGGAGGCGATCGCGCGCCTCGTCGAAAGGGATCATCCCGGCCCTGTGACCGTATGCATATACGGGGGAGAGCCCTTACTGGTTCCGGACAAGCTTGTCCGCGTCATATCCCTCCTTCGCAGGCGCCTTCCGGAACGTCACCTTCGCTTCATGATCTACACCAATGGGGAACTACTCGGCCAGGCGGTCGACGCAGCTCCCCGTCTCGGTACCGATGTCTGGCTCTACTCTGTCTCCATAGACGGGGGAGTGCGTCAACACAACGAGATTCGCAGGGGCACCGATCTTGGCAGGATCAGGGAGAACCTCCGCGCCTTGAAACGCGGTTACAAGGGGGAAATCCTTATGTGGTCGACCCTCAGGGAGGAGCAGTCGCTCACCGACTGCTTCGACGAGTTCATGCGCCTCCACGACGAAGGTCTGGTCAATCATTTTTTCTGGCACTGGGTGGAAGAAAGCGAACCGATGGCAGATCTCGAGACCTTTGCCGCTGCGTACGAGAATGGACTGCGGAACATCATGGAGACTTATGTTGCCCGCCTTGAGGGGGGAGAACTCTTCTCCATAGTGCATGTCAACGAGTTGATACTTTACTACCTCACCGGTAAGAAGAGGAATTCTTCCGCCTGCGGGGTCGAGCTGGCTCACAATTACGATATCGTGGGAGGGCAGGTGCGCCCTTGTGCAGACCTGCCGCCGGAGTATACCCTGGGTCGTATCGAGCCTGACGGGACACTTGCCATTAGCGAAAAGAACCTGGCCGTGCTCGTCGACTACAAGCGTGCCCTGGGCTGTTACGAGTGCGGGGTTCATTCTTACTGCGGCGGCCGTTGCCCGGTGCAGGCACTCACGGGCAAGGTCGCACGGATTGTCCAGTATTGCCAGCTCATGCGTCTCCATGTCGCTCTGGTGGGCGACTATGTGGGGAAAATTGAAAGAGCTCTTGCCCGACATTCGATCACGGGCCGTGACCTGTGGGCACGCTCCGCCTCCTATGCCCAGTTGACTGACGTGACGCCGTGAACGAGGCAAAACACTACCGCACCCTTATCCTCGGTGGGTACGGAGGCATGGGGCAGGCTCTCTTACTCCTCGGCGCTCCCTTCATCGCCTCCTTCGACAGGGTACTCGTCCTCGAACGGGAACAGGTGGAGCCCGCAGTGCCGGTAGACGCCTTGTTCCTCCGAGGCGATATCGAGGACGTTTCTTTTCTCTCCGAAGTTCTCCACAAAAACGGCGGCCCCAGTCTGTTGGTGAACCTCTGCTCTTCCACCGACACCTATCACATCCGAAAGGTAGTTTCCCGCTATGGGGGAGCTTACCTCGATACTTCGTGCAGCGTGATTCGCGGCGTCGACGAACACCGGTACAGCAGGCTCATGCCCCATACCTTCCGGCCCACGATGAACCGGGCGCCCCACTTTACGTGCTGCGGTGTAAACCCCGGCGTGGTGGAGATCATCGCACGAAAGATCATCCGCGACACCTTTCCGAAGGCACGACGCTTTGACATTCTTTTCTTTGAAAACGACCAATTTCATGTACCCCTCGACGGCGGCAGGGTTGGCGTGAGCTGGTCTGCCGAGACCCTTGTCGACGAAGTGATGCTGACGCCCACCTTTTATATCAAGGAGGGCCGGCCCGTTGAACTCGACAGCCCTCCCACGCTCACGGTCGGGACTCGTTGGGGTGACAGGCATCACGATGCGCGACTCGTGGGACACGAGGAAATCTGGAACCTTCAGCGTGTCGAAAAAATCCTGGTGGACAACTCCTTTTTCTCTTATGCGTTTCATGATGCAGTGACGAACGTCCTCCAGGGAGACGCCAATCGGGCGCATGGGAGTTTGATGAGACCCGGCGACGCCATTCCCGTCTCCGGCACCGACACGCTGGCGGTAAGGGTGGTCGAGAAGTCGAGCGGGAATCAGCGCACCCTCGTCTGGACCACCGATCACGCCGCGATGTGGAGACGATGGGGCATAAACGGCGTTCAGTTCCAGGTCGCCTCATCGCTTCTGTTCTTTCTCGACCTTTTGCTCCGGAGTGGAGACTGGAGCACCGGTCGTCTATGGTGCGGCTCTGACATGCCCCTGGAGCGGTTCGGCTGGGACGTGGTCGACGGACTGCTCGATACGTATGGGATCGAGTGGAAAGAAGCGAACGGTCTCGACTTGTGTGTTGAGGAAGGCCCTTTCGCAGGGGATGGCTAGCTGCGTCCTTTAGAGATTTCCCTTTACTTTGAATAAAAAACATCCTAATCATATTGGCTCGGTCTAAATAATCAAGAAGAGGGTTCCATGCCAAAACCTGCGTCAAGAGTAGAAAGAGTTCCACCCTACCTCTTTGCCCGGATAGACAAGAAGAAAAGCGAGGCGCGAAGCAGAGGGATCGACCTCGTCGACTTCGGTGTAGGCGACCCCGATATTCCCACGCCGGCCCACATAGTAAAGGCCATGCAGGAGGCAGTCGCCAAGCCCGCGAACCACAGGTACCCGTCCTACGAGGGTATGCCTGCATTCCGGCAGGCGGCAGCCGATTGGTTCTTCGGCCGGTTCGGCGTAAGACTCGACCCCGACGCAGAGGTGGTCGTGCTGATCGGCTCAAAGGAGGGGATAGCGCATCTGCCGTGGGCATACCTTGAGGAAGGGGACGTGGCCCTCATCCCGTCTCCCGGATACCCGGTCTACAAAATCACCACGCTTCTGGCCGGCGGGGACCCTTACATCATGCCCCTCAAGGAAGAGAACGGATTCGAGCCGGTCTTTGAGAGCATCCCTGAAGAAGTGAAGAGAAAAGCGAAGATTTGCTTCCTCAACTACCCAAACAACCCAACCGGCGCGCATGGCAGTGACGGGCTTTATGAAAAGGCGATCGACCTCGCCCGGGCGCACGACATTCTCATCTGTCATGACGCGGCCTATAGCGAGATAACCTATGACGGCTATATAGCAAAGAGCATCCTCCAATTCGACAGGGAGAAGCGGTATTCCGTTGAATTCCTCTCCCTCTCCAAGACCTACTGCATGACCGGGTGGAGGATCGGTTTTGCGGTAGGCAACAGTGACGCTATACAGAACCTCGGGACGCTCAAGACAAACATCGATTCGGGCGTATTCCAGGCCATCCAGGAAGCAGGGATAGCGGCACTGACAGGCAGCCAGGCGTGTGTTGCCGCCCTGAATGAGAGATTCGCCGCGAGGCGGGACCTGGTGGTGGACGGCCTCAACGATAGTGGAATAAAGGTCCGTAAGCCGCTCGGCTCATTATACATATGGGCGCACGTGCCCGGCGGTTGCACGTCGGCCGAATTCGCGGAGACGCTGATCGAGAAAACCGGGGTGGTCGTCACGCCTGGAAGCGGGTTCGGCGAGGAGGGAGAAGGCTATTTCAGGATGTCTATCACCCTCGGCGAGGAGCGCATCCGTGAGGGCATTAGCCGCCTCAAGGGCCTGCGGTTTTAGAAAACCGCATCATTTTTCGGACCGGCTCTTACTCGCCTGAAAGCGGAATATGGCGCAGATACCCGATATAGTCGGCACAAGGCTCATCATCACCGGCGACGTCAATACCGGAAAACGGCCTTCCCGCGTATGCCCGTCAGTCTTTCGCCGCACCTTCTTTGAAAAACCTTATCAGGAATTCGGCGTCTTTCGGTGAAAGGTCGAACTTGAAGACGGCTTCCTCGATCAGGCGGTATAGCGGCCGTACCGGCTGTTCCTGCAAACCGGCCGAGATCCACTTGACCGATCTTCTCAGGTCTTCCCCCTCGGGCAATGGATAAGTCATCGTTGTGTCCTCCCCTTTCTCACGTCCGTGAGGCCGCTTTCTAGATAATAGATCGAAACGCCTTTTTTCGCAAGCCGGCCATTTCGCTGCTGCCGGCGGCCGTCGCGACCTGATTGATTAGTTTCTTTGTCATGTATATACTATGGCTCATTCAGGCTCACTTTATGCCGGGAGAACTCACGTGTCAAGCTACGACGGGCTGCTCGAACAGGCACGCGCCGAAATCGACGAGATAAGCGTCGAGGACGCGCATGAAATGCTCCGGGAAGGCGGGGAACAGGTGCAGCTCGTCGATATCAGGAGCCGCGGCCATATGGCCCTCGGCTACATCAAGGGCGCCGCGCTTATCCCCGCTGATGAGCTTGAAATGACGGTTCACCACCTGCTTCCCGACAAGAGCGAGCCCGTTCTCCTCTATTGCGAGTCCGGTCACCGCTCCCTCTTCACCGCCCTTACCCTCAAAGAGATGGGCTACACGCGCGTGCTGGCCATGGCCGGCGGCATGACGGCGTGGAGGGAGGCGGGCTACGAGGTCGAAAACAGAACACTTCTCACCCAGGATCAGCTCACCCGTTACAGCAGGCAGATGCTCCTTCCCCAGGTGGGTGTGGACGGTCAATTCAAGCTCTTGAACGCGAGTGTGCTGCTCGTCGGCGCCGGCGGTCTCGGCTCGTCGGCCGCACTCTACCTTGCCGCCGCCGGGGTGGGCACCATCGGCATAGCCGACTTCGACCGTGTGGAAAAGAGCAACCTCAACCGCCAGGTTATCCACGCAAGCGGCAATACGGGGAAACCGAAGACGGAATCCGCAAAGGAAGGGTTGATGCGCATCAACCCGGACATCAGGGTCATTACCTTTTACGAGCGGATGACGCCGCAAAATATCGCCGATATTCTCAAGGACTTCGATATTCTCCTCGACGGCTCCGACAACTTCCGGACTAAGTACCTCCTCAACGACGCCGCATTTTTTGCGGGAAAGCCCTATATCTTCGGCGGGGCCGTCAGGACGGAGGGTCAGGCAGCCGTCTTTTTCCCCAAAGAGGGAGGGCCATGCCTGCGCTGCCTGATGCCTCAGCCGCCGCCGCAGGACCTGGCGCCTACCTGAAGCGAGGTCGGGGTCCTGGGCGTCGTCCCCGGACAGATCGGCCTCGTGCAGGCCGCAGAAGCCCTCAAGCTCATACTGAAGAAAGGAGAGCCCCTTATAGGCCGGTTCCTCATTTACAGCGCCCTTGAAGCCGACTTCAGGACAATCGCCGTCGGGAAAAACCAGAATTGTCCGCTGTGCGGCCCCGAGCCGACCATTACCACCCTGAGCGACTGCTACGAGGGCACCGCCCCCGCGTGCGAAACCCGGCCGGGCTAATCCGGCGCCTTGCCACCCGCGCCGTGGCCGAGGAGGCGCGGGGGAGGGAAGGGTGCACAAACAAGCACAAAAACGTACCTTTTTGCCATTTTTTACTGCGTTTTACCCCCTTTTTACCCTTTTCAGCACGGATTGTTCACTAACCGTCTCAGCAACCCGCTTGAGGATTCCCTTCTCCCACAGAGCTTTTCGAAAAGGGGGTTTACGAAAGTGCACGAAAGTTTACGGTTTAGGGGGGGGGGGTAAAGACAATTATAAATTTTGAATTATAAATGTTGAATAAAC
>Ga0187864_10001418_pt1 | contig 23254 bp, 22 predicted proteins | sample June2016WEW_11_4_FD_132985 | JGI IMG/M metagenome (GOLD analysis project Ga0187864, IMG submission 132985) | Peatland microbial communities from SPRUCE experiment site at the Marcell Experimental Forest, Minnesota, USA - June2016WEW_11_40 | ecosystem: Environmental > Terrestrial > Soil >...
AAAATTCCGGCGTTTTCCACAGAAATTTGTACCAAGACCCGTACAGCCTGCTCCAACGCATCTGTAAATTATTGATTTTAAAGTACTTGGCTCCCCGGCATGGATTCGAACCACGATTCACGGCTCCAAAGGCCGCTGTCCTACCATTAGACGACCGGGGAATGAGTGCTGAGGATGGTCTCGCGTCGATTAGATTAGCATATTTGCGCTGGCTGCCGCGCGACTGTGGGAGGGTCATGGAGCCATCCAGACGGTCTGGGTTACCGTGGAGGTGGCGGAGGGATCGGTCAGGTAGAGAAGAAGTTGGTTTGTGCCTGCGGAGGGTGGGAGGGTGCCGAGCGCTACGTTGAATTGAGTTACTCCGGCAACGATTCCGGGGGCGGCGCCTGCGTACTGTACGAACGCGGTCACGCCGCCGGATATGCCGAGATCCGTCGCGGGGAAGGTCGCCTGGCAATAACCGCGGCAACTATCTTGCGCTTGGGTGGCGACTTCGCCGTCGGTGAGCGGGCCAAAACTCGATTGCCAGCCGGTTGCGTAAAAGGTAATGATGGAGCCGGATCTTGCGGGGTTGGAAGAAGAATTCAGGGTGCCGTCTTGATTCAGGACCGCCGGAAAAGACTGGGGCGCCGAAGCGACCATCCAGACCGGGTAATCGGGGCTCGTCGTGGCGCCGTCGGTGATGTGGACGTTTGCGGCGGCATCGGCGGCGATCTCCATGGGTACGACGGCGTTGATCTGATTGGCGGAAACGTAGAGCAGCGGCATTGCCGTGCCGTCGATTGAGACTTGGACGCCGGCGAGCGTTTTCGGATAGAAGCCGCTGGAGGGCGTAGACGCCACCGCCGTTGACGGGCCGATGCCAGGGCCGAAAATCGAGATGACTTCGGCGGGCGAGATACGCGCGGTGGCGTTGCCGCCGGCGACGTTTTGAAACGCGAAGATCTTCATGGGTGGCGCGGCGTAGGGCGAGATGGCGGAAACGAATCCGTCGATTCCCGCTACGTGAATGAAGCCGGCGGGATCGAGCGAGACCGCCTGGGCGACAGTACCCGTGGGGTAAAGCGCTGAGTAAGTCAACTGAGAGCCGCCAGCATTCAAGCCAGCGAGAAACTCGGGACCGAAAGACCATCCATTGGCGCCCGGAATTGCGGTTGTGAAGGACTCGGCTGTACCGGTGGCCCAGACGTTTCCGAAGGAATCGATGGCGATGGATTGGACCGTAGTGTCGATGCCCCCCAAGTAAGTCGCCCATAATAGCGCGCTGGCGTCGGGTTTGAGCTTGGCGAGAAAACCGTTGGGGGAGCAGGAATTGGGCGGACCTCCTCCGGTGTAGACAGGCTGAAGCGAACCGGCGGTGGTGGGGAAACTGGCGTCGCAAGTGTTACCGGCAAGATAGGTGTTACCGGCTGCGTCGGCGGCGATCGCGTTGAGAGTGCTGGCAGGGCCGGAGCTAAAAGGGCTGAGGGTTTCCGCCGAATCGATGTAAGTGAGATAGCTCAGCCCCGTGCCGGCCGAGTTGATCTTGGCGATGAACGGGCCAGCGCCGTGCGGCGAGAGCACGCCGGTTGTGGCCGGCAAATCGGTGGTATTGGTGTTTCCCGCGATATAAGCGTTGCTGGCGGCGTCGACGGCGATGCCGACGCCCGAGGTGGTTCTTACGATCGAGGGGCAATCGATCACGACGGTGCAGGCCGGCACGGTGCCGGCTAATGCGCCCGAGTAACGGATTTTGTCGCCGGCGGCGGAGATGGAAGCGACGATTGCGCCCATGGTCGCGGGCGCGGTTAGACTTACTGGGCCGAATGGCATTCCGGCGGTATGTGGGAAATCGGCCGCGTTGGTGTAGCCGGTGAGATAGAGATTGCCCTGAGTATCGGTTGCGAGGGAAGTAATGGAAGTTACACCAAGCCTGCCGCCGAAGTAAGTGGAGTAGAGAATGGTACTGCCGTCGTTCGAGAGCTTGACGATGAATCCGGTGCCGTCGGCGCTGGGCTGGGATTGGAGAGCCTTGCTCAAAGGAAAGTCATCCGATGTGGTATGGCCCGCGATATAGATGTTGCCGCTCAGATCGACGGCGATGGCGTTTCCCGAGTCGACGCCTTTGCCTGCGAAGGTGTCGGTGAACAGGACTTTACCGGTGGAATCGAGCTTGGTGACGAAAACGTCGATGTCCGGGACCGTGAGGAGATTGGCGACCCCCACAAATGTGCTCGGCAGGATGCCAGTGACAATCGCGTAGACCCCGCCGTAACCGTTGAGCATTCGGCTGCCGACGACATACGTGTTGCCGGTGGCATCGGTGGCGATGGCGGAGACCTTGAAGGGGTAGGTGTCACCGACAGACGTGGTGAATTCACCGGCGATTGCGAGGGTTGCGGCGGTGAAAAGGAGGACGAATCGCATGCGGTTAATGGTAGCTCCGGGCGAGTGCAGGCCAAAGGGCTGTTCCACGGTTAGTGCCAGCCAGGCTTCTCTCCCTATTCGCGTAATTCCACGATGGTAGCGCCGGCGCCGCCTTCCTGTTGGGGGGCGGAGTAGAACTTACTTACGTGGGGGTGATGACTTAGTAACTCGTGGATGGTCTTCTTCAGGATGCCCATGCCGTGGCCGTGGACGATGCGGACGCGGGAGGCGGTCGCCATGACGGCGCGGTCCAGGAATTGGTCGACCAGGTCGCGGGCTTCTTCGGCGTGTTGGCCGATCACATTAATTTCCTGATGCATGGGGGCCAGCTCGGGCGCGGGGCGGAAGCTGACGTTGCGAGGGAGCTTGGAAGCCGGGGCCGGGGTTTCGGGTAAGACTTCGAGCACGTCGTCGAGCGAGATCTGCATTTTGAGAAAGCCGGCTTCCACTTCGAGGCGGCCGTTGCTCAACAGGCGGCGGACGCGGGCCGGTTCGCGCACATCGCGCAAGCGGACGCGGGCGCCCTCGGTGACTTTGAGCGGAGCGATGTTGCCCTGGCGGGCGTCGTCTTCGGTATTCAAGACGGTGGCGGCGAATTCCTCCCTCAGCTCGCGTTTGGTTTTGGCCACGCGGCGCTGGGCTTCCTGTTCGGTTTTGCGGCGGTCGGCGCCTTGGGCGATTTTGCCGATGGTATCCTGGGCCTGCTCCTCGAAACGGGCGAGGGCCTGGTCGGTGCGGCGCTCGAGCTCCTTCAGCTTGGCGGTTTCGCGCTTGTCCCACTCGCGTTCCAATTCTTTTTCGCGGCGCTCGAGATCCGCAATTTTGGTGCGGAGAGTCTGTTCGAGCGCCTGGGTGGTTTCGATGCGCCTTTCGAGCTCGGTGAGGAAGCGGGCCACGTCGCGCTCGCGGTCGCTGAGGGAAGCGCGGGCGCGGCGCATGATGTCTTCGGGCATGCCGAGGCGGGCGGCGATTTCGAGCCCGGCGGATTTGCCGGGCAGGCCCAAGCGCAGACGGAAGGTGGGCGCGAGTGTTTCCTCATCGAAGCCGACGGAGCCGTTGACCACGCCGGGCGTGCCGGCGGCGTAGATTTTGAGCGCCAGCAGATGCGTGGAGACCACGGTGAAGGCTCCGGCCGCGCGGAAGTGTTCGACGATGGCGACGCCGAGTGCGCCACCCTCTTCAGGATCGGTGGCGGAGCCGAGCTCGTCGAGCAGCACCAGCGAATCGGGAGTGACGTCGAGAGCCATCTCGCGAATGCGCGAAATGTGGGCGGAGAAGGTGCTGAGGCTTTCCTGGATGGATTGGTAATCGCCGATATCGGCGAGCACGCGGTCGAACAGCGGGAATTCCGCCTCGGCGGCGGGAACAGGGAGTGCGGCCTGCGCCATGAGGCTGAGCAGGCCGATGGTTTTCAAGGTGACGGTTTTGCCGCCGGTGTTCGGGCCGCTGATGAGCAGCGTGCCGGATTCGCGCGTGAGCTCCAGCGAGATGGGCACGGCGTGGGCCGCGCGCTTGCGCAGCACGTCTTCGAGCAGGGGATGGCGGGCGTCGCGCAGCAGCAGGCGCGCCCCAAAGCGGGGGATGACGCAATCGAACTCGAGGGCGAAGCGGGCCTTGGCGAAGAGGAGCTCGAGCGCGCTCATGGTGGCGCGGGTCTGGCGAATGGAATCGGCATGGCCGCGGAGACGGTCGGTGAGCTCGCGGAGAATACGGTGGACTTCGCGGGCTTCTTCTTCGTCGAGCCGGACCAGATCGTTATTGAGCTCGATGGTTTCGAGCGGCTCCAGGAAGAGAGTGTGGCCGCTGGAGCTGGCGCCGTGAATCACGCCATCCAGCTTGCGGCGCTGCCCGATTACGACCGGAACCACGTAGCGTTCGTTGCGGATGGTGACGAACTCTTCCTGCAGCACGCCTTCCTCGCGGTGGGCCTTGAGGAAGCGCTCGAGCGATTCCTGGATGGCCTTTCTCTGGCGCTCCTTGTCGCGGCGGATGCGGGCCAGGGCGACACTGGCGTTATCGGCGACGGTTCCATCGGGCAGGATCTTGCCGGCCAGCTCGCGCAGCAGGAGACGAAAATCGCCCAGGGTTTGCGCGCGGGCGGCGAGGCGCGGGAAGCGTTCGGCGGCCGCCATGAGAAGCGATTTGGCGTCGGCGGCGCGGTCGAGCAGGGCGTAGAGATCGGAGATTTCGCGCGGTTCGAGCACCGCGCCTTCGATCTTGAGCTTTTGCACCGGCTCGGTGACATCCGGCAGACCGCCGAACTGGAGACGGATGGAGGTGCGGTGGTATTGGACGGCTTCGCCGGCTTCGGCCAGGGCGGATGCGAGGAGCTCGCGATCGGTTTGGGGCGCGAGAGCGGCGAGCTCGGCCGCGCCCAGGGGACTGGAGACGAAGCGGGCCAGCAATTGGCGGAGGGCTTCGAATTCGAGAAGATTGGCGCTAGTTTGCATGCGGAATCACCAGCATAGAACGAGACGGATGACCGTCACCTTGACCTTTGGTTCCATATATGGGAACCTGAGAAGGTGCGGATCGTCAGCAGACGTCAGATCCGCGGCTTCACGGCGCGGTTTCCGAGAGCGGCCGGGCCGCTCACCCATTGGGCGAATGCCGTCGAGGCTGCGCGGTGGCAGAACCCTGGCGAGCTAAAAGCAGCATTTTCTTCCGCCGATTTTGTGGGAGATCTGACGGTGTTCAATGTGGGCGGGAACAAGTACCGGTTGATCGTGTTCGTGCACTATCGCCGTCAGATTGTATACATCAAGCAGATCCTCACTCATGAGGAGTATGACCAGGGGGAGTGGAAGCTATGAGCACAACCATCGAAAATCTCAACCTGAATCGCTACGGGCGGTTATTGGCACGGGCGGTTCCTAAGGTCATCAAGACGGAGGAGGAAAACGAGCGCGCGCTTGCCTTTGTCGAATCCCTGCTGGAGAAAGGCGAGGGGAATCTGACGCCTGAGGAAGATGCGCTTCTCGAACTACTCAGCGATCTGATTCACGATTTTGAGGAGAAGGCGTACCCCATCCCGAAGTCGGAGCCGCGCGAGATGGTCGCGTTCCTGCTCGAGCAACGCGGGCTCACACCGAAGGACCTATGGCAAGTAGTCGGCTCCAAGAGCCGGGTATCGGAGATCCTTGCCGGCAAGCGCGAGATGACTAAGGAACAGGCGAAGAGGCTCGCGGAATTCTTCCATGTGAGTGTGGGTCTGTTTATCTAACGGCGTGCATGCCGGCGCTTTCGGAAGGCGCTTTGGATCACTTCTAGGGTGCCTTCGGTGATCTGGAGCGCGGGGAGGTCGCGGCGTCGGACCCATTCGACGTGGGCAACGTCATCGCCGGCGCGGAGGGTTCCACCCACCACGCGGCAAAGGTAATCCACCAGCACATAATGATATTCGACGGCGCCGGCGGAATCGCGCATGATGCGCTCGAAGATTTGGAACATGCGGACGGGCTTGACTTCGAGCCCGGTTTCTTCGCGCACTTCGCGGCGAATGCCGTCTACTAGCAGTTCGCCGGTTTCGAGCGCGCCGCCGGGCAGGGACCACCAGCCCTTCAGCGGAATTTTGCCTCGCTGAGCCATGAGGATGCGGTCGCCGCGGATCAGGATCGCGCCCACGCCCACCAGGGGGCGTTTGGGGTAGCGGCGGTTGTCTTTACCAGGCATGGAAAGGCACGGACTCAAGCGTCTCACTCCACCCGAAAGTTGGCGATCCAAAGGGTATTGTTCGCCTGCTCTCCGCCGTTGGCGGTGCTCACGTCCACCAGCGCCGTGGTGCGCCACTGGGCGGCATCGAAATGGCCGGGACCGCGGAAATCCTCCAGCTTGACGCTCACGTGGAAGGGTTCGCGGTTGCCGGGCGGGAAGATCGGCAAAGCATAGCGCGGGCCGGCGCCGCCCGCCGGGTTCTTGGTTTCGAGCGAGACCAATAAGGTAATGTCGCGTTCGCTGGCTACGTCGAATTCCAGGCGCGTGGGATTGGAAGAGACCGGCGCTTCGCGGCGCACCAATAGCTCCACCTTGCCGTCAATCTCCCGGTAGGCAGCCTCCAGCGCCGGAGTCTTCAGCGGGTTCGCTTCCGCCGCATATTTCAAGCGCATGCCGCCGGGGGAAACCCAACCGCCGGTGGCGCGCCGCGTGTTGGCAGCGGGAGGGTCGGCGGAAAGCTCAAACCGCTCCAGCCAGATGGAGCGTGGGCCCTCGGTGGGGTCGATCACCACGTCCACCGGGCTGGCGGAAGCGAAGTTGCGGAAGAACTGCGCCAGGTCGAAAATGCCAACCGCTTCCACCGCGTCCATGTCCAGCTTGCCATCGGTATCTTTGGGATCGCGCGGACCGTCGGCTACGGTGAAATCGGCGGGCGATAATTCCACTTCCTGCCACGCATTGGCCGGCGCCCAGAACCAAGCCGTATAGTTGCCGCCGCCGGGTTTCCTTTCGGCCAGCAGAATTCCCAGCGCGGTAGCGTGGTCGGCTTTTACCCGGAAGCGCAGCGACTGGGCGAGGGCCAGCTCGGCCGGCGCCGGCAGCACCATACCGGAGTTATGCCTGGCCGCGATGCGGTATTCGAAGGCCAGCGCGCCGGCGCCTTGGCGTCCCTCGCCCGCCGCCAGCCGCACCCGCCCTCCTTCGCCGGTCGCCCAGCCCCCGGTGCCCGTCTCAAAGGTCTGGCTGAACAACACCGGCGGCTGCTGTGCTCGCATCAGTACGGCGTTCAGCGCCATCGGAACCCAAAACAATCCGCGGCGAAACTTCATGAATCCGATTTTACCGGCTGGCCGGTCATTTTGTCCTGGCGCGCCCGGTCGGAGGTGGATTCAAAAAGCGAGGAAAACACGTCGCTGAGTTTGTCGGCGGCTTGTTTGGAAAACATCCCGGCCAAGCCCGATATGGCGGCCACGCCGTGCGGGCTGACGGCGCCCGAGCTGGCGGTGGGGCTGAACAGGCCGCCGCGGATCAGCGCATAGAACAGCAGCGCCAGCGTGACACCAGTAAAGGGTTGGAGCGCATACCACCATGCCCAACTGGCCACGAGTGTGCGATTACCTACAAAACCGGCGAAAGATCGGGTGGCATGCAGCAGACTGCCGAGCCCGCCGAACACCATGGCGAGCAGTAGCAGGTCGAGTTCCCGAGATACACGCATCGCGCCCCCGCCGATCATTACCAGCGAATCGCCGCTGTCGGCCACCGGCCAGAGCCATGCGGCGGCCGCAGCCAGGCCAGCGCCCCCGGCTACCAGCCCACAGCCGATTAGACGGCGCATCCGCGGCGGCATGGGAGTGGGAAATGAGGGAGACAAGTGCTCCATGGCGCCTTTACGCTACCACGGAGCCGGCTCGATTCCAGGGCTGCGGCGGCTCATCCCAGCGCCGCTCACGACGCCCGTCGAGCCTTAAGCCGGTGCCGCTTGGCAGCCCGAGGCACAAGTGCCAGGTGGCCGCGTTTCGAACGGGAAGTTAATTTAATTCAATTAGATACGAATCTTGGCGTAGATGTCGCCAAGGCCCTTAGCCGCGGCGCGCGGTGCGCCGGGAAGGGGCCGGATCGGGCGATTCGGCGAGCTTTGAAATTTCTTCCGAAGTCTTGTGACCGGCCGCGGCCCCAAGCGGAGTTAGCCGAATTCCGGCCCGGCCGAGGGCTTCCGCCATCTGTCGCGTAAGCGCCGCGGCCCTTTCGCCCGCCTTTAGGATCTGCTCGGCGTGGTGGCGATTCGGATGGGCTTGCTTAGTGCTCTCGATAATGAGTTGACTGTACCCTAGGACGAGAGTCAAAAGGTTGTTCAACTCGTGAACTGCCACCGCGGACGCCGTGCCGCTGTTCGGTTCTTCACTACGCCGGCTTTGCACTTTTCCCTGTTTCGGCTTCATCGGGGGAGTGAATGATCAGTGTACTACGAGGGAGCGAAAAATCAAGGGATTAACCTAAGCTAACCCTGTATGAAAGCAGACAGAACCGAAGTTGCCCACAGAGTTCTCCTAGAACCTGAGACGGATCCCGGAGCCGCCGGTTCCACAAAGCGGCGAGGCGCCAAATGGCGTGCCGACTTCCGGTCCAACATTGTTCGTGCGGGCCGCGGCCGCCTTAGTATAATCGTCCGACAGAGAGAGGAACCCAAAATGACACGAAGAACACTTCTTGGAGCAGCGGCGGCAGGCGCGGCCGCGGTGGCCACGGGATGGTCCGCCGAGCCGGCGTTCACCTTGCCGAAATTGCCCTACGCCTACGACGCGCTGGAGCCCTACATCGACGCCCAAACCATGCAGATCCATCACGACAAGCACCACCAAGCCTACGTCGATAACCTAAACAAGGCAGTAGCCGGTGAGCCCGCGCTGGCCGGAATGACGGTGGAACAATTGCTGGGCAAGCTGGACTCCCTGCCCGCCGCGGTGCGCACTGCCGTCCGCAACCAGGGCGGTGGCCACGCCAATCATTCGTTGTTCTGGCTGACTCTGGCGCCCGCTTCCCAGGCAGGCAAACCCGCCGGCGCGCTCGCGGCCGCGCTCGAGAAGAGCTTCGGCGGCCGGGATAAGTTCGAGGACAAGCTGCGCGCCTCCGCCGCCAGCGTGTTTGGCAGCGGCTGGGCCTGGCTTTCCCTCGATGGCTCCGGCAACCTGGTGCTCGACACCGCTCCCAATCAGGACAGCCCCCAACTGGGACTACCTTTCCCACCGCTATGACGAGTTGGCCCGATAGCGGGCGGGGTGGTGGGACAGACCATCGTTTTTGGTGGTCTGTCAGGCTCTCCAGGCCAGCCGCTCGACAGACGATAAAAAACGATCGTCTGTCCCACCTCAAGGAGCGGTTGCCCTGGAATACGTCACCGAATTTTCGAACCTGTGTACTCAGCTATCGCGCTGGCTGGTCCAACGTTGGACGGCTTGGACCAGGTCGTCGAGGCGGACGGGTTTGGAGATATAGTCGTCCATGCCGGCGGAGAGACAGGTTTGGCGGGCTCCCTGGATGGCTTCGGCGGTCATGGCGATGATGGTGGTGTGTTGTCCCGGCGATTCGGCGCGGCGGATCTCGCGGGTGGCGGCATAGCCGTCCATTTCCGGCATGTGGCAATCCATGAAGACCAGATCGTAGGGGAGAAGGCTGAACATCTGGACGGCCTCGCAGCCGTTGGCGGCGACATCCACGCGCAAGCCGAGCTTTTCGAGCATACGGATGGCGACCTTTTGATTGACCGCGTTGTCTTCCGCTACCAGGACGCGAACCGAGGAGGCGGACGCCGGGCGGGTCGAAGGCCGGACCGGGGCCGGCGGCGAGACCGGCGGATGGGGCGCAATTACGGTTTGCCGGGAATGCGTTTCTACCAGTGCCTGGAGCAGGTGGGAGGGGCGGACCGGTTTGACCAGGCAGACATCCACGGATGCGCCTTCGAGGCGCCGCAGCTCGTTCCAATGGCCCACCGAAGTCAGCAGGATGACCGCCGTGCCGGCCAGGGCGCGATCGGAACGGACGCAGGCGAGCACCGCGCCGCCATCCATTTCCGGCATCTGATAATCGAGCAGGACGAAACGGTAGGGATCGCGACATTCGATAGCTTGGCGGAGGCGGGCGCAGACTTCGCCCCCGGAAGCCAGGCTGTCCGAGCGCAATCCCCAGCCGGCGAGTTGCTCTTCGAATACGCGCCGATTGACGGCGGAATCGTCCACGATCAGCGCGCGCAAGCCTTTCAGCTCGCTGGCCCCGAGGGTGACGGTCTCGGGACTGGAATCGATGGCGAGGGGAATGGTGAACCAGAACCGGGAGCCGCGGCCGGGTGTGCTTTCGACGCCCATCGAACCGCGCATGAGCTCCACCAGTTGTTTGGAAATGGCCAGACCCAGGCCGGAGCCGGCGTGGCGGCGGGTGCTGGAGGAATCGAGCTGAACGAATTTACCGAACAGGGAGCCGATCTTGTCCGCCGCAATGCCGACGCCGGTGTCTTCCACCTCGATGCGCATGCGCGCTTCGCCGTTCCGCCCAAGGCATGTGACGGCGATGAGGATATGGCCGGAGTCGGTGAACTTGACCGCGTTGCCGACCAGATTGGTGAGCACCTGACGGATACGGCCCTCGTCTCCGGCGAAGCGGTGCGGTAGAGCGGCCGGGTAGGAGACGGCCAGGTCGATGTGGTGCTCGTCGGCGCGGGCGCTGAGCATCTCTGTGACCTCTTCGATGACGCGCCGCAGATCGAAGGGGGCCGACTCGACGCGCATGCGGCCGGCTTCGATCTTGGAGAAATCCAGGATGTCGTTGATGACGCCGAGCAGCGATTCGGCGGAACGGCGCACGGTTTCGGCGTAATCGCGCTGGGTGGAATCGAGTCCGGTATCGAGCAACAGGCCGGCCATGCCGATCACGCCGTTCATGGGGGTACGGATTTCGTGGCTCATATTGGCCAGAAAGTTGCCCTTCAGGCGGGCGGCTTCTTCGGCGGCGGCCAGCGCAATGGCGAGCTCGCGGTTTTTCTCTTCCATCTCTGCGTAAAACTCTGTCAGGCGCTGGGCGTCGCGTTTCTTTTCGGTGATATCGATGAGGGTGGTGCGGAGGCCAACCGTATGGCCGCGGCGGTCGACGATCCGGTTTTCCCTCACTTCGACCAGCAACTCGGTTCCGTCGCGATGCCGCAATCGGTTTTCGAACGGCAGCAGGGTGACGTTGCCGCGCAATTTTCCGAGCACGCGGGCGCGCGATACTTCACGATTCTCCGGCGCGACAAAATCCCAGGCCGCTTTGCCCAGGATTTCGCGCGCCTCGTAGCCTAGCAGCACACACTCGGCGCGGTTGACGCGGCGCACGATCCCGTCGGCGTCGACCTCGTGATAGGCAATCGGGGCTTCGTCGAAAATGTGGCGGAAACGTTCTTCCGCTTCCCGGCGCGGGCTGAGGTCTTCGAGCAGGAGGACGAAGAGCGCGTCTCCCGGCGTCAAGGGCCACTCGGTGGCTTCCACCTCCAGGATTTCGCCATCCGGCCGCGAGAGTGGAAAAGCGAAAGGCGGTTTCGGGCAGGGCGTCCGGAAGTGTTTTAAGGCGGCGTCGCGCTGGGATGCCTCCACCAGCTCGATCAGGGAGAGGCCGAGGGCCGAGGCTGCCGGGGACAGACCGAGGATCCGGCGGGCGGCAGGATTGAGGTAGTGGACGACGCCGAGGCGGTGGATCGCGAGCGGGGCGGGGGCGCAATCGAATAGGGCGGCCGGGTCGACGGCGGCTGGAACCGCCGGTCGGCCATTCGCCGGCGGGCCGGGAACTGGCGATTCAGCCGGCATGGTTTGAGTGGTCACGCCAAATTTTGCTAATCGCGCCAACGGAACTGCTCCGACCGGTCAGCCTGATGTTCTGTGAAGCCCTCGCTTCCTCTTCGATCCGGTCGGCTCATCCGGTCCTAAACTACTACATCGGAGGAATTGGCCGAAGATTGCAGGAAAAAAATCACGCCAATCCAGGAATTCGCGTCATTCGGCCGCCAGGTAGCGCTGCATGGCGGGGATGATCCGGTCCAGTTCGGCTTCCACCTCCGCCATCCAGGCGGAAAGCTCGGGAAACGATGCGCAAAGGGCGCCGTGTTCGAGGCGTTGGCACAGACTGGCGCACTCGGTCAAGCCGACCTGGCTGGCCCCGCCTTTGAGCCCATGGGCTTGCGTCTTCAGTTGGTCGCGCTGGCCGGCTGCCAGGTATTGACGCATCAGGCCGCGGCGGGTACCGCTATCCGAGGTGAAGGCGGCAACTAAATCGGTAATCAACTCGTCGTCACCATCCGCCAGCTCCAAAACCAGGGCCGGTGGAACCCAGACGGCTTCGTGCGACTCCGTACGCGGAAGCGCAGCGGTCGGTGGTGCAAAGGAAAGGTCCATAGTAAGAAACCGGGCCGCGAGATGTTCTCTCGAACAGCCTAAGGTATTATCCGGTTGCTGGCGGGCCATCTACAAGCTGTCCTTCGTTAATGGAAGGGACGGCCGGCCCCTTTTAGCGGCAACCTGCGCCGGGTGAGGTGGGAAATGCTTGGCGAGTCCGCAACTCTTTACGCTGCAAAGATTTTCGAGGCTATCAAAGGGCCGGCCCGGCCTGTTATAATCAGGGGCATCCAATTTGTTATGCCGTTGAAACCGTTCGCGTTCAATCGCGGAGCCGACAAGCAGATTTATCTTTTGAAGCCCCGCGGTTTCTGCGCTGGGGTGGTACGTGCGATTGATGTGGTGAAAATTGCCCTAGACCTATATGGCCCTCCGGTCTATGTGCGCAAAGAAATCGTTCATAACAAGCACGTGGTGGACGAACTTCGAGACGCGGGGGCGATTTTTGTAGAGGAATTAGACGAAGTCCCGGAACAGGCACGTGCCATTTTCAGTGCCCACGGAGTGGCACCCTCGGTTCGGGCACAGGCAAAAGACCGGAGAGTGCATGTAATCGACGCCACTTGCCCGCTGGTAACCAAAGTGCATTTGGAAGCCGTCCGGTTCGCCCGCGACGGATTCAGTATCGTACTAATTGGGCACAAGGACCACGACGAAGTGATCGGCACGCTGGGAGAGGTGCCGGATTGCAGCTACCTGGTGGAGACAGTGGAGGATGCGGACAGGCTGGAGGTACCGGACCCGACGCGAGTCCGCTATCTCACCCAGACCACCCTAAGCCTGGACGAAACACGGGACATTGTGGAGCGGCTGAAGGAGCGTTTTCCGTTCATTCAGGGTCCTCCGGCACAGGACATCTGTTATGCCACGGAAAACCGGCAGATGGCGGTGAAGGAAGTATCCGGGGCCATCGATTTGCTGATGGTGGTCGGTTCGCAGAACAGCTCGAACTCCAAGCGCCTGGTGGAAGTGGCGCGCAACGTAGGGGTCGCGGCAAATCTGGTGAACGACCGGAGCGATGTGGACATTTCCTGGCTGGAGGGAGTGACCAATGTTGGGCTGACGGCGGGGGCGTCGGCGCCAGAGCACCTGGTGCAGGACATGATCGAGTTTCTGCGCGAGCGAGGGTTTCATCGCATGGAAGAGATCGAACTCGTGGAAGAAGACGTACGCTTCTCATTGCCCAATGAATTGATGGTGGCGCTCAAGTGATGTCGCCGGTGCAGGTAGGGAATGCGCTGGAAGCGGCGGCAGGGCAGGCGGCGGGCCGTTCGGCCGAATACCTGGCCGGGCTGCAGGCTCACGATGGCCACTGGTGCGCGGAGCTGACCGCCGACACGACGCTCGAAAGCGACTACATTCTGTTCCAGTTGTGGCTGTATCCGCCGGTGGCGGGGAAGTGGGACCCGCCCACTCGCCCGTTGATCGACAAGGCGGTGCGGTCGATACTGGCGCGGCAATTGGCGGATGGCGGCTTCAATATTTACGTGGACGGCCCGGCGGAGATCAGCGCCTCGGTGAAGGCGTATTTCGCTTTGAAGCTGGCGGGAGTGGATCCCGGTGGCGCGGCCATGCGCGGGCTGCGGGAGCGGATTCTGGCGCTCGGCGGAATTCAATCCGCCAACAGTTACGTAAAAGTCAACCTGAGCCTCTTCGGTCTATATCCCAGGCAGTACACTCCTTCGATTCCCCCCGAAGTGGTGTTGTTGCCGGGAAAGTTTCTCTACCAGATGTCGGCGTGGTCGCGGGACATTGTGCTGCCGCTCGCGATTGTGCACGCATCGGACCCGCGCAAGCCGGTTCCGAGTGGATTCGACCTCGACGAGCTGTGGGCCGAGGGCGTGAATCCGCGATTCCGCCAGGACCGGTCGCTCGTTTCGTGGCACAACTTTTTTCTGCTCACCGATGGGCTGCTGAAATGGTGGGAGCGGCGGGGAATGAAAGCGCTCAGGCGCAGGGCGGTAGAGAAGGCGCGAGAGTGGTTGATCGGCCGCCTGGACTACACCGACGGGCTGGGCGCCATCTATCCCTCCATGATGTACGTGGTGATGGCGCTGGACGCGCTCGGATACGGGCCGGACGATCCGTTGCGGGCGCGCGCGCTAGGCCAGTTCAACGATTTGATTGTGGACGACGGCGAGCGGTTTTTCCTGCAGCCGTGCTTTTCGCCGGTTTGGGATACGGCCATTACCGGTTACGCGCTGGCGTCGTGGGAGGGCGGCCGGCCCGGGCTGGCCGCAGCGGCGGATTGGCTGCTGGACCGCGAGATCCGCCGCAAGGGCGATTGGGCGGCGAAGCGGCCCGGCGTGGAACCCTCGGGATGGGCCTTCGAATACTCCAACGAATTCTACCCGGACATCGACGACACGGCCATGGTGCTGCTGGCGCTGCGCCACATTTCGAGCAAAGACCGGGCGCGGCAGCGGGCATGCCATCGGCGGGCGCTCGACTGGTTGCTGGCGATGCAGTCCAAAGACGGCGGCTGGGCGGCCTTCGACGCCGACAACAACTGGGGTTTCTTGAGCCAGATTCCCTTCGCCGATCACAACGCCATGCTGGATCCCACCTGCGCCGATATTACCGGCAGGGTGCTGGAGGCGCTGGCGGCGCACGGCGTGGGCACCGATCACGCGGCGGTGCGGCGCGGCGTGGACTGGCTGGTGCGGCGCCAGGAAGCCGATGGAAGCTGGTACGGGCGCTGGGGCGTCGCCTATATCTATGGCACCTGCTTCGCGCTACGCGGCTTGGCGGTGGCGGGCGAGAGCGACCGCGAAGCCCATATCCTGCGCGCCGGCGAATGGCTGCGCTCGATTCAGAACGCCGATGGCGGCTGGGGCGAAAGCTGCGCCAGCTACGATCGCGGCGCCTTTGTCCCGGCCCCCAGCACACCCTCGCAGACTGCCTGGGCGATTCTGGGCCTGATTGCCGGCGGAGACGCCGATTCTCTCAGCGTCCAGCACGGTATCGAATACCTCGTGGAAACCCAACGCGAGGATGGAAGCTGGGACGAAGAGCTTTCCACCGGAACCGGTTTTCCCAAAGTTTTCTATCTCAACTACCACTTCTATAAGGATTACTTCCCGCTGCTGGCGCTTGCTTCCTACGCGAAGACCCGCCAAGTTGGAATGGATAGATAGGTTATGAAATTTCCGATCTCCATGACCGCCGGATTGGCGGGATATATTCTGAAGAACAAAATGCGGCCGCGCAAAGAGTGGCAGAAGAATGCGACTCCCGAAGCGAACGCGGCCAACCCCTTCCGCATTCTCTCCTCCAGGGTGGGGGAAAAACGGCAACCCCATCCCATGATCAACAAGCGGTTCCCGATTGTGCTGATGCTCGAGCCGCTGCACGCCTGTAATCTGACCTGTACCGGCTGCGGGCGCATTCGGGAATACGAATCCACTATCACCGAGAGGGTGCCGCTCGAAGAGTGCCTGATGGCGGTGGACGAGTGCGGCGCGCCGGTGGTCTCGATTTGCGGCGGCGAGCCCATGATGTATCCCCAGATCGGCGAACTCGCGGCGGGCATTCTGGAACGCAACCGTCACATCTATCTCTGCACCAACGGCATGTTCATCAAGAAGCGGCTCAAGGAGTTCACTCCCGACAAGCGCTTCTACTTCAACGTCCATCTGGACGGCATGGAGAAGAATCACGATATCGCCGTGGAGCGGCCGGGCGTCTTCCGCGAAGCCATCGCGGGCATCGAAGCCGCCAAGGCCGCGGGTTTCCAGGTGTGCACCAACACCACGGTCTACAAAGAGACCGACATGCGGGAAATCGAGGAGCTGTTCGACTATCTCAAACAGTTCAAAGTGGACGGACACCAGATCGCGCCGGCCTACGGCTATTCGGCGGTGAACGATCGCGAGATCTTTCTGACGCGGGAAGACGTGCACGAGAAATTCAAAGATATCGACCGGCTGGCGAAGAAATACGCCGTTCGCCAGACACCGATTTATCTGGAGTTTCTGAAGGGCGAGCGCGAGCTGCCGTGCACGGCCTGGGGAAATCCCACCTATAACGTGAAGGGGTGGAAGGGTCCCTGCTACCTGATCACCGATGGCCATTACAAGACCTTCGAAGAGCTGATGACCGAGACTCCCTGGGAGTCGTACGGGCATGGCAACGATCCACGTTGCGAGCACTGCATGGTGCACTGCGGCTTTGAGCCTTCGGCCGCGCTGGGGATCAACGTCGGGCTGGCCGACAATTTGAAAATGCTGGCATGGACGCTGCGGTAGCGAAACCCGTCCTCGTAACCGGGGCTTCCGGTTTCCTGGGCTGGCACGTGGCGCGGGCACTCGTCGAACGCGGTTACAGGGTACGGGCGCTGGTGCGTCCGGGTAGCCGGGTGCGGGAGCTGGCGGTGGAAACGGTTACCGGCGACCTGCGCGAGGCGGATACGCTCGAAGCGGCGGTGGCCGGTTGCGAGGTGGTATTTCATGTGGCGGCGGACTACCGCTTGTGGGCCAAGGATGCTTCCGGGATCTATCGCTCGAACGTGGGCGGCACGCGCAACCTGCTTGCCGCCGCCAAGCGGGCCGGTGTGCGGCGGGTCGTCTACACCAGCACCGTCGGAACCATCGGAATCCCGCGCGGAGGCCAATTGGGAGACGAGCAGACGCCCGTGTCGATCGACCAGATGGCGGGCGATTACAAGCGCTCCAAGTTTCAGGCCGAGCAGGTGGCGCTCGATTTCGCGCGGGGCGGACTGGACGTGGTGATTGTGAACCCCACGGCGCCGATCGGCGACCACGACGTGAAGCCGACGCCCACCGGCCGGATCGTGCTGGACTTTCTGCTCGGGCGCATGCCCGCATTCATCGATACCGGATTGAACGTGGTGGATGCGCGCGATGTGGCCGAGGGGCACTTGCTGGCCCTGGAACGTGGGCGCACTGGCGAGCGGTATATTCTAGGCTCGGAGAACCTGACGCTGGCGCAAATTCTGGAACGGCTGGCGAAGATCGCGGGACGGAAGCCGCCCAGGTTTCGGTTACCCTACGCGGTTGCGTATTGCGCCGGCGTTTGCAGCACGGCATGGGCGGAGGTGACGGGAAGGCCGCCGCGGGTGCCCATAGAAGCCGTGCGCATGGCGCGCAAGAGAATGTGGGTCTCGGACGCCAAGGCGCGCCGCGAGTTGGGATGGAATCCGGCGCCCGCCGAAACCGCGCTCGAGCGTGCGGTGGAATGGTTTGGCGGGCTGGCGGCGGCCGATGCGGCTGCCAAGCGCTCGGCAGCTTGATGAAGATTCTCATGATTGCAGCCGAACCGAGGGAGTTTAATGGAGTGCTGAAGCGGGCGCGCGAGGCCCGTGCGATACCGTCAGCCGCGCACTGGGCGCGCAACGCGAAGCTGGGCGCGCACCAGGTGCTCCTGGTGGCCAATGGCGCGGGACGGCGGCGGGCGGCCGCGGCAGTGGATGCGGCTGTGGCGATTGGCTTCATGCCGCAGGCCATCGCCAGCATCGGCTTCTGCGGGGCCTTGGTGCCGGAGCTGGATGCAGCCGACGTGGTGGTCGCGGACGGAGTGTACGAAGGCGCACGGACGTACCGAGCCATATCGGTGTCGGGCGGCGGAAGATTCGTGACCGGCGGCCTGGTCACTGCAGACCGCGTGGCGCGAACCGCCGAAGAAAAGCGAGTTCTCGGAGCCACGGGAGCGAACGTGGTGGACATGGAGGCAGCAGGGGTGGCCCAGCGGGCCCAGGATATGGGACTACCGTTCCTGGCTGTGAAGTCCGTAACCGACCTGGCGGGGGAGACGTTGCAGAACGACTTCCAAAGAGCCCTGCGCCCGGACGGCCACTTGGATACAATGGAAATCTTAGGGTCCGGTTTAAGAAGGCCGATGACGCGGATACCAGAGTTGTTCCGTTTGGGGGTGCGGTGCGCCCGTGCTGCGCGCGCCCTGGGAGTATTTTTTGCCGATTGCCGAATCTGAGTCGACGACTATACCGGAGATCATGCACGCCGCGGTGTATCGCGGGGCGAGCATGGTGAAAGTGGAAGAGATCCCAACTCCCGCTATCGGTTCGGGCGAAATCCTGATCCGCGTGGAAGCTTGTGGGATTTGTCACACAGACCTGAAGAAGATCGAGTACAACCTGCTCGCCCCGCCCCGCGTCTACGGTCATGAGACTGCTGGAGTCGTGGCCGCGGTTGGCGCCGGTGTTTCGCGGTTTCGGCCCGGCGACCGGGTAGTGGCGTTTCATCACATTCCGTGCCTGGACTGCTATTACTGCCGGCGCAAGATTTATGCGCAATGCCCGGTCTATAAGAAGGTGGGGATCACCGCCGGGTTTGAACCGGCCGGCGGCGGGTTTGCGCAATACGTGCGCGTCATGGATTGGATTGTGAAACGCGGCGTGGAAAAGATTCCGGACGGGGTGAGTTTCGAACGCGCAACTTTGGTGGAGCCGTTCAACACTTGTCTCAAGGCAGTGACGAAGTGCGGCCCGCGGCCCGGCGATTTCGTGGTCGTGCTCGGTCAGGGGCCGATCGGGCTGATGTTTACCATGCTGGTGAAGCGGGCCGGGGCGCGCGTGGCGGCCACCGATACCATCGCGGACCGGCTGGAAGTGGCGGCGCGCTGCGGCGCGGAATTTACCTGGAATCCAGGATCGATGGATGTGGCGGCGGAGGTAAAGCGGTTGACGGAGGGTCGCGGCGCCGATTTGGCGATTGTGGCAGTTTCGGCTCCGGGAATCGTGGACCAGGCGATTGCTTGCACCCGTCCGGGAGCCCGGATCCTGCTGTTTGCCCAAACTTCAGTCACGGAACGCATCGAAATTTCCGGATCGGACATCTGTGTAGGAGAGCGGACGGTATCCGGGTGTTATAGTGCTTCGGTGGACTTGCAGCACGAATCGGCCCAGCTTGTTTTTGGCGGCGATTTGCCGCTGGACGAATTGATCAGTCATCGTTATCCTTTGGTTAAAATCCGTTCAGGAATGGATTTGGCATTGCATCCAGGATCTAAATCGTTGAAAATAATCGTTCAGCCACAGAGGTGGTCATAGTGAACAGCCAGATGATGGCTGCCGTGCTGTACGGCAAAGAACACTTGCAGGTAGAGCCGGTAGCCGTTCCGACTATCGATAGCGGGGACATTCTTGTTCGCGTCAAGGTGGCGCTGACCTGCGGCACCGACGTCAAGGTATTTCGCCGTGGATACCACGCCCGGATGATCGTCCCCCCGGCGGTTTTCGGCCACGAGCTGGCCGGCGATGTTGTAGCGGTAGGCGAAGCGGTGACAGAGTTCTCCGTGGGCCAGCGGGTGGTGGCCGCTAATTCCGCGCCGTGCGAGCAATGCTATTTTTGCCGCCGCGGCCTGGAAAACCTGTGCGAGGACCTGTTGTTCAACAACGGCGCCTACGCCGAGTACATTCGCATTCCGGCGCGCATCGTAGAGCGCAACACGTACCCCATTCCCCGCCACGTAGGCTATCATGATGCCGCGCTGGTGGAACCATTGGCCTGCGTGCTCCGGGGTTGGGAAGAAACCCTGCCGCGCCCGGGCGACGTGGTGACGATCATCGGTCTCGGTCCCATCGGGCTGATGTTCGTCAAGATTGCCAAACTGACCGGCTGCCGCGTAGTGGCGGTGGGCCGGCGCCAGACGCAACTCAAGCGCGCGGCCGCATTGGGAGCCGACGAGCTGATCGTGGGCGACGACGCCAGCGATCCGGTGAAAATGGTGCGCGGGCTGACCGGCGGGCGCGGCGTGGATATCGCCATCGAAGCCGTGGGCAAGCCGCAGACCTGGCAGTGGGCGGTGAACATGGTGCGCCGCGGCGGCACGGTCAACTTCTTCGGCGGCTGCCCCAACGACACTACCGTCAACCTGGATACGCAGTTGCTTCACTACTCGGAGATCACCTGCAAAGCCAGCTTCCATCACACCCCGGCCTACATCCGCAAGGCCCTGGATCTGGTGTCGAGCGGCCACATCGCGGCTTCGTTCTTTGTGAACAACGAAGAGCCGCTGGCCAATCTGCTGGAAGTGATGCGCCACCTCATGAGCCACAACGGCCACCTGAAGACGGCGATCGTTCCCTGAGAGCGTAACCGAGCCGCGACCGTCAGGGAGCGGCCAGTAAATTGATTCAAGCCACGGATGAACACAGATAAACACGGATAAATCTTTTGTTTTTTCATCCGTGTTCATCTGTGTTCATCCGTGGCCATATTCTTTCGCCATGAGGCTTCCAGGGTTACAAGCCATGCCTGCTGCTCCAGCCGCTCTCTCGCCGCTTGCGCCGGCCGAGTTCGTCCGCTCCCCGGAAGCGCTCGGCAAAGTGTATTCCCTCGGCGAGGCGCAAGCGTACACCCGCTGGCTTGCCACTCACCACTACGAAAATTTTCACGTGGTGAGCTTTCTGCTTCCCAAGCGCCTGCACCAGGATTTCTTCAACGTGTATTCCTATTGCCGCTGGGCCGACGACCTGGGCGACGAAATCGGCGACCGGGCGGAAAGTTTGCGCCTGCTCGAATGGTGGGGTAGGGAATTGGAAGCCATGTATGCCGGACGGGCCACCCACCCGGTGTTCGTCGCCCTGCGCGATACCGTGGCGCGCCATTCCATCCCGCAACAGCCCTTCGCCGATTTGATCCGCGCTTTCGTCGCCGACCAGACCGTGACACGCTACCGGACCTGGGACGAGGTCTTCGCCTATTGCCGCTATTCCGCCAATCCCGTGGGCCGGCTCGTGCTCTATCTATGCGGCTACGCGGACGTCGAACGGCAGAAGCTCTCCGATGCCACCTGCACCGCGCTGCAGCTTGCCAACTTTTGGCAGGATGTCACCGTCGATCTGGCCAAGGACCGGGTGTATATTCCGCTCGAAGTGTTGGAGCGTCACGGCTATTCGATCGAGGACCTCGCGGCGCGCCGCTTCAACCCGGCGTTCCGCAACGCCATGCGCGAAATCGTGGAACGGGCGCGGGCGCTGTTCCTGGAAGGTCTTCCCCTGGTGGGAATGGTCGACCGCCGCCTGGCGCTCGATCTGGACCTGTTCAGCCGCGGCGGCCTGAGGGTGCTCGAGAAGATCGAAGCGCTGGATTACAACGTACTCGCGCGGCGGCCGGCGATTTCGAAGGCCGAAAGGCTGACCTTGCTCCTCGGCGCTTTGACGCGGGTAGCGTTCTCGCGAGCCGCGTGATGACCACCCTCGATGAATCCTACGCCTATTGCCGCTCCGTGGCGCGCAGCAAAGCCAAGAACTTCTACTATTCGTTTCTGCTCCTGAGCCGCCATCAGCGCAGGGCCATGTGCGCCATCTACGCCTTCATGCGGCATTCCGACGACTTGACCGATGAAACCGGCGCGTCGCGGGAGGCGCTGGAAGGCTGGCGCGCCGACATGGAAGACGCGCTCGAAGGCCGCTTCAGCGGCCACCCGGTCTGGCCCGCGTTTCATCACACCGTGCGGCGGTTTTCCATTCCGCATGTCTATTTCCGCGAGATGATCGCGGGCCAGCTCTCCGACCTGGAGCCGCGCAGGGTGGAAACTTTCGACCAGCTCTACGCCTACTGCTATCGGGTGGCCTCGGTGGTGGGCCTGACCATCGTTCATATTCTCGGCTTCGACACCCCGCGTGCGCTGCCGCTGGCGGAAAAGTGCGGCGTCGCCTTCCAGCTCACCAACATCCTCCGCGACATTCGCGAAGACGCCGAGCGCGACCGGATTTACCTGCCCATCGAAGACCTGCGGCGGTTCGGCGTGAGCGAGCACGACTTGCGCGCGGGCAACCGCAGCGAAGCCTTCCTGCGCTTGATGCAATTCGAAGCCGACCGCGCCCGCGCCTACTACGATGAAGCGGCCCCGCTGCTCGATCTGATTCACCCCCGCAGCCGCCCCTCGTTGTGGGCCCTGATCGCCATCTACTCCGGCCTGCTCGAGCGCATCCGCCGTACCAACTTCGACGTCTTCACCCGCCGCGTGCGCCTCACCGCCCTTGAAAAAACCTGGATCCTGTTGCGCGCGTTCTCCAGATCGGGAGTGGAAGCGAGATAACGCGGGTGGCGCGGCACCCCCGTTGACAGAACTTCCCCATAACATCTAGGCTTGGGGATATGGAAGTAAACTTCTCGCCCGATGTGGTAACGCGGCTTCGACAGGTGGCCTCCGCCAATGGTAAGGATGCCGAGCAACTGGTGAAAGAGACGGTCGACCGGATGCTTGAAAGTCAGGCTTGCTTCATGGCGGGAGTGCAACGAGGTATCGAGCAAGCCGATCGGGGTGAGTTGGTGAAGCATCAGGAGGTTGTCGCCCGTATCGACAGGCTGTTTTCGTGAGGCAGATTCGGTGGACGACGGAAGCAGCTGACCAACTTGTAGCCGCTGTTAAGCACATACGGGAAGACGATCCGGCTGCGGCACGAAATGTCGCCCAGACGGTCATCGACCACATCGAGCGACTTTCGGTGTTCCCTGGTCTGGGCCGACCCGGAGAAGCGAAAGGAACCCGCGAGCTCGTGAGCCCTCCCTATGTGGTTGTGTATCGTTACACCGATGAAATAGTCGAGATCCTGCACATCTGGCACGGGGCGCAGGATTGGCGCTGATTGGCAGAATGGCCCGACACGCCGAGTGACGGCCCCCTCATTGCAGCGGAATGGTCAGGGCGCGAGTGTCGTGAGACTCAATTCGCACGCGCTTTCCATCCTTGAGATAGGGCCGCAGCACCTCCGGATTGGCGTACTCCAGCTCCAGATTCTCCGCTGCGAACAGGACGTAATCGCCGGCGGGCACGTCGGCGAAATCGAAGCTTCCGTCGCTTTCGGTCTGGAATGCGAGATTACGCTGTGGTTCGCCCGAACCCGAGCCTGGCACCAGCACCACCTGGAGAAACGCCCGCCTATTTTCCCGGCTCGTCCGGGGAATCTGTGGGTAACTTGCGGGTTTCAGCGCTGGGATTGAATGAGGAAGCTGTGGAACTTGCGGCAGGTGGAGTCGAAGGAGCGTTGCTCGTCTTCCCAGCCGTTGTGG
>Ga0187864_10001428_pt1 | contig 23082 bp, 18 predicted proteins | sample June2016WEW_11_4_FD_132985 | JGI IMG/M metagenome (GOLD analysis project Ga0187864, IMG submission 132985) | Peatland microbial communities from SPRUCE experiment site at the Marcell Experimental Forest, Minnesota, USA - June2016WEW_11_40 | ecosystem: Environmental > Terrestrial > Soil >...
CGAGACGCGGCAGCACGACCTGGGTCTCGGGGTCACCGAAACGTACGTTGTACTCGAGCACCTTCGGGCCGTCCTCGGTGAGGATGAGCCCCGCGTAGAGCACCCCCCGGTAGTCGATCCCGCGCCGACGAAGCACACCGAGGAGCGGCTCCACCGCCTCGTCGAGCACCCGGTCCACGAGACGCTCGTCCGCGACCGGCACGGGCGAGTACGCACCCATGCCGCCGGTGTTGGGCCCTTCGTCGCCGTCCGCGACCCGCTTGAAGTCCTGAGCGGGCGCCAACGGCACCACCCGTCTCCCGTCGCAGAGGACCAGAAGCGAACATTCGGGCCCGGCGAGAGCCTCCTCCACCACGACTTTGCGCCCGGCGTCGCCGAAGCTGGAGCCCGAGAGCTTGGCGGAGAGATCGGCCTCGGCCTCTTCGATCGAGTCGGTGACAAGCACGCCTTTGCCGCCGGCCAGGCCGTCGGTCTTCACCACCCACGGTCCGGGCAGCTCGCGAAGAAAAGACGTGGCCTCGGCGGGGGTGTCGAAAGTGCCGTAGCGCGCGGTGGGGACGCGCGCCTCGGCGAGCACGTCTTTCATGAAGGCCTTCGAGCCCTCGAGGCGCGCACCGTCGGCACCCGGGCCGAACACCGCCAGGCCCATCGCGCGCAGACGGTCGGCGAGACCGTCCACGAGCGGTTGCTCGGGGCCCACCACCACCAGGTCTGCCTCGACCGCCTCTGGCGGCGCGTAGGTGACCGTGATGTGCCGGCCCTCGGAGGTGACAGTCGGCATACCGGGGTTCCCCGGGGTCACCACCACGTCCGCGCTGCGTCCCAGGGCGAGGGCGAGCGAGTGCTCGCGCCCGCCGGAACCCACGACGCACACCCTCATCTGGTCGTCCGAAGGATCATGCCGCGAACCGGACGAATTGCTCTCGGCCCGGTCCTACGCCGACCAGCTTGATAGGCACCCCGATCTGCTCGGCCAGAAAGCCCACGTAATCGCGCACCGCGCCGGGCAGGTCCCCGAGGCCCGTGGCCTTCGAGAGGTCGGTCCGCCAGCCGGGAAGCTCCTCGTAGACCGGCTCCACCCGGTGCAGGACCGACTGGTGGTAGGGCGGATAGACGAAGTGCTCATCGCCGGCGCGATAGCCGGTGCACACCTTCACGGTGTCGAACACGTCGAGCACGTCGAGCTTCGTGAGCGCCACCTCCGACAGGGAGTTGAGCCGCACCGCCTGGCGCGCCAGCACGGCGTCGAACCAGCCCGTGCGCCTACGCCGGCCCGTGTTCGTGCCGAACTCGTGGCCCCGCTCGACGAGCACCTCTGCGACCTCGTCGTGGCACTCGGTGGGGAACGGTCCTGCGCCCACCCGCGTCACGTAGGCCTTGGCGATCCCGATCACCCGGTCTATCTGGCGCGGCCCGATGCCGGTGCCCGTGCAAGCTCCGCCTGCAACCGGGTTCGAGGAGGTGACGAACGGATAGGTGCCGTGATCGAGGTCCAAGAACGTCGCCTGCGCGCCCTCGAGCAACACGTGGCCGCCACCTGACAGAACCTCGTGGACCAGGGCCACGGCGTCGCCCACCATGGGCTCGATGCGTGGCGCGTACTCGCCCAGGTAACGCTCGCACACCGCGTCGGCGTCGATGGGCAGGCGGTTGTACACCTTGGCCAGCACCGCATTCTTCTCCTTGAGCACCACGTCGAGCTTCTGGCGGAAGATCTTGGCGTCGAGAAGGTCCTGGACCCGAAGCCCGACCCTGGCCGCTTTGTCGGCGTAAGCGGGGCCTATACCGCGGCGGGTCGTGCCCAGGGAGTTCTTCCCGAGATAGCGCTCGGTGACCCTGTCGAGCTCCTGGTGGTAGGGCATGATCAGGTGGGCGTTGCCGCTCACGACCGTCTTCGAGGTGTCGATCCCTTCGGCCGCAAGGCTGTCGAGCTCGTCGATCAACACGCCGGGGTCCACGACGACGCCGTTGCCGATGACTGGAGTGATGTGCGGGTAGAGGACCCCGCTCGGCACGAGCTGCAAGGCGAAGGTCTTGCCGTCCACCACCACGGTGTGGCCGGCGTTGTGGCCGCCCTGGTAACGGACGACCACCTGCATCTCTCTAGCGAGCAAGTCTGTGAGCTTGCCTTTGCCCTCGTCGCCCCATTGGGTACCGACCACAACGGTTACGGGCACGCGCGCTCCTGGTTTCGATGGTACGGACTGCGACCCAAGTGTACTCAGGGGCCTGTAGGAGCCCGAAGGAGAGCGAGCGGGGACCGAGGTGGGCGCCACCTGCCCTTTCGCGTCAGCGCAGCTCCAGCGCGCCGGCACCTGCCGGGGCGTCCACCACTACCGTGTCGCCGTCGGAGTAGCGCCCTTCCAGAAGGGCTAGCGCCAAGGCGTCCTCGACGCCGCGCTGGAGCACCCGGCGAAGGGGTCGGGCCCCGAGATCGCGGTCGTATCCCGAAGAGGCGAGCCAGTCGCGCGCCGCCTCGGTCACCTCCAGCCCGAGGCGCCGCTCGGCGAGGCGCGTCCGCAGCTGCTCGAGCTGGATATCCACGATCCGCCGCAGGTCGTCCCTGTCCAGATGACGGAAGCGCACGACCTCGTCTATCCGGTTGAAGAACTCGGGCTTGAAGAAGTCACGCGGGTCGCCGGGCAGGTTCGAGGTCATTATGAGCACGACGTTGGTGAAGCCCACGGTGCGGCCCTGCCCGTCGGTCAGGCGCCCGTCCTCGAGCACCTGCAGCAGCACGTTGAACACGTCGGGGTGGGCCTTTTCGATCTCGTCCAAGAGCACCACCGCGTAGGGCCTGCGCCGCACCGCCTCCGTCAGCTGGCCGCCCTCCTCGTAGCCGACGTATCCCGGCGGGGCGCCCACGAGACGCGACACGGTGTGCTTCTCCTGGTACTCGCCCATGTCGACGCGTACCATCGCCCGGTCGTCGTCGAAGAGGAACCCCGCGAGCACCCGCGCCAGCTCGGTCTTTCCCACCCCCGTCGGGCCGAGGAACAGAAACGAGCCGATCGGCCGGTTCGGATCCGAGAGCCCCGCGCGGCTTCGCCGGATGGCGTTGGCCACAGCGGTCACGGCCTCGTCCTGGCCCACCACGCGCGCTCGCAGCGCGTCCTCCATGTGCACGAGCTTCTGCAGCTCGGACTCCATGAGCCGGGTGACGGGGATGCCTGTCCAACGGCTCACGACCTCGGCCACGTCCTCGGCGTCCACCTCCTCCTTCAGCATGGCTCCCTCGCTCTGGGACTCCGCGAGTGCCTTCGTGGCCTCCTCCACCCGCCTCTCCAGGTCCGGCACGACCCCGTAGCGGATCTCAGAGGCGCGCGTCAGATCTCCGTCACGTGCGAAACGCTCCGCCTCGCCACGCCGCACCTCCAACTCCTCCTTCAACGAACGGATGGCGGAGATCGCGTCCTTCTCCGACTGCCACCGCGCCGTCATGGCGTCGGCCCGCTCCTTCAGGTTGGCCAGCTCCTCCTCCAGGCGGCTCAGGCGCTCCGCTGAGACAGGGTCGGTCTCCCTGGCGAGCGCCACGCGCTCGATCTCGAGCTGGCGCATGCGCCTCGTGACGACGTCGATCTCGATGGGCATGGAGTCGATCTCGATGCGAAGCCGGCTGGCAGCCTCGTCCATGAGGTCGATGGCCTTGTCGGGAAGGAACCGACCGGCTACGTAGCGATCCGAGAGCACCGCGGCGGCGACGAGGGCGGCGTCTTGGATCCGCACCCCGTGGTGGACCTCGTAGCGCTCCTTCAACCCCCGGAGGATGGCGATCGTGTCGCCCACCGAAGGCGGTGCGACGTACACCGGCTGGAATCGCCGCTCGAGCGCGGCGTCCTTCTCGATGTGACGGCGGTACTCGTCGAGGGTGGTGGCGCCGATCATGCGCAGCTCGCCACGCGCGAGCATCGGCTTGATCATGTTGCCGGCGTCCATGGCTCCCTCTGCGCCACCGGCGCCCACGATCGTGTGCAGCTCGTCGATGAACGTGATCACCTCGCCCTCGGCGTCGCTGATCTCCTTCAACACCGCCTTCAGGCGCTCCTCGAATTCGCCCCGGTACTTGGCACCCGCCACCATCGCCGAGAGGTCGAGCGCCACGACACGCTTGTTGCGCAGGCCCTCGGGGACGTCACCCTCGACGATCCGGTTCGCCAGGCCCTCCACGATCGCCGTCTTCCCGACACCGGGCTCGCCGATGAGCACAGGGTTGTTCTTCGTACGCCGGGAGAGCACCTGGATCACACGGCGAATCTCCTCGTCGCGGCCTATCACCGGATCGAGCTTCCCGGCGCGCGCCAGGTCGGTGAGATCGCGGCCGTACTGCTCCAAGGCCCGGTACTGCTCCTCGGGGGTCTGCGAGGTCACCCGGTGGCTCCCGCGCACGTCGCGAAGTGCGGCAAGCAACTGGTCGCGCGACACGCCGACGCGATCGGCCATGGCGAGCAGGAGGTGCTCGACCGACAGGTACTCGTCGCCCATGTCCCGGCGCAGCGCGTCCGCCGCGTCGATCGCGTCACGCGTCTCGCGCGAGAGCTGGGGCTCGGTGGACCCGTAGGCCCTCGGCAACGAAGCGATGCGCTCGCGCAGCCGGTTGGCGATCGACCCGGGTTCCACCCCCGCACGGCTGAGCAGCGGCAACGCGAGCCCCTCGGGCTGTGCGACGAGGGCCGCGAGCAGGTGGTCGGGGGTGACCTCGGGATGGTTCGCGGCACGCGCGCTCTCGAGAGCGGAAGCGAAGGCCTCCTGGGTCCTGAGAGTCCAACGGTTCGGGTCCATGGCCATCGGTTAACGGGACCGTCTCGTCGCGTTGCGCCGTACCAGGCTCACCTGCCGCAGCGGCACCAGGTCGCGACGATACTGGCGGTGGATGCGCTCGACGGTCTCTGCTGCTTCTGCGCGTACCCGGTCGAGCTCGATGCGCAGCTGCTCCAGCTGGGCCTCGAACTCGAGGACGCGCCGCACTCCCTCGAGGTTCAGACCCGCGGCGGTCAGGTGCCCGATGCGCCGGACACGTTCGATGTCCGCCGGCGAGTACCTCCGGCTCCCGCCTCCCGTGCGCGAGGGGTCCACCAGTCCCTTTCGTTCGTAGATGCGGAGGGTCTGAGGATGAACGCCGGCAAGCTCAGCAGCCACAGAGATCACGTACACGGCGCGCACGTCCTCTCGCACTCCGGCGTCCTCGGGGTTCTCCAGGTCGCTCATCTTCCCGTCGCCCCCAAGTGCGCACGAGGTGCTTGGTCGGAGACACGCGCGAGTGACTCCACGGCCGCGCGCTGTGCCTGGTTGAGCTTCTTCGGCACCACCACCTCCACGGTGACGAGCAAGTCGCCGCCGCGCCGGCCGGTGCCCGGAACTCCCCGGCCCTTCACCCGGAAGGTCTGTCCCGAAGCGGTCCCGGGTGGCACGCGCAAGGTGACGGGCTCGTCGAGCGTCGGCACGGTGATCGTGGTTCCGAGCGCCGCCTCGGCGAACGTGACCGGAACGTTCAAGGTGAGGTTCTTGCCTCTGCGGCCGAAGAACGGGTGGCTCCCCACGTGGGTGACCACGTACAGATCGCCCGCAGGGCCGTTGGCGCGCCCGGGGGCTCCGCGACCCTTCACGCGGATTCGCTGGCCGTCTTCGACCCCTGCGGGGATGCGCACCTTCACCTCGCGGGTCCTGCGGGTCACCCCACTCCCGCGGCAGGTCGCGCACGGCTTCTCCACGACCGTCCCCCGCCCCGCACAGGTCGGGCAGATCCGGCTGAGCGAGAAGAGCCCCTGGTTCTCCTCGAGCGCGCCCGTGCCGTGGCATGCCGCGCAGGTGACCGGTGAGGTGCCGGGTGCAGCACCCGATCCTCCGCAGGTCTCACATCGCGCCTCTCCTGCCACGTGCACCGACGTGGTCACGCCGCGCACGGCATCCTCGAACGACAGATAGAGCTCGGCTTCGACATCTGCTCCACGACGCGGTCCGCTGGCGCGCCCTCGACGACCACCGAAGACACCTCCGAGACCACCGAACAGGTCACCTAGGTCACCGAGGTCGTCGATCCTGAACGTCGCCCCACCTGGACCGCCGAAGCCGCCTTGCCCGAACCCCGCCGCCCCGAGCCGGCGCACCTCGTCGTACTCCTTGCGTTTGCCGGCATCACCGAGCACGTCGTATGCAGCGCTGATCTCCTTGAAGCGCTCCTCGGACCCCGGGTTGGCGTCAGGGTGGTACTGCTTGGCCAGCTTCCTGTAAGCGCGCGTGATCTCCTTGTCCGTCGCGCTCGACGGAATCCCGAGGATCTCGTAGTAGTCCTTCTCGAGCCATTCGCGCTGTGCTACCAAGCTTCAGCTCCTGGTCCCCTGCACACCGGTCCCCTGCACACCGGTCCTATCCCCGCACTCGCACCATCGCCGGTCGGATCACCCTTCCCTTCCAGCGGTACCCCACCCGCAGGACCGCCGCCACCACGGGCCCTGCCGCCTTGGCGTCGTCTTCGGCCTTGGTTTCGCCGGCCTCGCCCTGGGTGCCACCCCCGTCGGGGGCCTCGGCGGTCTCGTGCTCGACGGCCTCGTGCACGGTGGGGTCGAAGGGCGCGCCGGCGTCGTCCAACCGCTCGAGACCCTCCTTGGACAACGTGTCGAACAACAACGCCGCGGCCTGCACGAGCGCCTTGCCCTCCGGAGAAAGATCCGTGGACTCGCCGAGGTGGACGCGCGCCAAGTCGAAGGCGTCGAGCACCGGAAGGAGGCTCACGACCAGTCCCTGCGCGGCTCTTTCGAGCAGGTCCGTCTGGTGACGCAGCATGCGCTTCTTGTAGTTCTCGAAGTCCGCCTGCAAGCGACGCAACATCTCGAAGTACTCGTCACGTTCACGCCGCGAAAGCACGAGTGCCGCCTCTAGGTCCTCCTGCACGACCTCGGCCGCCAGCGCGGCTCCTTCATCGGCCTCCGCCTTCTCTACGCTCACGCCCTCTTCCTCCGCGCGCTCGGGCTCGCCACGCACCTCCACCTGCCTTTCAGCCTTCGCCTCCCCTGCGCTCAGGTGTTCTTCCTCCTCGCGTTCGCGCCCGGTCCGCGCGCCGACGGGGGGAGGTCCGAGACCGCCACCAGCCTCGTGGCGCTGACGCGGGCGCGAGCCGTCGGAGGCATCCGGCCGCGGGCTCATGCCCCGGGCTCATCGACGATCTCGGCGTCGACCACCTCGTCCTCGGACGGCTCCCCCGACTGCGCGCCGGCGCCGCCGGAAGACGAGGCCGCGCCCTGGGTCTTGGCCGCCTCCTCGTAAAGGCGCTGGGTGAAGCCGTGGCTCGCGTTCATGACCGCCTCGGTGGCGTTCTTGATCTTCTCGACGTCGCTGCCGCCGAGCGCCTCCTTCAAGGTGCTCAGAGCAGACTCCACCGTTCGCTTCTCGTCACCTTGGAACTTCTCACCCTGCTCGCGAAGCAACTTCTCCGTCTGGTACACGAGGGTATCGGCGTTGTTGCGGATCTCCGCCTCCTCGCGCCGGCGCCGGTCGTCCTCGGCGTGAGCCTCGGCGTCGCGCACCATGCGATCGATCTCGTCCTTCGGCAGGGAGGACTGGCCGGTGATCGTCATCGACTGCTGCTTGCCCGTGGCCGTGTCGCGGGCCATGACGTGCACGATCCCGTTCGCGTCGATGTCGAACGTCACCTCGATCTGAGGCACGCCGCGCGGGGCGGGAGGCAGGTCCACGAGCTGGAACTTGCCCAACGTCTTGTTGTACATGGCCATCTCGCGCTCACCCTGGAGCACGTGGATCTCCACCGAAGGCTGGTTGTCCTCCGCGGTGGTGAACACCTCGGACCGCTTCGTCGGGATCGTGGTGTTGCGCTCGATCAGACGGTGCATGACCGCACCCTTGGTCTCGATGCCGAGGCTCAGCGGGGTGACGTCGAGCAAGAGGATGTCCTTCACCTCGCCCTTCAGCACGCCGGCCTGGATGGCGGCGCCCACGGCGACGACCTCGTCGGGGTTCACCCCTTTGTGCGGCTCCTTGCCCGTGAGGCCCTGCACCAGCTACTGGATGGCGGGCATGCGGGTCGAGCCGCCCACCAAGATGACGTGGTCGATGGCCGACTTCGGTAACCCGGCGTCCCCGATTGCCTGTTCGAACGGGCCCCGACAGGCCTCCACCAGGTCCGCTGTCATCTCGGTGAACTTCGCACGCGAGATCTTCATGTCGAGGTGCTTCGGCCCTTCGGAGGTGGCGGTGATGAACGGCAGGTTGATGGTCGTCTCCTGCACGGAGGAGAGCTCGATCTTCGCCTTCTCGGCGGCTTCCTTCAGGCGTTGGAGAGCCATCTTGTCGGCGGAGAGGTCCACGCCCTCGGTGTTCTTGAACTCGGTCACGAGCCAGTCGATGATCCGCTGGTCCCAGTCGTCACCTCCCAGGTGCGTGTTCCCCGAGGTGGACTTCACCTCGAACACTCCCTCGCCGATCTCGAGAACCGACACGTCGAACGTCCCACCGCCCAGGTCGAAGACGAGGACGGTCTGCTCCTTGACCTCTTTGTCCAGGCCGTAGGCAAGAGCAGCGGCCGTCGGCTCGTTGATGATGCGAAGAACCTCGAGCCCGGCGATCTGACCCGCCTCCTTGGTGGCGGTGCGTTGCGCGTCGTCGAAGTACGCGGGCACCGTGATCACCGCCTGGGTCACCGTCTCACCCAGGTACGACTCCGCATCCCTCTTCAGCTTCTGCAGGATGCGGGCGGAGATCTCCTGAGCCGTGTACTTCTTGCCGTCGATGTCGACGCTCCAGGAGGTGCCCATGTCACGCTTCACCGAGCGGACGGTACGGTCCGGGTTGGTGACCGCCTGGCGCTTGGCCACCTCTCCCACGAGGACCTCACCACCCGACTTGGAGAAAGCGACGATCGACGGCGTGGTCCTGCCCCCCTCGGCGTTGGGGATCACGACCGGATCCCCAGCCTCCAAGACGCTCACCACGGAGTTGGTGGTCCCGAGGTCGATTCCGACAGGTTTGGGCATGTCCATGTCCTCCAGATTTCGTGACCGAGTACCTGGCGAACCTCACCAGGGCATAACTTGACTCACAAAAGTATAGCGAACTTGAGTGCTTTTGTGTCAAGTTAACGGCTGGTGGGCGCTGGCTCGGACCTCCTACCACAAAGTCCTGCTGAGGGACCTTTTCGTCCCCCTCAGAGGTAGGCCTGGACTAGGCTCGGCGGCGTGGCCGAGCTGGTTCTCCTCCGGCACGGCGAGTCCACCTGGAACGCCGAGAACCTCTTCACGGGGTGGACCGACGTCGACCTGACCCCGCGAGGGGAGGCCGAGGCCGTCGAGGCGGGCCGACTCCTCGCCGTCGAGCAGGGCCGTGGCCTCGATCTGCGGGTCGTGCACACCTCGGTGCTCACGAGGGCCGTGCGCACCGCCAATCTGACCCTCGACGAGCTCGGCCGGTCCTGGCTCCCTGTGAGACGGCACTGGCGCTTGAACGAGCGCCACTACGGGGCTCTACAGGGCAAGAACAAGAAGGAGACGGCCGAGGAGTTCGGGCTGGAGATGGTGAGGACGTGGCGACGCAGCTACGTCACGCCACCTCCACCTTTGGCCCTTGCCGACGAACGCCACCCTCTGCACGATCCGCGCTATCGCGACGTTCCCGCGAGCGCCCTTCCTGCCACCGAGTGCCTGGCCGACGTGGTGGCGCGGCTCTTGCCCTACTGGGAGGACGTGATGGTCCCCGACCTGCGCGCCTTCGGCAGCGTGCTCGTCGTCGCCCACGGCAACTCGATACGCGCTTTGGTCAAGCACCTGAAGTCGGTATCCGACGACGACATCGTGGGGCTCGAGGTGCCCACGGGCGTGCCTTGGATGTTCGCATTGGACGAGACTCTGGCGGTCTCAGACGACCGTTTCCTCGGCGACCCCGCCGCCGTGGCGGAAGCGGCCGCGGCGGTCGCCCGCCAGGCGGGCTGAGAGCGTCACCGAGACGAGCACTACCTTCTTATAGGGCATCCTTTCCGCGCTCGCCCGTGCGCACGCGCACCACGGCGTCGACCGGCACCACCCACACCTTCCCGTCGCCGATCTTCCCGGTGGCGGCGTTGCCCACCACGGCGTCGACCACCTCGTCTACCTGTGAGTCGTCGACCAGGACCTCGATCCGGATCTTCGGGACGAAGTCCACCTCGTACTCAGCGCCCCGGTAGACCTCGGTGTGCCCTCGCTGGCGCCCGAATCCCTGGGCCTCGGTCAGGGTCATCCCCTGCACGCCCGCCGTCTTGAGCGCCTCCTTCACCTCGTCGAGCTTGAAGGGCTTGATCACTGCCACGATCAGCTTCATTGTCTATGCGCTCCCTTTCGTGCGCTCGACGACGTCAGTGCGTGCTCTCGGAGTCGAACCCCGGTCCAGACCCTAGCGAAGCGTCCGGATCGCCTGGGGGTGGGAGTGCGCGGGTGCCGATGCCGGCCAAGGCGAAGGCGCCCGCTCCTGGCCCACCGCCACCGACGCGCTCTGCGAGCGGCGCCTCGGGGAAGGCCTCCTCGTCGTGGATGGCGAGGTCACCGATCTCGAGGATCTCGTCCTTGTAACGGGCACCGCCCAGGACCAGCCCGATGAGCTTCATCAATATGAAGGTCACGAGCGCCGACCAGAAGAGGACCCACAAAGCGGCCCGGAACTGCTCCCACAGCTGATGGGCCGAGCCGGTGTACATCAAGCCGCTCACAGAGAACGGCGTGCAGCCCCCGTGGGCCGCGCCGTAGGCCGAGCCGCTCACGACCTGCCCGCTGGCGTTGAGCTTGCCGCAGCCGTACTCGAGCATGTTGGGATCGCCGAAGATGCCGAGGAGCATGCCACCGGTGAAGCCCGCCATGCCGTGCGTGTAGACGACTCCGAGCGCATCGTCCACCCTCGAGAAGGGCCGGACCTTGGACAGGTAGTTCCACGCCACCCAGACGAGGGCGGTGGCGATCGCCCCGTCGGCGATGGCGCCCCAGCCGTTGACCCACCCGGCGCAGGGCGTGATCGCGACCAGGCCGCAGATCATGCCGTTCACACCGCCCAGGAACGTAGGCTTCTTCGACTTGGAGAGCCAGCCGTCCAGCCCCATCCACACGAGCACTCCGACGGCTGTGGCGAGGTTCGTGTTGACCACGGCCGCGGCGGCGTCGACTCCCGCGTAGTACGGGTCACCGCCGTTGAAGCCGTTCCAGCCGAGCCACAGGATCCCGGCTCCGACCGCGGCGATGACGAGGTTGTTGGGGATGGCGTGCTGGCGATCTCGAAGCAGTCGCGGTCCGAGGACCCAGGCCGCCACGAAGCCCGAGACACCGGCGGACATGTGGATGACGTACCCACCGGAGAAGTCGAGCGAGCCCTCCTGGGCGAAGTAGCCGCCGCCCCACAGCAAGAAGGCGTCCACGGCGTAGACGAAGGTCGACCACAGCGGCACCAGGAGGCACCAGGCGCTGAACTTGATCCGGCCCACCACGCTCCCCAGGAAGAGCAGAGGGGTGATGGCGGCGAAGACGAACTGGAAGTAGGCGAGCGTCGTCGTGGGGAAGTGGAACGGGATGGAGGTGTTGGCCGCCGACACCGCCTTGCCCTGTTCGCCCACGCTGTTTGTGATCTGGCCCGGCTTGCCGACCAGGTTCTCGAAGAAGTGCTTCACCCACCCCACATGGGCGAGTTGAGTCTGGACCCCGTTCCTCACCCCGCCGCCGATCGAGGTGGCACCGAAGCCCATCTTGTAGGACCACAGCACCCACGCGACCAGGACCAGTGAGAACCCGGCGAACATCATGGCCAGCACGTTCACCGCCCACTTCTTCTGGACGATCGACGCGTAGAGAACCGCCAGGGCGGGAAGGCTCATCATGCCGACGAACGTGGCGGCCACCAACTGCCACGTGTTGTCGCCCGTGTTCAGCCAACTGGGATAGGGAACCGGAACTGCAGCGCCTAGCAGGTGCACGGCTCGAGCACTCCTCTCGTACGGTCAGTGCGTCCTGGGCGCCCGTGTCCTGGACAGGGTGTCACTGAGCACTGGGTACGCCGAGGCACGCAGGCGGTTGGCCCCGCCGCCGAAAGAATGCATGTCAGGAGTTTCCAAACAGTCACGTCCGTGTTACCAACGCGTGAACTGGAGATGCCCAGCCACGGTCGTGATCAACGAGGCGACCTCGGCGGAACCCGCTTCTCGGTCTCGCCCATCGCGGTCGCGCACCGGTGCAGGGTCCCCGGCGAGAGCCTCGCCGCTACGATCTGCGAATCGCCGGAGGACAGCGGCTCGCGGCGAACGGGCCAGCAGCAGAAACGGACGGACCGATGATCGCGCCGGAGCAAACGGCTCCCACAGGGACGACCCCCGGGGACACCGAGGCGGCAGTCGGGAACGGTGATACATCCGACGAGCCCGTCACGACCCTCCGTGGGGCCGGCGTGGCGGTAGACGCTCGCCGTGTCGCTCGTGTCGTCGTCGGTGTCTGTCTTCTGACCCTGACGGTCCTAGTCGTCGTTCTCTTCCTGGCCGGAACCCAGAAGAACGCCCAAATCACGAGTCTGCGCCAGCACGGTGTCGCGGTCGAGGTCACAGTGTCCGGGTGCCGCGGCCTGATGGGAGGCAGCGGCAGCAACCTGGTCGGCTACGAGTGCAGGGGGACTTTCACGGTCGATGGCCATCGCTACAGCGAGGCCATCCCCGGAAACACATTTCACGCTCCCGGGGCGAAGCTCCGGTCGGTCACCGTCCCAGGCGACCCGGCGCTCCTTTCGACGGTCCGCGCCTTGGCGACCGAGCACCCGTCATCGAGGGTGTTCGTTCTCCCGACGATCCTGCTGGTCGTCCTCGCGCTCCTCGTGGGAGCGCTGGTCCTGAGGCGCCAGCACATCAGCATGGTACGTCGCTAGGGCGTGGCTCTCCGGCTTCGATGACGGCTACCGCTTGGACGGTGAGACCGGCGGCGTGTACCTCTTGTTCGGTTGGGGACGTGACATCGTCGCCGTGGCACCACCCCGCCGCTGTCGAGCGCCGGGGCGCGACGGCGTTTCGCCGGTCGCTTCGCGCAAGTCCCGCTGCAACCGGTACGAGCGCACCAACAGCCAGGAGCCACCCAGGAGGAAGGGGATCCCGAATCCCCAGTAATGGAGGTTGAAAACGGCCAACCCGTAGAGGGCCATCAGAATGGCTAGGTAGAGACGCTTGCGGAACCACGCCGTCACGAGCATCAGCACCGACAGGCCCAGGAGGACGACGGTCAGGTCGTGGTAGAGCGACAGACTTACGTGGAGCTTGTTGACCTGGCCGTTCTTCAGGAAGGCCGGGGGGTCGTTGGAGATCAGGGCGCTGATGACGAGGATCCCGATGGCAGCGGCGACCGGCGCAGCGAACAGCCCGATGAGCCGTTCCTTGTCGTCGGCGGATCTGACCGCGGCTTCGAGCTCCTCGACCGACAGCGGTTCGTCCGAAACTTTGGCGGTCGAGGCCGCGTCGGGCTCGACCGGCTTCACGACGGCATTGCGCAGCCGGTCGCCTAGCGGCGCCTTTTCCTGGTCGCGCTTCAGGCGCGGGAGGACGAGAAGCAGACGCTGCCAGAGGCTCAGCCGGGGAGGGGCGCCTGCCGACAAGTCGTCAGGACCGCGACCTCCCGGCACCAAGAAAGGATAGCGCGCCTCATTGCTCAGGCTCACGGGGTTCGCCATGTAGAAAGTCCCCTCTGGTCTGCTAGTCGGCTACTCGGTCGGAGCCGGCGAACGGCTCCTGCCAATCTGCGTGCATTTGTCGCCCGTCTTCGGCATTTTGGCTCCTCACCGCCCACACCCACCCGAGGGGGAGACTGGATCTTCCTCGATATGTCACGCCCGGGTACACCAGATTGACAGCCCGTCGCTACGCCCGCTCGCGGGCGCGGAGCCATCGAAGATGTCCGCCATGCACCAAGCTTCGCAGCGCATTGTTTCGGGACGATTTCCGCTCTGCGAATTCTGAGTGTCGGTCGGTCAGCGTGCTCGGAGCAGGTCGGTCGATGAGTGGGCCGGTCGGTGAGGTACGGACCTCTGGCCTCTTTCAACCCGAACCTTGGCAGGGGGTGGCGAACGTCAGTCTTTGGCGCTGGTGGTCGGTGCTTGGGCAGCGCCCGCTCCGAGCGACTCCTCCACCACCTGCGACAGGTCGAGTACCCGCACCTCGTCCTCGCGCTGGCGGTCCTTCACCGCGTCGTCGATCATGATGAAGCAGTAGGGACATGCCGTCGAGACCACGTCCGCACCGGTGGAGAGTGCCTCGTCTGTGCGTTCGAGGTTGACCCTCTTGCCCAGGCTCTCCTCCATCCACATCCGCGCGCCGCCCGCCCCGCAGCAGAATCCCTTCTCGCGGTGTCGGCGCATCTCGATCTGCCGGACCCCGGACACCGAGTCGAGAACGTTCCGGGGCTCGTCGAAGACCCTGTTGTGTCGGCCGAGATAGCACGGATCGTGGTAGGTGACCGATACATCCATCGACCCCGGCGCCAGGCGCCCCTCGGCGATCAGATAGCTGAGCAGCTGGGAATGGTGGATGACCTCGAAGTTCCCACCGAGGTCGGGGTACTCGCGTGCCAGGGTGTTGAAGCAGTGGGGGCATGAGGTCACGACCTTCTTGGCGCCCACCTCTTCGAGGGTGGCAATGTTCGCCTTCGCCAGCTCCTGGTAGAGGTACTCGTTCCCGAGCCTGCGTGCGGGATCTCCAGTGCAGCTCTCGCGCGGCCCCAAGATGGCGAAGCGCACCCCGGAGCGGTGCAGAAGGCGGGCGGTGGCTTGGGTCGTCTTGCGCGCGCGCTCATCGAGAGCCCCGGCGCAACCCACCCAGTACAGGTACTCGACGTCCTCGGGAATGGTCCCGGAGACGACGGGCACTTCGAATTCGAGACCTTCTGTCCACTCGGTGCGCTTGGAACTGCCGAGACCCCAGGGGTCTCCCTGGTTCTCGACGTTGCGCAGCATGATCCCCGCCTCGCTCGGAAACCGCGACTCCATCAGCACCTCGTAGCGGCGCATGTCGACGATGGTGTCCACGTGCTCGATGTCCACAGGGCACTGCTCGACGCACGCCCCGCACGTCATGCACGACCACAGGACGTCGGGTTCGATCGTGTGAGGCACGAGCGTCGGCGCCTCGGCCTGGGTTTCCCCCCCGGTCTTGGCGGAGTCGCCATCGGCACCGTTGCCGGTGCTGGCCTTAGCGCTTATCAGACGCGGCGCCGACTCGAAGAGGTTGTCACGCAGGCCCATGATCAACAGCTTCGGGTTGAGCGGCTTGCCGGTGTTCCATGCCGGGCAGGCGTCCTGGCACCTACCGCATTCCGTACAGGTGAGCGTGTCCAGGAGCTGCTTCCAGGTCAGGTCCTCGATGTGCCCGGCACCGAACACCGTGTCCTCCGAGACGTTCTCCATGTCCATGTCCGGCGTGCTGTAGAGCGCTCCCAGGGCTCGCGGCCGGCGCGACGTCGCCACGTTGATCGGCGCCGTGAAGATGTGCAGGTGCTTCGTGTAGGAGACGACCACCAGGAAGCCCATGACGATCACGACGTTCAAGATCAACATGGCCGTCTCGATGTTCTGAGCAGCACCGGGGGAGAGCGAGGCGAAGGCCCGGCCGATACCGTGCGAAGCGAAGGCCCACCAGCCGTAGGGGAAGTCCCCGCTGATGGTCTGTGCCGCCCTGTAGAGCAGCAGGGTGACCACCACCCCCGCAATCAGGGCCAGGGCCATCCACGCGGCACCGAGGTGCGAACCGTAGAAACGAGAGGAGCGCTCACGACGCGCCGGCGAGTTCGTCAGGCGGATGACGGTGAAGACGACGAGGGCGATGAGCACGGCACAGGACAAGAGGTCCTCGAAGAACCCCAGAACAGCGGTGTGTCCCACCCAGGGGATGTGGAACGTCTTTTGGAACAGGTCACCGTAGGTCTCGATGATCGTGAGGATAAGGACAAGAAAGCCCCAGAAGGTGAAGGCATGGGCGAAGCCTGGAACTGTCCGCTTGAACAACTTCCTCTGCCCGACCACCTCCACGAGCTCGGCCCATATGCGCCCGGGAATGTCGCGAAAGCGCGCCGAGTCGGGGCGTCCCGCGAGTACGAGTCTGGACAGGAAGAAGAGCCGTTGGCCGGTGATCGCAAAACCGACAGCGGTCACAACCATGCCGAGGATGATCCGGATAGTCACCTTTCGCTCCTAGGGCTTCTGGTAGGGAATGTCCGCATGGGTACTCCCAAGTGAATGGCCGGTAAGTGAAACTTAGAACATGCACGCATTCGAGTGCGAAACCACGAGCCCATCAAGACACGACCACCGCCGATGCAATGTCGGCACCCGGCTCCGACAGCGACCGCCGACCGCCGACCGCCGCTATTCTCGCTGCTGATGGTCAGACTGGTCGTCGCGTCCACGCCGATCTTCGGCATCTAGGCTCACACGCTAAGTCATGATATAAGCACTCTCCGCGGCGAGACAAGATACTCGAATCGCGTCCTGGAAACGGTCACGACACCTTGGATGCCTCTTGCGGTCCAGTGGGTGTCGAGCATCTCGACGAGCGCGATCCAAGAGGATCACAGCAAGCACGATAGTGTGACCGCCCAAAGCGGGCGTAGTTCAGCGGCAGAACATCAGCTTCCCAAGCTGAGAACGGGAGTTCGATTCTCCTCGCCCGCTCTCACCTTCGCCCTCTTACCTTCGCCGACTCTCGAATTCTTCCTGGTGAGGCGGTTGCTCTCGCTGTGCACCGCCCGCGCTGCGCTCCTCGATGGCACGTTCATGGCGCGTCCCGCGCGCCATTCTCTGCGCCATTCTCTTTGTGCGCCCGCGCGCTACGGGCTGGCCCGACCTAGCGAATGAGTCCAACCCAAGACCAGGCGTTACACGCTCGCGATCCATAGCGAACAGTGACCAATAACGGTCGATCTGGCGCGGAGAATGGAAACGGGAACAGCGGGCGCCCGAAGCGCGGAATAGTGATTCTGCGCCAGCTCGGCGGAGCAAATCGGCGGCGTGATTTGCGCGTGAGCTGCTATCGAATCGGTGGCCGTTCCCTTCGAAGCCGAGCCGCTGCTGGAACCCGAAAACTCCACACGCGTTTTGTCATCGCACACATACCCACAGGAATTGCACTCTGCTTCAAACGATCGCCACCTACCGGACATCGCTCCGGATCCGGTAGAGCACACTCGCAGGGGTGGTACGCCCGGTGGTCTCGAGGGCGAAGACCGAGCCAGCTGCGACCGTCAGCTGGGAAGGGCCGCCGAGACTGTCGGCCAGGCATGCCTCGACCGGTGTGTGCAGCACCGTTACTGCCACAGACCTCCCCGTCTTGGCATTGATCTCCCAGAGCCGCAACGGGTTGTCGCACTTGGCACCCGAGCCGACCGACCACAGCTGATCTCCCAAGCCAACCAGGGCGACGTCGCCGAACTCCTCTGTGAGGCTCTGGAGGATCTTCTTCCCGGAGAGACCGAGTTCGACGAGCTGGCTGCCTGTGTAGGTTCCATTGGGACCGTACCTGGCAACGTCGGCCCATACGCTGTTTCCGACCGCCGAGAGCCACAGCACAGATCCGCGAGCGGACCCTGCGTAGACCTTGGAGGCGGTTCGCGACCCCGGGGTTATGCGATAGACATCCGCCGGAGAGTCGCTGGGCCCTCCCGCGGTCCATGCCCCTGCGACGTCGGCGACGACGGAGGGATTGAAGACATTGCTCGGTACCACGTCGGCGATCGTCGCGACCGGCTCGCCTGTCGACGGAGAGATCTGGAGCAGGTCGGTCCCCTCGCAAAGCCATAGCCATCCCCCGCCGTAGGCGAAGGCGAGGTTTGTGCCCGCACCCAAGGCCGTGGTCATGACCGGAACCATGACCACGGCCTGCTTAGTGACCGGGTCGAAGCTCTCGAGGTGGAACTCGTAGCCGTAGGGATCGGCGGTGGGAAAGTACGCGGCGATGTATATGAGGCCGTCTCCGACCGCCAGGTACTGGCCGCAGGCGGGTATGGAGAACATCGCCGTCTGCAGCGTCGTGGGGTCGACTTCCTCGATGGCGCAGCCACCTCGGACATCCGGCTGCCTGGTGCCCAGTACCCACACCGATCCTGAGGCTGACACCACCTGATCGGGTACGAAGGGCCCGGGGAAGCCGAGCGACTGAACGGTCACTGCCGGTGGCGGTGGCGTAATCGTCTTCCGCATGGAGCGCACGCCGTTCGATCCGCGACCGACCAAGAGCCCCGCTACGAGGCCTACGACGAGGAGGATGACAACGGCCGAGACTGCGTAGCGCCTGTGCTGTCTGCGGCGAGCCTCTTTGATGAGCGCCTCGGCGTCGGGGGGTTGCTCGATGGCGGAAGCTGCAGCATCCGCAACGGCTTGTCCTTCGCTTTTGTGGGTCTCCTCAGCTTCTCGTGTCAGCATCGGATCCGCTCGTGCTCGGCACCCTCCCCCTCGTACATAGTGCTATTATACTTAGCACTATGCTCGATGTCACGGTGGATCGGGCGGATCCGACCGCACTCCACGAACAGGTAGCGGCCGAGATCCGCAGGGCGATCGCCGAGGGGGAGGCTCACCCCGGAGACCGCCTGCCTCCCGCGCGTGATTTGGCTGCGGTGCTGGGTGTGAATGCAAACACGGTCTTTCGCGCCCTTCGGCTCCTTCGGGACGAGGGACTGCTCGAGTTCCGGCGAGGACGCGGCGTCACCATCGCCGGGAATGCCCCGAACAAAGGAGCAGTCCTCCAGCGAGCCCGTGACCTCGTGAGGTTCGCCAGACAACACGGTTACCGGCGCGACGAACTCATCCGTCTGATCGAGCAACTCCCCTAAGGTGAATCGCCCTGGCCGTAGATGACATGGAACTCATAACCCTCATGGCGCGTTTATGGCGCGTCCCGGTTCGTCCATGGGCGTCCACCGGTTCGCTGACCTGCCATAGTCGTCCACCGTCGTCGGCCGGTTCAGTCTGGCGAGTGTTCCCAAGCTGAGGACGGGAGTTCGATTCTCCTCGCCGCTCTCGGACGTGAGTCCAGCGCCAAGACGGGGTGACACGCTCCCGATCATTAGAGAACGACGCCCAACAACCGCTCTTCGGTCGCGGACGATTACGGGACGTGAAGGACGTCTACCGCGCGGAATGTTAACTCCGCACCCGTCAGCCCACACAACAAGATCGCGATAGTACAAATCGACGGCATCGAGAATTGAATCCCCTTGAGTAGATGGTGACATCCACGGCGAGCATTCGATCGGCAAGGCCGAGTGCAACTTGTCACGTTGCTCCGGCTTTGGCCCTTGAGTGAAACTAGGTTCCAGCCGAGAATGGAGGGAGCTGGTGGATTACGAAACCATCCTCACCGAGGACAACGACGGCGTCGCTACCGTGACGCTCAACCGTCCGGACCAGCTGAACGCGCACACAGCACGCCTTGGCTTCGAGGTGAGGCACGCCATCGTCTCCTTCGAGCGCCGCGAGGACATCCGCGTCATAGTCGTCACAGGCGCTGGGCGTGCCTTCTGCGCGGGGGCCGATCTTTCATCCGGCGCCGACACTTTCAGTGTCGGCTTGCCACCGGAGGAGCTGGAGGTCGACGACAACCGCGAGTACTGGGAGATGAACACGCCCATCATCGCCGCCATCAATGGTTCGGCGGTAGGAGTCGGCTTGACCATGACGATGAAGTGGGACATCCGTATCGCTGCAGAGGATGCCAAGCTCGGTTTCGTGTTCAATAGGCGGGGGGTAATGCCGGAGTTGAGCTCCAACTGGATCGTGCCCAGGGTGATAGGCGTGTCACGAGGGCTCGAGCTCTTGATGACGGGCAAGATCATCACCGGGCGCGAGGCCGCTGACATGGGCCTCGTGTCGGCAGCCTTACCCACCGCCGAGGTGCTCCCCGCGTCGCTCGACCTCGCTCGCGACATCGCCGCCAACGTTGCCCCGGTATCGGCCGCGATCGTGAAGCGCCTCGTGTACGCGAACCTCGCCGAGCCGGATCGCCGGGCCGCCCAGCAGCGCGAGCAGCGGCTGTTCGACTGGACCTCCCAGCAGCCCGACGCCCGCGAAGGCCCCACGGCCTTCCTCGAGAAACGAAAGCCGCAGTGGAAGCTGTCGAAGAACGCCGACTTTCCAGAAGAACTCTTCGCCCAGAGGTGAGCATGGGGAGCCGTCCCCTGCATTCGGCCACCCAGTGGAGTCCTTAGACCCTTTGAGTCCTTGACTGGTCAGGCTCTTATCAGCGTTCTCAGCTGATAGCGCGAGCTATTAGATGACTTGAGGGCGAGCCGTCGATGGCGCGTTCATGGCGCGTCCGGGTTCGTCCGTGGACGTCCATTGTCGTCCACTGGTTCGCTGACCTTCCATAGTCGTCTACTGTCGTCCACTGGTTCGGCCTGGGAAGCCTTCCCAAGCTGAGAACGAGGGTTCGATTCCCTTCGCCCGCTCTCGAATCCTTCCTGTGAGGCGGTTGCTCTGGCTGTGCATCGCCCGCGCTTAGCTCCTCGATGGCGCGTCGATGGCGCGTCCCGCGCCATCCTCTTCCGCCGAGCCACCCTATGAGCATCAAGTGAGCTCACAATGGCGTCTACTCGCCCTCCGCCAACGACGCCTCCGCCCGTGGGCCGGCCCGAAGGGCTTCTTCTCCTTGCTCCTGCTGGCGCGCTCGAACTCCAGCCTCAGCCCAGTCTCAGGGTCTCCAAAGGCTCGAGGCGCGCCGCTTTGATCGAGGGATAGAGGCCCGCGATGACCGCCACCAAGATCGCCAGGCCAATCCAGATCGGGAAGCGGCTGTAGGCGATCACCACCACCCAGTGCTCGAGGGCTGAGGCGCCGTAGACAACCAGGATCCCGAGCAGGGCGCCGATCATCGCGCCGAAGAGACCCACGAACAGAGACTCGAGCATGAACTGCGCGGCGATCTTCGATCTCCCGTGGCCCACGGCGCGGCGAATGCCGATCTCCGAGGACCGCTGGACCACCGAGATCGACATCACGTTGACGATTCCGAGTCCTCCGACTGCCAGTGCAAGCAAGCCCGCGAAGAGCGCCACCTGCTGAAGGGACTTGTTGGCCTCGGCTTCTACCTGGAGGGCGTTGCTGGGCACCTGGGTCGAGACCTGGTCGGGACCTCCCAGGCTCACCGCGCTGGGAATCGCCGCGTTAGTCGCCGAGGTGGTCCCCGGCTTCGCGCGGATGTAGAGCTGGTTGGGCAGGCCATTGTTGCCAAAGATGTACTGCGACGCCCACTGTGTCACGAACACCGCGTTGTTCAGTGTGGGATCGAGCGCGACGTTGCCCAACTCGCCCACGATCCCGAAGTCGATCCCGTTCAACTGGATCGTGCGCATCTCGCCGGGCAGATAACCGTAGTGCTGGGCGATGTCCTCTCCGATCACCGCCGAGTAGGAGTGCAGCCTCTCGTCGGCGGTGTCCAACCAGCGCCCCGAGATCACCGGGACGTGGAGCACTTTGGTGAGGTTGGTGGCAGCGGCCCGCACCGGTACGGGGAATGCCTGGTAGTAGCTGTTTCCCGCGGTGATCGGCAGCGCCAGGACTCCCGAGAGGTTGGTCACTGCCGAGACGCTCTGCACCGTGGAGATCGACTCCACCCTGTGGTCGACGTCGCTGGGGAAGGTGGGGTTCTGCGATCCGAAGGTGCCGCCCGCCTGGGCGATGATGAGGTTGGTACCCAGCTCGGCAACCTGCTGTTGCAGGCCCCCTTTGGCGCTCTCGGTCAGGCCGACAGCGCCAACCATGGCAGCCACGCCCACGATGGGTCCCAGCATGATCAGCATGGTCCGTACCTTGCGCGCGGTGAGACCGGTCCAGGCCACGGTGAGGAGGTCCCGGAAATTGCTCATTTCATACCTTCACTAGCAGCTCGTCGTTGACGATCTGCCCGTCGCTCATGGACACCTTGCGGTGCGCCGTGTTGGCGACGGCAAGGTCGTGGGAGACCACGACAACCGCCCGTTCCGGGGACTGGAGCCCGGAGAAGATCTCCAGAACGTGTGCCGCGTTCATCGAGTCCAGCGCACCGGTGGGCTCGTCGGCGAGGATCATCAGAGGGTTCGTGACGATAGCGCGCGCCAGTGCCACCCTCTGCTGTTCGCCTCCTGACATCTGAACCGGACGGTGGTGGGCTCGCATGGCGAGCCCGAGCCGATCCAGCGCGTCGAGCGAGCGCTCGCGCCTCTCTTTCGGCCGGATGTTCCGGTAGAGGAGAGCCGTCTCGACGTTGCCCAGCGCGGTGAGGTGGGGTATCAGGTGGAACTGCTGGAAGACGAAACCGATGGAGTTGCCGCGGAGCTGGGACCGGTCGACGTCCGACAGCATGCTGACGTCGGTCCCAGCGACGCGGATGGTGCCCGAGGTCGGCAGGTCGAGCACGCCGAGCAACCCCAGTATGGTGGACTTGCCCGAGCCGGAGGGACCGACGATCGACATGTACTCGCCGGCACAGATCTTCAGCGACACCTCGCGCAGCGCGTAAACCTTCACTTGTTCCCCGTAGACCCGGCTCACCGAGTCGAGCTCGAGCAGGGGGTGGGGGTTCGGCTTCTCCACGGGCGCGCCCGGGGGCGGTGGCCAGCTCTCCGTGTTCACCGGACGGTCCGGCACCTCACGACTGGTTCTGATTGATCGACACGAGCACCACCTGGCCGGCGTGGAGACCGCCCTTGATCTGGACGTAGGAACCCGCGGTGAGCCCGGTGGTGATGGGCACCTCTCGGATCTCCCCACCATGGGACAGCTCGACCAGGCGCACCACGTCCTGGCCGGACCCATTCTGCAACACCGCCGCGACGGGCACCGACAGGGCGTTCTTGACCTCCTGGGTGGTGACGGTGATCGACACTGTCGCTCCGTCGGCGTTCTGGTCCGCCTTGCTCAGGCCTCCCGAGACCTCGATCTGGCCCTCGAAGACCTCTTGGCCTCCGCCGCCGCCCGAGCCCCCTCCGCTGCCGCCCGAGCTGGAGATGTTGGTCGGGTTGCTATCCAATTCGGTGATCACCCCGTCGAGCGTGGACTGCCCGCCGGAGATCGTCATGGTGCAGCTTTGGCCGACAGCCAGTTGGGTGAGGTCAGATGGCGAGGCTTGCA
>Ga0187864_10001429_pt1 | contig 23080 bp, 22 predicted proteins | sample June2016WEW_11_4_FD_132985 | JGI IMG/M metagenome (GOLD analysis project Ga0187864, IMG submission 132985) | Peatland microbial communities from SPRUCE experiment site at the Marcell Experimental Forest, Minnesota, USA - June2016WEW_11_40 | ecosystem: Environmental > Terrestrial > Soil >...
ATCATTCACATCCACAAATCGGCCCTCGTGTGTGCTGAGGTATACTCCATCCAGCATCCGTTCGAAGAGGGAATGGTAGCGTTCTTCCGACTGCCGAAGTTTCTCTTCGGCCCTCTTGCGTTCAGTAATATCGTCGAAAACGAACTCAATCGCCGGTTTCTGGTTGTAAACGATTTTCGCGCCTCTAACCGAGACTGGGACTTCTGAACCGTCCTTCCTGGTCAGGCTTATCTCATAAGGAGCGTGGTCTTCGCCACGCAACCTTCTGCCAACGTTTTCCATTAGCAAACTCCTAGATTTCTGCGACACCACCTTCTCTATTGGATCAAAAGAAGGCGATACGAGCTCTTCATAAGTCCAACCTAACTTGAGGATTGCAGCAGTGTTGACGTACTTCAGCACTCCATCCTGGAGTATACCGGTCAAGTTGGGTGAATTCTCAACCAGCGCCCGATACTTCTCCTCACTTTCCTTCAGTAGCTCCTCGGCCCGTTTGCGTTCGGTTATGTCACGTGATATTCCGAGAACAGCAGTCGTTTCGCTTCCTGTTTTTAGAGGGATCCAATGCTCGTCCCTCCAGGAAACGACGCCCAGAAACGACGCTTCATTTTCAGCATGGATTGGTTTCCCCGTTTGAAAGACTGTTGAAACCGGAGCAGTCAGACTGTTCGCCATTTCAGGTGGGAAGAGATCTGACGCCTTCTTTCCAGCAATCGCTTCTAGGGTGAGTCCAAAGTGTTCCAGTCCACTCCTATTCATGTACTGAACACTAGTGTCCCGTCTCACAATGAAGATATTGTCCGGGGATGAGTCGGCCAGAGTACGATAGAGCCGCTCATTCTCCATTACTTTTCCATCTGCGGCGATCAGCAGCGGCCGCGTCTTCATCGACCTGTGCTTGGTTAGGTTTCTTTTCCTTATTTTTCCCCTCTTTTTCTCAATCAACACATGTGCCCAGCTATTTGGATGAGTTCTGCAGCTTCACCTTCGCTTCGTCAACATATTCGAGCAAAGTGCGACTCGAAGGCGTCCATGCATCAGCGCCTGAGGGATTCATTCCTCGATCTTCACCGTGCCTCGCTTTACCAGAATCTTATCATGGTCTTTGAGGAACACTACTAAGTCGCCGTTCTCAGCCTTGAGGAATTCCCGTACACGTTTCGGGAGCGTCAACTGGTGTCTTCCACTAATCGTAGACTTACCTACAACCTCCAATGAACCACGCCTACATAGAAACAAGGAATCCGTGATCTTACGTATTCTGTCACTGCCATCAGGAACTCTTGGTAACAACTTGATGGTTCCATAGGACTACTGAGTCTTCCCTCGATTGGTAACTTGACGTTCACGGTTGGTAGGTTGCTCTGCAAGAAACTGGTTGGCGATACGATCTCTCGCTCACTCTAGTGTTATTTCAAAGGTGAAACATGGTGCGCCGAGTGCTATGCAAGTGACCTGTTCGCTATGCTTTGCCTTCTTGCCTAGGTATGATTCAAGAAAGCCTGTGTAGTTTCCTCGGATAAAGTGGCACATGGGTTCATTTGGCCCATGCTTACGGGAAATCGGGTTACCTTCCGTTCTTACGCTGTACGTTAAACCTCTCATCTCAACCTTCTTTATTCCCCTGAATCTTCCCCAGCCTCTTTCCGCCATCAGAGTATCCATCGCACTGACCAGATCACTGTCAGATTTCACCTCGCCTCTCACATAGCCAAACATGCTTCGGCCTACGTCGATACCCATCTGATGAAGGGGAGTTGCATGCAGACACTAGAACCAGCGTGTCTTCAATGCAGCTATCGATTTCATATGGTCGTCGTCCGTGAAGCAAACCAGCTTCTTGAGTTTGGCACTTGCAGCAATTATCGCATCCGCGATTGGAAAGTCTCTGCCTTGAGAGACTTTGATCTCAGCAGACTCCGCGGCTATGTCAGAGTCAACATCAATTATTTCGAAGTCTCTCTCGATAGCAGATTTTCTTATCTTCGCCACGTCTCGGCCTTCGCCTTCGAGGCTTATTCGGTATACCTCGTGAATGGTAATAGCTGATACGTATCTGCGTTTGCGGGTCTGTAATTCGGATCTAACCTTCAATTTCGGACCGCGGTCTGCAGCGTATGCTGCGAGGAAGAACCTTGTGTCATAAAGCGTGTCAGGCATCTTCTCGCCTAATCTCGTCTAGTCTTCGCTTCATTTCATCGAAGCTTCTTTTGCTGCTACCAATCAGGTCAATTGTTGATTGAGCCTTTCTGAACATCACTCCCTCACCGGTGTCGATGACTTGGAGCTTGGCTCCTTGGGGCATGTCGTACTTTTCCCGCAACTCTTTGGGTATAGTTGTCTGGCCCTTCCGGGTGACAGTGACGGTGGTCAATACTGCTCCAAGGAAACTTGCTGTTTGAGTAGTATTTATCAGTTACGGTAGTACGAGCCAGTTCAGTACTACCACGTTCCTCTCGACCCAACTATGTTACTAGCTTGAGTCAGTGGACTGCCACTTCGGACACTGGATATATGAGAGACTCACCGAACCTACCGTGTCGTGGGTTCGTATCCCATCGGCCCCACGAGATTCCCTAAGCCAGTAGGCGGATTCGTAACTTTGGAACTCTGGAGTCATAAAGTGGAGTTTGGGTCTTAGTTCTTGAATGGTGCTAGGTATTGGGTTTGTCTCAAGGCATCACACGAACCTGAATGGCGAGTCGTATTCAGAAGTGAGGCAGATCATGACCGACTGCTTACGATTTCATGGGACATGCAGCAACTCAAACAGCATGCCGGTAATTCTCTCGTGAACTTCAGCCTTGATTCGTCCGATCTTCATCCTGACGAGTCGTTGGCTCACGCTGAAGACCCTGTCCACCTTCACTTTGCTGTTGACGATTCAAATTGCCGCTCTCCAATTCATTGTTACTTACCAGGATAGCGTAATCTCTTAACTTCAAGTTGGAAGTAAGTGGGGCCGCCACAAAATCCTCGGATCGACGATTGTACCTGTCGTTTGATAGAACAATGGCAGGTCTGACTTTAGAACTTTGAAGATTGGAGAACGGGAACGTGAGTAAAACTATATCCCGTTGGGAAATCACTTAACGTTCACCTTGAGGTATCGGTTCCAGATATCTTCCTTTTTCCTTAGCCACATGCGTCGCAGCGAGGCTTCGGAAACGTATTGTAAGTCCGCGAACTCATCCCCATCCGTGTGCTCTAGGAAAACGTAACTACTGCGTTGCCTTACTACTTCAAAACCTAGTTTCCGAAAGACTCGCAGCAATTGCTTCCCAGACAGTTTTCTGGGAAGTTTCGCCACTAGAGTTCAACTTCGATGAGTTTCTTTCCTTTGAGTTCATCTTCGAGCGTATCGAGATGAAGGCCAATCGCGTTCCGGATATTTCTTAAGGCTTCTTCCTCCGTTTTCCCTTGACTAAACACGATCATCTCCAGGCATCTCGCGGCGAACAGCCTAGATTCCTTATCTTGCTCGACGTAAACGTGGAAGCGTCTATTTGACATGTGTTTCAATAGCATGCTCCTCGTAGAAAGGGATTACGATGATCTGTTAATCTGTTAGGATAGTGGGGCGAAGGAACTCATTTGACGCATCAAGTGAGCGGATTCTGCAATCGGTTCATTTGTGACGATTGAGCTATTGAGTGCTAGACTCACTCGAATTTCTTAGAGCATGACTCAATATTCCATCGATTCTGCTTTCCAAATTCAGGCGGTGGGTTCAGAGAATTGTGCTCTTTGTCGGTTGAAGCCTAGAGCAAATGCCAGGTACCCGTACAGCCACAACAGTTCAATCGGATGGCCCGAGTAATACCAGCCCGCCAGGGTCCCCCAACTGAACATTATGTCCGCAAACGAGTACAAAAGTAACCCACAGAAAATCCAAGTCCAAGGCCTTCCGAGGGAAGTCCCGATGAACGCGATCAGCCGCGTCGTCACCAACGCCATCAATACCGCGTCCATCACCGGATACGCCAGATCAAACGCTTTAACAAAAACAGGCGATGATGACAGGGAGAGCGGAGTTAGAAGGAAAACAGCCGTCACCCCTAAAATAAGCAGGCCGACGAGCGCGGAAACGATCTTTTTCAAAGGTGTGACGAGCCTTTGAAAGATTCGCATGAAGCCAAGAATCGAGAGAAAGGCGGGAATATACCCTGCCAGGTAGAAGACGTCTGCAATTGACGGGTAGGGTACCTGAACCCCCAAGATCACAGCATAGACTGTCCATGTGCATTCGCCTAGGAACCATAGGAGGATGACAAGAAAGAAACCGAAGTGTACCCTGCGAAGTCGCAGTCTCAGATGGGTTAGAGACTGAACCCTTTTCCTGTCCTCCCTCACAACCAGTAGCCCAAATGCTGCGGTCATTCCTGAGACTAAAACGAAGAGTATGTTGGTAGACGTACCAAGCCACCATCCCCATGACTGGGCAACCGTATAGAAAACGGCAAAAGCACCGCCCAGACCTAAGACTACCAGCAAATCACGTTCCATGACTACCACCCACCAGCCCCACAGAGACTTACGTCCCTTGACGTGTAATTACCGTACCGGTCCACACACAATTCTCTCATTGAGTTTGAATACTCCTGTTCGATGCACTCATGAGTCTGCTTGTTTGCAATTTCAACATAATGCGTAAGTGGACAATGTTCCATGCCTACAAGCTCAAGACCCAGCATCGAATACCAGCTGCCGCGAGCCGCCCTCACAAGACAAATGGCTCACGAACTTCGGTAGCGCTTGTCTAAGACTAAACTTCTGTGGTCAGCGAGGCTGAGGCGGAGTCAACTTGAAGTCCCTGTGAGGCCTGAGTTTGGTAAGTCACGCTCACGTCTGGATAAGAAATATGACCACGTCGGGATTTTGATATTCAAGCCGGAAAGAGTTTGAAAGATAAAACGTGTTAAGGGCGCTGAAATTTGTCGACACCACGATGTAGTTGAAGGCTAAGGAGGATTGAAGTTTCATGATTCCGGTTGAGTTAAGGTGGAAGTCGCCTGCGTAGTTCCGGTTGGCTACTATGGGCAGGTAGCGGTACTCGAACGGAATAGCGACGCTTACTACGGTTGAGTTGGGAGAAGTGTTAGCCTGAAGCCAAAGCATGGAGTCATAGATGTTCCCCTGTCTAGCGGCTTGGCCGTTGCTGAACGCGTGACCTAGTGCAAAAGCTGAAGGCCCTTCAGCAGCCATAATCACAACCAAGACTAGCATCAGCGAAATCACTACACTCCTTCTAATCCGCACACCGCGATTCATCCGTAATGCCATCTTTTCTAGACCCTCCTGCACTCTTGACAGCAGCATTCCGAGCAACCCCGCGCCCGGAACAAACGAGAGAAGAACCATCCGCCAGTCCTGGGTTCCAATGAAAACGAGAACGACAAGCAGGCTGCACCAAGTGGCAAGAAAAGCGGGCCAAATTCTGCTTCGCATCTTAACAATCGTCCAGACGAACGCAGCCATAAGGAGAATGAAGTTAACAGCACCCGCCAGGAAGAAGTAGTTGTAAATCCACACCCCCAAGACCAGTCCCAAATCGTTATGCAAATCGAGGTAAAAGTAGGAGACGTAGAATAACTCTCGCATTACTAGAAAGGGAGCTACGACAACCCCTGCGATGGGTATGAGAAAGAACCCTAGGTTAGAAACCATATACCCACGAAATTGTGGGCGAAAGCGTGTGAAGACAACTAACGAAAACCCCACGACGAGCAATAAGAAGATGAGCGCGCTCACATGCGAGATCAACGCTAAGGATTCAACAATGACGACCGTAACAATAGAAGCAAACGTCAACCTCGCCTGAATTGCCACCGCAAACAAGAGCGAGGTCAGTACGAAAAAGTCTCCGACGATGTTAGGGTACGCCCCCAGGTTTGAATAGTAAAAAAACCCAGCCGGAACAATAACCGCAAACGCAACGGAAGCATAATCCGCCGCCCGATTAGACGGAAGAATTCTATGAAACAAACAGTAGGCCACGAGAACAGAAAGAGACTCCACAAAAGCCGCAGTCGCCCTCTCCGCGAAAATCACACCCACCCCGAAGTAGGCCGAGATGAACGCGAACAAGATATGAGCCCCCCCTGCGAAACCAGCCGGACCAATCGGGGTCGTGAAAACCCCATGAAGAACGGAAAGCGTTATCTCAGCATGCCAGACGGCGTCAGGTGGTTCAGTATTCGGAAAATAGGGATAGCTAACCAAGTAAATCGTCCAGAGAATCAGATGAAACAAGAAGAGAACAACAGGAAGCCAATACTGTGAAAGTTCCCGGAGCTTTCCAACCGACAGAACAAGGGTGGGTTTTGCATGCAGCCAGGTGAGGGTTAGGCCAACCGCGAGAACTAGCACGCCGTAACCGACGAACTGAAATGGCAACCTAGCAACTATGATCAAACAAGACGAGATCATTATAATAGCGACGCTTAGGCAGAGGCTTAGGACGACCCTCTCAATCGCATTACTTCTTTGGCCGATTCTGAATGCGGAAAGCCATGCAAACCCAGCCACCGCTACCACAATTAATTTGGCGAGAGCCAGGATCGATGACAGAATCAGTGTCGACCACTTGGGATAACCCTGACGACCCGCCTATCTCATAACTATTCTTCAGACCGACCGAAGAATCATGTTGACCATTGATACCATTGTTTTCGGCAGAATTGTAATCTTGCCTACAAGGCGTTAACCTGCCGTGTAACATTGAATACAATGACGGAATGGTTCCCGAGTACTGCAAGGACTTAAGCAGAAGGTAACTTCCTGATTATCCGGGATGGCCATCGCCTAGGGTTGATATGAGGTGCTCCGCATTAACAAGTGATCAAGAATGATCATTATACATGGACCGATTGACATTGCAAGTCAAGGCCAAATTCTAGCCACAGCTCAGCGAGAATTAGGCTATCCCTCATTCTTTGTCGGTGTGGCACCCACACGAAAGTTTAGGTTTCGTTACTTTAGCCTGCCGGCTATAACTATTGCAAACGTCATGGACTTGCACTTTGCGAGATCATACCTCGGTGGACGAGATCTACCAATCCTGAAGAAGATGGGCAAGAAGATCATCATCCATTGTCACGGCTGTGATGTCAGATACTATGAGGAAGGCATGGATTTTCCACTAAACGCCTGCCACCACTGCTATGGGACACGCGACTCTTTGAGGAAGAAAGAAACTCTCAATTTTTTGAGAACGTACGCAGACGCGTTTGTGGTTACAACACCAGACCTATTGAAGTTCGTCCCAGAGGCGACCTACATCCCGACTGCGCTACAGATTGAAAAACTGCAAATAGCACCACAGAGAGTACACGAGGGTTCTGTTCGCATTTTTCACGCTTCTTCTGACCCTATTATCAAGGGCACTAGATACATTGAAGAAGCGCTGGGCCCTCTAATCGAGGCAGGGAAGGTAACTCTTTCAGTTGTTCAATCTCGGCCTCGTGGAGAGGTTTTGAGAATCGCCCGCGAAGCCGACATAGCGATCGATCAGATGTTCATAGGCTGGTACGGCCTTTTTGCTCAGGAGATGATGGCACTTGGCAAGCCCGTCATATGCTATATCAACAAGAAGCTGGCCTCATGGCAACCTGAACTTCCGATCATACGAGCCGATCCAAGCTCCCTCGCATCAGTAGTCGAGCAACTGATCAAAGATAACAAACTCAGAAGAGAGAAAGGTTTAGCGGGTCGACGATTCGTTGAACGAGTACATTCGTCGCAAGTTGTTGCTCAGCAACTCATCAATCTATATCACTCACTTTGATCTGTATCCGATCAGAATTGATTTTCGCTTAACACAATGAACACGCTCCATGTGTTGTGGTAAAAATCTCTATGAGGTCAAACCATCTAATCACGTTGCATGTGTCCCGGTTATTGAGGCTAGACAGATGACTGCTGCAAATCCACATGCTTCGCAGGCGAAAACCATCATCGATTTGTGTCTAAGACCTAAGTGGATATCAACAATCCCTCAGAAATCAAAGCCGAACAGCACACTGCTGTGAATTCCCATGGTTCTGCGAAAGTTCGCTAAGCTGCTCCTAGATTCACGACTAGTTAGAGCACTTTGGCAAACAAACGCTGGTTGGTACGTTATCGGACTACTTCCGCGTTCCCTTAGACAGTACATGAAGGGGTTCTATCGGTTGGTGCTTGTTGTTCCGACAGTGCTACCTTCGTATGTAGAAGCTCACCTCGATCCGTGGGACCGCAGCAAGCCAATTCTGAGCGTGATAATTCCATGCTACAACTATGGCCGATTTATTCTGGAAACTCTTCAAAGCCTTCAATCGCAGACATTCAAGGATTTCGAGATCATTGTCGTAGATGATGGATCGAATGAAGAGTTGACCTTGAAAGTTCTTCATGATCTTCGCAACGGAGGAATGAATGTTCTAAGAGAGGAAAAACTGAATGTTGCTTCAGCACTTAACCTTGGTATACGAGAGGCACGAGGACGTTACGTCTGTTGCTTGGCTGCAGATGATATTATCGAACCAGCGTATTTTGAGAAATCGCTGTGCCTCTTGGAGTCTAACCTTGGAGTGGCGTTTGCATACTCACTTGTAAAGACTTTCGGCGACGACAAGGGGACTTGGTTCACTGAACCATTCGATCTCAGACTATTACTCGAATATAATTACATATGTGCCGCAGCCGTATTTCGGAGGTCTATCTGGGAAGCGGTCGGTGGTTTTGACCAATCGATGGGGGGTTATGAGGATTGGGATTTCTGGATTAAAGTTGGAAAAACAGGATTCCGCGGAAGGCTAATTCCGGAAATACTTTTCAACTACAGGCGGCATGGGACAACTCTAAACCTGCGTTCCGATCGGAAATACAAGAAGCTGATAGACCATATTCGAGCAAATCACGATGACGTATACTCTCATCTGGAACGAATCGCAGAGATTCAGACAAGTTACCGCGACACCACGATGCCAGATCCATTCGTTAACCTGAGTGCAAAGACTCAGTACGCGAACCCAAGTGAAACCGAAGGGGTGATCCTAGTTGGCTCGCAGGACACTCAGATAGAACAATCGTTCCGGCGGAAAATCGCAATCAATCCTAAGCCAAAGGACGCGATTAGTTTCGTTCTTGTAGCAACAGATTACGTTTCCATTGAAAGGAATATTTCCACATTAAGTGCTTCAAACCAGACCTATTACCTTGAAAGATTTCTAGACCCTTACTGCTGGCTTGACTTCGTGGTTAACCTGATAAGAACTAGGTCAGCGCGGTACGTAATTATCTCGAATCCAATACCCACCTCCGAATGGGTGTCAGTAATAAGCACTCGCACCTCAGCTTTAGTCGTGAATCTAATCCAGGACCAGCCCGAACTCTTGCCCCTCAGCGCGAAATACGATGAATTCATCGATCTGCACATAGTTTTCTCAGAGGATGCTGTAAGATCATTAATCGGCGATTTCGGCGTGCCGCCTGAGAAGATCCGTTCACTTTCGAGTACGCAATCGTCTGACATCCTGGATGAGATTCTTAAGATCTTGACGAGTTATGGCGAGAAATAGGGCACTGTATAACGGCACGCGAAGCGTGTGCATGTTAGTAACCACCGATATGGTAAACGATCCTAGAGTTGCAAGACATTCAGAATCTCTCGGGGCTCACGACTTCAAAGTAACCGTCGTTTGTCCAATCTCAGAAAAAACAGAGCCACATGAATTCAGAATGTATTATGAGATCATTCGACCGCGAAGCATTATTCGTGAAGCACTCTCAAGGTTGACCGCCAGGCGACACTTATTCTCCGTAAACAGTGACGCGAAAATTGCAAGTCAGAGAGACCATGCGTGGTGCAGGCTTATGGACAGTGCTTCCAGTTTCTTGGTAACTCAGCTTTCACTCCTGCGAACTGCCAGGAAACAAAATGCTCAGGTTTACTGTGCAAACGATTTTGACACGTTGCTAGCCGCAATTCTTGCTGCGGGTTTGGATCGCATTTTAGTATACGATTCTCATGAGTTATGGCCCGATATGATGCTCGCGCCTGAGCCGGTCAAGGTGATTGCACGCTCGATCGAGAAAGTACTGATTAGACGAGCAGATTTTGTTATGACCGTGAACGAGTTTATCGCTACTGAGCTGGCGACACGCTATTCCCTAAAACGTGTTCCCCAAGTGGTGTACAACTGTCCGAGAAGAAGTTTACTCAAATCGTATAAGCGGAGAACTAGTCTGAAAATAGCTCTGTACCAGGGTTTGTATGCGCCTCAGAGAGGCTTAGAAAATCTCGTTAAGGCGGCGGATTATCTTTTGCCTGACATTCGTCTAGTTTTGAGAGGCTATGGTGTCATTGAGCAGGAACTAAGATCCTTGTCAACAGGACGAAAGAATGTGCGATTTGACACACCTGTTAAGATGAGCGAGCTGGTTTCCGCTGCGAGCAGAGCCGATGTAGGCCTGATTCCATACCTGCCCACGAACCTTTGTAACTATCTTGCGTCACCGAATAAGTTGTTCGAGTACATACAGGCAGGGCTACCGGTCGTAGCGAGTGACATACCGTTTATGCGAAAACTAATCCTAGAGAATGACATTGGAATGCTCTTCGATGCTCGTGATCCGCGTAGCATGGCCGACGCAATCAATCGATCTACACGGTCCCGCGTAATCAGACGACAGCGAGCCAACGTTGCTTCCGTTGCCACGAGGTACAACTGGGAAATCGAATCCGAGAAACTGCTGAAATCATATGCCAGCTTACGCTGAATCTAGAAAGAATTCCCGATACCATACTTCTAAGTTGAGAATTCTCCACACTTTCCTGACCTCGTCATCCGACATCACAGGTTTGTCAAGAACCCGTCTCAAGGAAACTAAGTCGTAGTAACGTTCCGCGACCAAGTTACCTTGAAAGAACGACCTAAGTCTATCACGAAGGTCTTGTCCGATCCATTTCCTCTCAGGAACCTCGAATCCGATCTTATCCTTTCTCATGCGTACTTTTTCTGGAAGTATCCCGGACATCGCTAATCTGAAAACGTACTTCGTGACTCCTTTACGCAACTTGTGACTCAATGGCAACGAGGCTACGTAGTCGAACAATACTCTGTCAAGAAACGGAACTCGCGCTTCCAGGCTGTGGAACATTGAATTCTTGTCTTCGTACCGGAGTAAAGCGGGCAGGCTGATCACATTCACGTCCATCTCAAGACTACGCGCAAAATCGCCTGAGCGAACTCGACTTTCATATGAGAGGGAGGACTTCCTTTTCTCCCTTCGGCCATCAGTCCTATCCAGGCGGTTTTTCAAATACGCCTTTATGAAGGGATAGTTGATGCGGAGGCTACGAAGTCCTTCCAATGTTAGAGTCAAGAATTTTCGCCGCCGTTTCAGTGTCATTAGGTAGTCTGGGTAGTAGTGAGTGTATCCGACAAACAGCTCATCTCCTCCTTGTCCATCTAACATAACGGTGAGGCCATGTTCTTTGGCGAATTTCATAACACGCCATTGGGCGTAGATGCTTGGTCCTGGAAAAGGTTCCTCTTGGCATCTCACAAGAGTGTTAAGGTCGTTCCATAGTTCATCGGCAGTTGGCCTCACCCAATTGGATTCAGATTGAGTTTGTTCGCAAACAGCTGATACATGCTCAGATTCGTCTATTCGTAACCCGGGAAAAACCGCTGAAAATGTCCTAACTGAATCACCAGTGGACGCGGCTCCATTAGGATACAGTTTCTTTATCGCACAGACAATGGAGGAGGAGTCAATGCCACCGCTGAGACATGTACCCACACTGACATCGCTAACGATCTGCCGATCGACTGCCTCTAAGAATAGGTCTCTAGTTCGCTGGATCTCGGTAGTTGACGGGGAACCGTTAATCACGCCTGACACAGATGGTTTCCAATAAGTTGATGCCTGGACACTTCCCTTCGGATCGATACTAATGTACTGTGCAGGCATGACTCTGTAAATTCCACTGAAGAACGTCTCGTCAGATACGTCCACTAAACCAGTTTCTAGATATTCGTGAATTATGTTTCCATTCGGGCCATACTTCACGCCGGAGCAACCGAGGAGGGGCTTAATCTCAGAGGCGAAGGCGAAGAACTTCTCGTCACGATAATAGTACAACGGCTTAATGCCAAAGTGATCTCTGACTAGCCAAAGAGACTGCTTAGGGGTGTCCCATAGGGCAAACGCGAACATCCCATTGAATTTCGCGAGACAATTGGTTCCCCATTCCTCATAGGCGTGAATGACAGTTTCTGCGTCGGTATTGGAACTAAATTGATGCCCAAGTTTGATTAGCTCGTTACGTAGTTGCATGTACCCGTAAATTTCGCCGTTGAATATGAGATGAAGATCATGCTTTTCGTTAGTGATGGGGTAAAGCCCCTTGGTGAGATCTATGATTGCGAGCCGGCGGATCCCTAAGCTAACCGCGCCGTCGGCGAAGAACCCAACATCGTCGGGTCCACGGTGTGCCTGCAGGCGGCACATTTCTTTTGTGTTGTCGAGGTTGCTGGAGGTTCCATCGAATCTGATCTCACCCGCGATTCCGCACATGCTAGAGCGTCAACCCTGCGTATTCATTAGGCAGCAATAGTCGCATCAGTTCAGTGAGTGGTCATATATCAGTAACTATCCACCTAGCGGTTAGGGGTGGCTCCGTGATGGCTAGAGTAAATGCCCTGCTTGTTCTTGGAACTCGGCCCCAATTCATAAAATCTGCACCCCTCATCATGGAACTTCTCTCTCGCCGTAGCCGAGTCAGCTTAACCCTTGTCCACAGTGGGCAACATTATGATCCGGAGATGTCCAGCGTATTTTTCTCCGAACTTGAATTGCCACGGCCCGCGTTTAACCTTCACGTAGGCTCAGGAACCCATGCGTTTCAGACAGCCACCATCATGCTACGCCTCGAACGATTCATGAAAAAGTCCAAGCCGGACATTGTGATTGTACCTGGAGACACGAACACGACCCTAGCTGTTGCTATCACGGCGGCAAAAGCCGGGTTTCGAGTAGCACATTTGGAAGCAGGATTGCGATCGGGTGATATGACGATGCCCGAAGAGATTAACCGAAGGCTGACAGATCACTGTAGTGATCTTCTATTTGCTCCGACCAGAACCGCCTTCAGCAACCTAACTAACGAAGGCCTAAGGAACAACGCTCGTTTAACAGGAGATACGATGGTTGACGCAATGCAGATGGCTTTACCAAGCGTGATACGGGCAGAGGAAGATCTGCTGCGTGCTATGCAGCTGAAGGAACAGAACTATGTGCTAGTAACCCTGCACCGTCCCTCAAACGTGGATGAGCCCACTAGGCTAAGAGAAATCGTCCTTAGCCTCAAGAGAATCGCAAAGGAAACCACCGTGGTCTTTCCTATTCACCCTAGGACGCGCGAGCGCATCCAATCGCTTGGGGCCCATATCGGAAGAGACCGTGGCCAAATGCGCATTATTTCTCCTCAAGGATACATTGAGACTATTGCGTTGCTGAAGAATGCTGCATGTATTCTAACGGATTCCGGCGGAATGCAGAAGGAGGCATTCCTGCTCCGCAGACCTTGCATCACTTTGCGTTCCACCACAGAATGGCCGGAAACTCTTACCGGCAAAGCTAATCGGCTGATTCGCGATCCGCGGATGATACCTGCAGCAATAGCTCAGGCGCGATCTCTGAGCATTCGTCATAAGCGGTTCTCAAACCCATTCGGTGATGGGAAAGCTTCTCAGAGAATAAGAAGAATCCTAGAAGATGAGCTGTCCCACTAGCGTCTAGAGACAAATTTCGCAATCTAGCTGCTCAAAACATCCTGATAGATAACGCTCAGCTGAGCGGCAATCTGATTCCAGCTGTAGTATTTCTCAATGAATTTTCTTGCTCGACCTCCCATCTCCGTGCGAAGGTTGGAATCAGCTACTAGAGTGGAAATGCGGGAAACCAATTCATCTACGTTTCTCGGCTCGACAAGAAAACCCGTATCCCCATCTTCGAGGATTTCGGATGTACCTCCAACTCTCGAAGCGACGGTAGGTATCCCGCACGCCATAGCCTCCAAGACCGTAAGAGGCATACCATCAGTGAGCGACGGTCTGACCATGATGTCGCAAGACCTCAGGAACTCCGCATTGCTGGGAACTGTTCCAAGAAAACGAAAAGCATTTTCAACTCCGAGCTGGTGCACTCTATGTTCCAGTTCTGCTAACATGGGACCATTTCCTGCCACTGTAAATTGGACATTTGAGAAGTCGCGTAGGATACGAGGCGCTGCATCAACTAAGTACTGCGGACCTTTATTCGATATCAATCTGCCAATAAACCCAACACGTACAGTACCATCGCGCCTGTCTCCGCGGGAAACAGGTCGAAACTTGAGAATGTCCACGCTGTTCGGAACAACAGAAACGTTCCGAGGCTCGACACCCAAGGATTCCGCGTACCGCTTCACGGCCTGACTCACTGCCACAATCCGATTGCTCTTCCGCAGAATCCATCTGCCAATCGATCTCTCGTAGAGTCCTGCAGCATATCGGGCGTTGCCCTTCATCTCTGCGATTGATCCAATGTGCAGTGTAGTGATTAGTGGTTTTCTGAGCGCTCTCAGATTAAGGCAAGCTGCGATTGTCGTGAAGAAATATAGGTTGTTTGCATGCAGGACATCTGATTGTTCTTTTCGGCAAACTTCCCGCATAAGCTTCACAACCTCGGTTGAGATTACACTCTGTACGCCAAGCGTCCCAGTGAGTTCAAAGGGTCGAGCGCGGTAGACATGAATTCCATCGAGGGTTTCGATTTGGCCTGCGTTACATGTGTCCAATGTTATGACGGCGACTCGGTGGCCAAGTTTGACTAATTCCTGCGCCACATCATATGTAACTTCCTCAACGCCGCCACCGACATGAGGTGGAAAGTAGTCCGTCGCCAGAAGAACATTCAGGGGTGAAACGCCTCCGCCGAATTGCGTTCAACTCTCCGAAAGAGAAATTTTCTCTCGATAAGCTGTTGATCTCAAATGGCGCAACAAAGTGTCAAGCAGAATGCCCAACGAGAAGACTACAGTTCCTCCCACCAAGAAGAGAACAGAGAGAAGTGCAGACCCGAGGCGTGGCCAAGTCTGCATGCCTAGGAATTGCCAGTCATACCAACCGGTGAGCGCATAACCCCCCAATCCAACGCCAAGAAGTAGAAACAGTGCTCCCAGAGTTCCGTAAATAATGAACGGGTTAAGTTCCGAACATAGCCTCAGCGCAGTCCAGAGGATATTGTATCCGTCGTGAATTGGGCGGATCTTTGATTCCCCACCCCGTTTCAGATAACGGCTTGGTACTTCGAGAACTCTCGCCTTAATCTTGCGAGCCTCGATGAGCATCTCGGTGGCTAGGGGCATACCGTTAGCCTCAAGGTACATTCTTCGGAGGCAGTTTGCGGATATTGCTCTGAACCCAGATTGTGAGTCGTGGATCTCTAACCCGTAGAGTTTACTGACAATTTTCGAGATTAACTTGTTCCCCATGCGATTCCGGAGAGACATGGCATTGTGTTCCATGCTTTGGAACCTGTTCGCGAGGGTCATGTCCGCTTTTCCTTCTAGAATCGGTTCAAGTAACGCGGGAATATCTTCAGGTTGGTATGTTGAATCAGCATCTATCATGACCGCTACGAAGTTCTTGCTTCTTGACAGAGCATACTCGAACCCAGTCAAATAGGCGGCGCCGTAACCGGGCGCCTTCTCAGTAACCACCGTGGCGCCGAGACGTTTAGCTATCCGCGTCGACTCGTCGATCGAGAACCCGTCAACAACGACGATTTCAGATTCGAACCCGACTAGGACACGTTGAGTTCGACGTATTACTTCCTCTATGGATTGCTCCTCATTTAGTGTCGGCATTATTACGTAAATGGGCGGCGGTAAACTAAGCTTCGCAGAGTCGTCCCGTAAAGTAGGTTCGCTAAGGATTTCCTTAGTTCGACCACCTAGTGAGGGGAAGGGGGTCATGGTAGTAGTCTCTTGAGGTGTATGCCTTGTGAGGAGAAGGGTGGAATGCCGATTTCAAATGGCTGTTACCATGGATTGGAAACTTTGGTAACGCCAAGCTTTGGTTAGGGTTTCGCCTAACAATAGTTCAGCAAAACGCAGGAGGTGAAACATCAAGATGATGACAATCATGGGCAAACGTTTCACCAACCGAGGTATCTCCACCATCATAGCCGCACTCCTACTCATCGCCATAGCCATCGCCGCAGGAGTACTACTCTACGTCTTCTCAATGGGACTAATCGGAAGCTTACAAGGAACCGGCGGACAACAAACAAAAGACCAAGTGATCATGGAAGCATACCAATGGCCCGCTACGGCTACCCTCACACTCAACTTGCGCAACACTGGCTCGACGACAATTAGCCTGTCAGCAGCTGACGTCTACCTGGGCGGATTCCTATTAGCGGCTGCTGGAACCCAATCCTGTACGACTGGTACATGGACCTCAGTTGCGCCAGGCACAGCCTGTACCCTAGGCTGGACTGGCTTGACTGCAACCTCATACACTGCAGGAGTCGCATACGTGCTTAAGATCGGTCTACAAGACGGTGGCGTAATGAGCTACTCAGTCGTGGACGGTCAGTCCGCGTAGACGGAGCCTTCTGCGCCCCTTTTTTTCTCTTTATTTTCCGTCCGGGTCTAAAACTAGCGCGTTTGTCCACATCGCGTACGAATCTGCTCCGACCAGATTTCTACCTTATTCTTACCATCAGTGGATTATCGATCTCCTCGTTGTCAAGGATCCAGACACTTTGCACTACTATCAGTGACAATATCATGAGCCCTAAACACGTTCAGAATTGTGCGATCATCCTCTCGTTCCAGCCTTCAAGTTTACCTGCAACTGGGCTGTGCCATTAACAAGCACGTAAACGTCTAATCAGTCAGCGACTTCTGTGGTTTGGATTTCTGTTAACGAGAGGTACGTCAACTCTTGTTGGGCTCTGGTGTCACCTTGTTTTGGAAACTTGGGATACACCAAGGCTATGCCAAACATTGGCCTAACATTTGATTATGGAATGAACTCGGATGCCTCTGCTCATTCGACCGGTGAAGATGAACAAGTCAATCTACGTTCGTGTGCCGAACGACATAGCCCACATCATAGGCTTAGACAACCAGGTCGAAGTGAGCTTCAGCTTCGAGGACATCGGCAACGAACTTCGTCTCATCTACTCAATGAACAAGTCAACAAACGAGCATCAACCCGACAACAACCCAATGGTCCCCGCGAAACCAATGATTGGCAGCGGACCCTCAAGGCAGGGATTGGGAACCCATGAACGGAGGAGCGAAAATGGAACTAAAATTGAAACTCAAGAACTTCCCCGGGAGTAGGTTTCATACCGCGACAGCTCAGGTTGTTGTGGAAAAACCGAAACCAGGAGTAAATGAAGCTCCGACGAGTTTCAAGGAAGTATACCCGTTAATTGAACCCTACGCTTACGCCGCCATCACGCATGATCCGAAGACAGGCGGCATGCTGTACTACGTGATCGAACCTACGCTCAGCGAGGAGGACAAGCAATACTACGCCAAGCTTCGTAGCATCCTTACCGAAGAGCTTGATGTAGACGTACGCAAAATCGAAAGCAAAGCGGCCGCTGAGAAACTGCTGCGGGACCACGTTGAAACCATCGTCAGTTCGTACAAACTGAAGATTGAGATTGAAACACTCGACAAAGTCATGTACTACTTGAACCGGGATCTGATAAACTTCGGCCGCATCGAACCCCTCATGCAGGACCACATGCTCGAAGACATAAGCTGCGACGGACCTGATATTCCGCTGTACGTTTGGCACCGCCAGTACGAATCTATCCCAACGAACGTGAAGTTCGAGAATGGCAAGGAGCTTGACAGCTTCGTCGTTAAATTGGCTTACCTCTGCAACAAGCATGTGTCCATCGCTTCGCCCATCGTTGACGGTGGCCTTCCGGACGGAAGCCGAATCCAGTTAACCTACGCGAAGGAAGTGACTCGGCGTGGGAGCAGCTTCACGGTTAGGCGTTTCAAAGCAGACCCACTCACCATCACAGACCTGATCACATTCAACACGATAACCGCCGAGATTGGCGCGTATTTCTGGTATTTAATTGAGAAGAAAAGCTGCATCCTAATCGCCGGAGGAACTGCTTCAGGGAAGACGACGCTTCTCAACTGCGTTTCAATGTTCATACTTCCAGACGATAAGGTAGTGACGATCGAAGATACCCCCGAAATGCAGATCCCTCACGAAAACTGGGTCTCCTCAATTGCAAGAGTTGGGTTCGGCTCGATAGGGAGCACGGGGGAGATTTCGACTTTCGATTTGCTCAAGGCAGCGATGAGGCAGCGGCCTGACTATGTGATAGTCGGTGAGGTGAGAGGTGAGGAGGCGTTCACGCTCTTTCAAGCAATGGCCACGGGGCACGGCGGTTTGTCAAGCCTACACGCAGACTCCGTTGGGGCTGTCATTCGACGCCTGGAATCTGCCCCATTGAGTATCCCACGATCACTACTGCCCACATTGAACCTCGTGGGCGTACTGTCAAGGATGAGGGTTGGTGACAGACCGGCTCGGAGACTGGTCGAATTGACCGAATTGCTCGGGATCGACCCAAGTTCAGGTGAGGTGGAGTTGAATGAAATCTTCCGTTGGGCCCCCAAGACGGATGCGTTCACTTACGCCGGGCGAAGTAGAATCATCGAGGTGTTGGCTGAGAAGGCCGGTGTGGCAGTTGAGGATGTGAGGAACGAACTGCTACGGAGAAAGACCGTGCTCGACTACATGACCCAGAAGAAGATTCGCAAGTACAAGGATGTTGGGGGTCTAATTCGTCAGTACTATGCGGATCCCGTGAAGACGTTTGAAAGAGCAAGATTGTCGTTGCTGAGTTTAGGGTTAAGTGATTAATGGTGTCGAAAGCAGTTAAGATCCTCAGTAAGGTTGCGACCAAGAAGGATATCTCAGTCCTCAGGGAACCTTGGCTGCTGGCATACCGGTACATCAGCGCCCAACTTCCTAAGGTAATGCCCTACTTCAAGGACTTGGGGCCGTCGCTTCAGAAGGCGGGAATAAAAATCAGCCTTGAGGCTTACGTTAGCTTAACGTTATTCGTAAGCGGCCTATCATTCGTCGCGACTCTTGGAGTGACGGTAGCGGTGGCAGCCCTGTTGGGCGTGCCAATGCTAATAACGATGTTATTCGCGTTCGCGGTGGGAATCGCTTCCGGGGCAGGCACGTTTGGGTTAATCTATGGGCTTCCGGGCTTCTTGTCCTCGAACCGACGGAAGAGAATGGACCTTGAGTTACCATATGTTGCAAGCCACCTATCAATTCTAGCCACCGCAGGCCTGCCTCCAGCCCGAATGTTCAAACTGATCGAAGACTCCAACACCACACCCCAGGTCGCTTCCGAAGCTAACGAGATCACCCGAGACGTCGAAATCTTGGGCCAAGACATCATCACCGCCCTTGAAGCGGAGAGAGTTCGCTCCCCTTCTAAGACATTCGCGGAAATGCTGGAAGGATTTGTGGCAACAATTCGCTCTGGGGGCAGCTTGACCGGCTATCTGCAAGACGCTACGCGGGTCGTGATGGATTTGAGGAGAGTTGCTGCGAAGCAATTGGTTGAAGGGCTCGCAACTTTCGCAGAGGTATACGTAACCCTCATGGTCGTTTTTCCTCTACTCGTCATCGTGATGTTCTCGGTCATGTCCATTATCGGCAGTGGCCTGGGAGGTTTCTCAACCACAGGCATGATGAGCATAGTCACCTACCTAATCATTCCATTCTCGGGTATAGGGGTCATCGTAATGCTCGACACGATGCTCGTGGAGGATTAGAAAATGCCGAGAATTGAAACAAAGGAAAAGACGGTTGTGGCGGTGACATCCGCAGCAATCGGCATTTCTATGACACTCGCCGCCATAATAGGCGTCTTCATAATGCGTTTGACCCTCCCACTAACATGGGATCAACTGATCGTAGTCGGAATAATGATCGCCCTCTTCCCACCCGCGACCACGGAATACCTAGACCTACGCTGGCAGCGGGGGATCGATAACAACATCCCCCGACTCCTACGTGAAATCGCAGAATCAGGACGAACCGGCCTAACACTAATTCGAGCCATCGAAGTCTCCGCTGACAGAGACTACGGCCCCCTGACCCCTGAACTGAAAAGGCTGTTGGCGAAAATTTCCTGGGGGGCCACGTTAGAGGATGCTATGAAGGCGTTCGCGGAGAGGGCGCGGACTAAACTTGCGCAGAGAGTTTCCACGTTGATCATTGAGGTTGCACGTTCAGGGGGCGATACTCAGGAAATCATGGAACAGGTCAACAGGCATGTCAATGAGCTTCAGACGATTGATAGGGAGAGATACGCGCAGATGCGTCCGTACGCCGTGGTGGTTTACGTGGCTTTCGGAGTATTCCTCTTCGCAGACATTATGCTGATACGCACGTTCTTCGAACCGATGGCTGCGATTCATTCTCAGGCCGCGGCTTCTGGGGGCGGAGGAATCTTTGGAGGCGCCGGTTTAGACATCAAATCCCTAAACACAACCCTCTTCCACGCTACAGTCATTGAAGGAATGCTGGGCGGGCTAATTGCAGGAAAGATGAGTGAGGGGCACCTCGGCGCAGGTTTGAAGCATTCGCTCATGCTGCTCTTCATAACTTTCGTTTCCTTTCTCCTGTTCGTCTGGAGTTGAAAAAAGAATTGAGGCCTAGAAGGAAATCAAGGCGGTGGTGGAGTAGGAGAGGCATAAGCACTGTAGTTGCCAATATGATGATGATTGGGATCACGCTCTCGTTAGGGGCGATTCTGGTCGCGTGGGCGGGGCAAAGCTACGGCGCCTTCTCTGGAGGTTCACAGCTTTTCTACCAGCAACGCGGACAGGCCCTCCAAGAGAGCTTCGTCATAGAGGAAGCTTTCTTCATCAAATCCTCCAACACACTTGACATATACGTTCGAAACGTTGGTGCGATACAACTTAGCGTTGTCGCAATATACGTAAATGGGACCGCTATATCAGGCTCGAACCTCCAGACCGGAACAGGGCTCTGCTCTCTGTACAGCGGGAACAATCCACTGGGTGTTCAAGCTGTATGTGAGTACGGTCTCACGGTAACACAAGCCAACGGCGTCGTGACAGGTGGAGCAGCTTCGTGCACCGGTCAAACTTGGTGCAGTGGGGCCTTATTCTACGTCGTTGTCGCGAGCGGGCGGGGCAACCAGGCAGCTTACACTGCGAGGGGGCCATAATGTCTGGGATCCTCCTCATCTTCAGGCTTCGGCGTCGGCGTGCGGTTAGTACGCTGATCGGCGGCATGATAGTTCTAGTACTCCTCCTGACGGCGCTTGGCACAATGGTTTTCGTTTCCCAGCAGTACGACCAATACCAGCAAATAGTTAACAAGATGGCTCAATACCACAACCAACAACAATCAGAAGAATTGGTAGCCAACTCTCCGGGATTAACGGTTCTAACCCCTGGAACACAAAACTGCCCCGCAAGCGGATACAACTGTTACTCCATGACTGTAAGCAACGTGGGTGCCGTTGGAGTTCAGATCACGACAATTTACATAAACTCAACCACGGGCTCTGGCTGCATAATCCCCAATCCGCAGCCATGCATACTCAACCCATCCTCTGCCACTAACCCATACTCCTTCCAGCAGTCCGCTAGATACCTGAATCCAGGCGAGACAAAACATATTGTGATCCTATATTTGCCGAGCACCGTTACCCTACCAAACCCGACCCCCGGCTTTCCACGGAACACAGTCTTCATCATTACAAGTAGGGGAAACGTGTTCCCATTTCAATGGCCATTTCAGCCTCTGATTGGAGGTCAAAGTCTATCGGCATTTTCTTTTGGCGTGATGAAGATCGCATATCAATGTACGACTTATAGTAGCGGTGTTTGTAGCAGTGGTGGTTACGACAGCATCCATGACTACCAAGGCGCATCTGGCCACACGACTGGCACCTACTGTCATGGTGAGGCATTACAAAATTACCCTGCCGCGTCCAACTATGCAGAACAACTCTCGGTTCCCAGCGCCAACTCGGGCGTGTTGACGTTCGTTAACCCATGGATAATTCAGAAAATTTTCGATGCTTCGGATACACTGGGCGACTACACTCAAACGACATGGCTGTATATTTACGCAGATGTCGTAAACACCGGGAACACAGCTTATACGATCTCTTCGGGCTCGATAGATTTAACCTGGTCCGGATCAGATCACCTAGACGCGTCGCTCTTAGGCACTTACTACAATGGACATTTCTACGCCACCGCATCAACACCGCCAAGCATTGCACCGGGTACGAGTTACTATGTAATATTCAAAATGACTACAATAACACTAGGCGTTTCTGGAGGAACGTGGCCCCCAGCGAATCAACAGTCAGCCATGTTTTGGGGTTCTGCATCCCTCACAGACAACGCAGAAGACCAAAGTTACTTCGCGGGTACAATTCTTCTCTCCGGATTATGGGTACGAGCTTCATGCTAAGGGGTTGTAAATAGTTTGGATGTAGCGATCAACAAGCGAAAGACGCCGACTGAGACGCCGTTAGGACATATCGCTTCCCCTAGACGTAATGAGAGAGGGCATGATGATGTTTAGGCTGCTAATCTTCCGATTTCGCCGACGCCGCGCAGTCAGCACAATAATCGGTGGACTCATAACTCTAACACTAATCCTGACAGCGCTCGGGACAATGGTTTTCGCTTCCGAGCAGTACGACCAATACCAGCAAATAGCTAACAAGATGGCTCAATATCACAACCAACAACAATCAGAGAACCTAGTAATCAATTTCCCAGGCCTAAGCATTCTAACTAATACGGCCGTTTCCGGTTGGGGAGGGGGTTGCTGGGTCACATACAACTGCTACAACATTACCATAAGTAATTTGGGTGGGGTTGGGGTTCAGATTGCAAGAATCTACATTAATTCTACAGGGCCCGCAGGTTCAGGTTGCTCATCTCCAAACCCGCAACCTTGCATTCTCAACCCATCGTCTACGA
>Ga0187864_10001437_pt1 | contig 22987 bp, 16 predicted proteins | sample June2016WEW_11_4_FD_132985 | JGI IMG/M metagenome (GOLD analysis project Ga0187864, IMG submission 132985) | Peatland microbial communities from SPRUCE experiment site at the Marcell Experimental Forest, Minnesota, USA - June2016WEW_11_40 | ecosystem: Environmental > Terrestrial > Soil >...
CCGTAAAAGGCAAGGGTGTGTCCTTTATGGAGAACGAAGCGGGCTGGCACGGCGTGGCGCCGAATCGCGCCCAGTTCGAAAAGGCCATGGTGGACCTGGCGACGCCCTCAGTCCCTGCCGCGCGGGTCGAAGCTTTGCTTTCCAAAGCTGCGGACTACGGCGCGGAGGTCGCTCTCAAGTCAAGAGGCAAGCTGCCCGCCTTCTGCCGCGATTATTGGTGGAACGCCGGTCCAACGATGAAAGTGGATATGGAACCCACGCGGATGGGCTTCGGGCGCGGGCTCGAGAAGGGCGGTGATGATGAACGTGTGGTGACGGTGCATGCGGATATTTCCGGGTCCATTCGCATCACGGATTTCGAGGCCAAGCATCCCGAGCGGAAGCATCGCGTCTTCAGCGTGGGAATCGCAGAGCAAAACATGATGGAAGTGGCTGCGGGACTGGCGAAGGAAGGCTTAGTGCCGGTAACAGGGACCTACGGCGTGTTCGCTTCCGGCCGCTGCTGGGACCAGATTCGCACTACCATCTGTTATTCGAACTTGAATGTGAAAATCGCCGGTGCGCACGGGGGCATCTCCGTGGGCGCGGATGGGGCGACGCATCAGGCGCTCGAGGAATTCTCACTGATGTGCGTCCTGCCGAATATGCACGTGCTGGCGCCCTGCGATTCGCTCGAGACCGAGCGCGCTACGCTCTTCGGCCTGCTCGACCTGAACGGGCCAACTTACATTCGCTTTGCGCGCGAGGCTACGCCGGTGGTGACGACTCCCTGGACGCCGTTCCGCTACGGCGAGGCCAATATCATCCGCTATCGGGGTGAGGCGCCTCGCTTCCTGGACGCCTTCGAGATCTTCCTCTCCACTCAGTATACGAGCGAGCACGAGGAAGTTTCCATCATCGCCTGCGGCCCCATGGTCCCCGAGGCCATGCGCGCCGCCTGGCTACTCAAGGAAGAATACAAGCTGGATACGCGCGTCATTAACATGCACACCGTGAAGCCGCTCGACGTGGGCGCCCTAGTCCAGGCCGCGGAGCAGACGCACCTGATCGTCACCGCCGAAGAGCATCAGGTGGGTGGGTTCGGTAACATCGTGGCAGGCGCCATCCTTCAACACCGCAAGAATTTCAGGCACCCGCTGTTGTTCGATATGGTCGGAGTCAAGGACCGCTTCGGCCTCTCCGGCAAGCCCTGGGAACTAATGCAAGAGTTTGGCCTCAGCGCCGAACATATCGCCGAACGCGTCTTGCAACTCCGCGAGCGCTGGCTGAGCCGGGAGGAACACGCGAAAGCGGCGTGATAAACCTAGACGCGTCCCTTTAAGAGCAATCCCTCTCCGTTGGGGAGAGGGTGACCCGCGACCGGCGTTCTCATCAGCCGGCGCGTGCCGGGTGAGGGGTCACTTCCCCGGTCTAGGATCAAACAGTTTACTCCTCTGCATCAGAGCGAAAAGCCTACCGGCTCGGGCGTCCGGCCTAAAGGTGTGAACCGTGCCCAAGAAAGCTCGAAAAAGAATCACGCCAACACTTCTAGTCTTGACGGCATTGGGGATTCTCTCCCGCCAAGGCTCATTGTGGGCGAGAGAAGTCAGTGGCACCGTGAGTAAAGCCAAGCCGCATTGGGCCACCGACCTCAAGCCTCTGGGTTTTCGAAAATTCCGAAGAGGATTTGTGAACGATTATGGCTCCGCGAGCTCGATCGCTTTTGGCAAAGAATCAATCGCAGTCGGATTTGATGCTCTTAACAAAGGGGCTACCAATGCTACGTCTGCTCCAGGGTTGGCAAATCCACAGCCCTTCCGGCTGATTGTTGCCTTTCTCGATCCGAATACGGGCAGGCAGTTGGCCGTTCGATCTTGGCCTGCGGCGACATTGGACCCTGACATGGTTTACACCACCAAGGGTGGCCGATTTCTCGTTCAGCTTCATGAGACCAGACAAGGCGAAGGTGTTGGCCCTTCTACTTTGATCCTCCTGTCTCAAACCTTTGAAGAACAGAAGCGGCTGCAATTGTCGCTGTATGGTGGTTCGCGGGGCGAGTGGTGGGAAGTCCACATCGCTCCGGATAGGAGTAGTCTTTTGCTCTGTCACGTGCAAGACGGTGCAGAAGAGGACCAACTTCTCGACCCCGACAGCTTCGAGCGAGATGCGGCCTGGAAGGACGTTCACACCGGAACTGCCTCGTCAGTAGCAGGACATGAGATTATACGGAAGAAGGGTCTAGGCTCCGATACGGTATATCTGCGTGGCGCAGACCAAACGTGGCGCGCATTGAGGTCCTTCCAAGGCCACCCCAAGCTTCTGACTGAGGACCTAATTGTCGCAACGGGCGGACGAAGCGGCGCGATCGAGGCTTCGAGACGCGATGGGACGACCGTGCTTTCCGAGGAGCTGAGTATCGAGGGGCACCGAACCAGGATTGATCCTCCAATCGTCTCGGCTGGCGGAAAACGCTTCGCTGCTATTGTAAACTCTTGTGTGGGTCGTAGCTGCTACGGCTACCGGAGATTTGTGTTCGTTTGGGACGTAACGAAGGAAGATCCTATTCTCGGTTTGCAGATCTCAACCAACGCTCCCCTTTTCCCAGGAGCAGCTCTTTCCCCAGACGGGTCTCTGTTAGCTGTGGTGAACGGGAGTAGGCTTGAGGTATATCAGGTGCCCAAGTAATCCAGATACTTGGTTTCCGCTTTCTTCGCGACCTCGCCAGCCTCGACAGTTCCTGCCCGGCCCGCGTAGTACTCATCCAACCGCCTTGTGCCCAGACACGCTCTGCCCCTTCTTCGCCCAAATCATCTAGGCTGGCTAGAAGCCGTTCGACCAAGGCGGCGCGGTCGTCGAGCTTCAAGCTGAGCGCGCTTTTCAGGACTTCGCTTAGGTCCGGCATGTCATCCTCCCGCGCTCGTTGTACTAATTGCCCGCGAAAAGCGGCAGCTAAGCATGTGCCGACTTTCGGCCTGTCGACCTGGGCGGCGTCGGGTCCTCCGAGAGCGCCGACAGCACCACAGGGTCGCGGTCTGGGAACTGCGCGACGAGGGACAGCGTGCCGCCCATCGCCCCCACTGTTTTCCGAAGCGTCGAGAGCAGAACATCGCTTCGCTTTTCGAGGCGCGAGACGCTGTCCTGCTTGATTCCCAGAGTCTTTGCAATACGGACTTGCGTCAGCTTACGGGCTTTTCGGAGCTCGCGCAGGGTCATCTCTTCCGCCATCAACTCTGCCGCGCGCGCTTCCACTTTCTTGCGTTGCGCAGGGCGCAGTTGCCGGATTTTGTCATTGACGTTGACAGGCATTCTCAACCTCTCTCAACCACCCAGCTCACAGTCATAATATGGCATATGGTCCATATGATCTCAAATACATATTACAATCCTCAGGATAGTGAGATGATAGGCTGGGTCACAGGCTGTGGGAGCAAGTAGCGCGGACCTGCCCTCTAGGTCCGCGGTTCGTCACTGCAGCAGAACGAAAAGCCGCAGACCTTGGAAAGAAGGTCTGCGCTACCTCGCTTCTGAGCCCCGAAGGGGCGGCCTAGCCCAGCCCAGGCCAACGGCCTGGGTTCAGAGTCCACACTTCCGCGCTTCCAAGCCCTGAAGGGGCGTAATACACTCGGAGCCCAGACTGAGGCGATCATCCGCGATCCGCCAGAGAAATGTTTCGCCCTTTCAGGGCTTGATGCGGAAAAATGGGACAATTTCTTAGACCCAGGCCGTTGGCCTGGGCTGGGCTAGGCCGCCCCTTCGGGGCTCCTGTCGGCAATCCAGGACCTCGCACCCTCAGTGATTGATCGTCAAATTCTCGAACAGAAACAGCCCTGACTTCCCTGCCACGACAATATCCAGGTCGCCGTCGCCGTCGATATCGACCACAGGGATCTGCATACCGCCGCCGGTGCGGCCGCCGTAATCGATGACGTGGCGCCGCCACTGGATTTCATTCCCCACCTTGATAGGTTCGTACCAGTAGATTCCCAGCGGCTCGCGGCTGCCGGGATCGTGGCCGTTGTGCGCAAAGTAACGCTTGCCGGTGACGATACCGATGTGGCCATCGCCCTTCAGGTCAACGAGGGTCAGGGCGTGGGCTTGCGACCAGCTATCGTCGATCATGTGCTTGACCCAGGTGCGATAGCCAGCCGAATCTTTCTTCTGCTCGAGCCAGAAGATGCCGTAGCCGTGGCCAAGTGAAGTGACGATGTCCGGCAAACCGTCGCCGTTCACGTCCAGCGTATAAATGAACCCGGTGGCGCCGAGGTCGAACTCAGGATGAAAGATCCATTGACCGTTGCGGGGGTCGGGCGGCGCTTCGAACCAACCCTTGGGGGTGATGATATCGGTTCGTCCGTCGCCGTTCACGTCTCCCGCTCCGATGCCATGGCCGTAGCTCTTTGGGCTCACGATGTGCGGAATCCAGGCCGCGTCGCCGCCTTTGCCGGACAGTTCGTACCAGGTCAGCGGAAATTTCTCGTCTCCGAACTGGGGCAGGAGTTGCTGCGGCTTGCCGGTGTTGAGGATATCCACCAGGAAAGCGAACTCGACGGGAGAGCGCGACTCGATCACGTGCTTCGTCCAGGGCTTATTCTCCGCCCCAGGGTTTTCCCACCAGGTCAGCGTTTCGCCCCAATACGAACAGCTAACTATATCCGGATAGCCGTCGCCGTTCACGTCGATCGCCAGGTCGCTAAGGTCTTCCAGGTAGAAATCCGAATAAGGCAAGCTGCGGAACTTGTGCTTGATCCAACGCGGCCCTTCGCCGGGAGCGGCGGGCGGCGCCTGCTCGAACCAGTTCTCCCCAGACACGATGTCCAACTTGCCGTCGCGGTTCATGTCCACGATGGCCACGGTCTCGCTGGGGCCGAGGTCGATGGTGTGCTTGCGGAACGGAATCTCGTCGGAGCCTTGCGCGCCTGCGCGGGGAATGAAGTAGAAAGCCGCTGCAGCCGTCAGAAGCAGTCCGCTGAGTAGAAGCAGCCGCGCTCCCCCTCTCCGAAGGCGAGAGGTGTTATGAAGGTAAGCGTTCATAGGGCCTCCAAAATCAAGCGTCCGTTGTCCGTGGTCCGTTGTGTGTGGTGAGTCTTCTATGAAATACCTGTCATTCTGAGCGTAGCGAAGAATCCCCGCAGTGCCTCTAATCCACGAAACTGCGGAGATTCTTCGCTTCGCTCAGAATGACACCCAGGCGCGGGCGCGAGGGACAACGGGCAACGGACAACGGACGGTGTCCCCGTACCTGACACCTGCCACTCCGTTGACACCTGCCACTCCGTACCCGTCACTTAATGCCTAACCCTCCGGCGAGGCGTCGAATGAAGCGCAATCCCTGCTGCGCCAACTCATCTCCGGAAGGGGCCATATCGCGCCAGATGGCTGCCGCCGCGGCAAGGTCGGGCTCCGGCTGTGCGAACGACTCAATGGTCATCCAGCCTTGATATCGGATCGCCTTCAACACCTTCAGCACGCCTTGCCAATCGACATGGCCGCTGCCCGGAATGCCTCGGTCGTTTTCGGAGATGTGAACGTGCCCCAACTCCTTGGCGATGGAGCGCAGCGCTTCCGCCGGATGCTTCTCTTCAATGTTGGAGTGGAAGGTGTCAAAGTGGATCTTGACGTTCGAGGCGCCAACGTCGTGAACCAAGCTGGCCGCATCCTCCAAGGTATTCAGGAAATAGGTCTCAAAGCGGTTGAGCGGCTCCAAACAGATTGTCACCTGCCGCGTCTCGGCGTGCCGGGCCACCACCTGCAATCCCTCCACGGCCCATTTCCACTCCTCCGCGGTGCGGCGGCGGCCCGTCATCACACCCAGTCCCGCGTACATCGGACCGCAAACCAGCCGCGCCCCAAGCTCCGCCGTGCCGTCTACACAGGTCTTTAGAAACTCCACTCCCCGGGCCCGCATTTCGGGCTCGTGACTCACCAAATGGCAATCGCGCGGCAGCACGCTACAGGTCGTGCATTCCAGGTGATTGTCCTCCAACATTTGCCGGACCGCTGGTATGTCCGCCGGCTCCTGCGGAGAGAGAAACAGTTCAACTCCGTCAAAACCCCACTCCTTGATGCAGGAGAACAACGCTTCGTGGGTTTCGTTAATACGCGTCGTCCAGACCATTGTGTTGACGCCGTATTTCATGTGCGAGCCCCCTTGACGCCTTATCCCACCGTGCTATTTTGATGTGCCGAGCGGCTCTGCCACCCTGGCTAGTGGAAAGGCGGAAAAGCTGTGAAACGATCCGCCGCCTGTCATCCTGAGCGAAGCGAAGGATCTCCGCAGTTTCTTATGACTCAATAACTCACGTACAACTGCAGAGATCCTTCGCTTCGCTCAGGATGACACATTCGTAATATCTCTACGACACGATCCAAGGTTTGCGGTATTCCTTGGTCAGCATTCTGTTGGCTTCCGCGTCGCCCACGAACTGCTCTTTATCCCGATCCCAACGCAACTTCCGTCCCAACTTATAAGAGATGTTTCCAAGGATACAGGCACTGGTGGCCCGATGGGTGGTCTCGATATCAGAGTTAGGCTTCTGACGCGAGCGGGCGCACTCGAGGAAGTTCTCCACGTGCGGCTGATGCTGAGGCGTCCCATCGCCCGTCGCCAAGGCGCTGGGGCCAAACGTTTCCCAGCCGTCGTGGACCAGATCCATGGGCCAGATGGTATAACCCTCGCGATTAACGAACAGCGTGCCTTCCGTGCCAAAGAACTGCATACCGTATTGATGATCGTCGGGGCCGCGTCCGGCCCGATTGAAGAATTTCACCAGGAAGCCGTTTTCGTTAACCGCCGTTCCGGGATATTCGTAAGTCGCCACAATCGTGTCCGGAGTTTCGAAGACTCCGGAGGAAATAAACTGTCCGCCGCAAGCCGCCACGGTGCGCGGCGCATCCGCGTCAATCGCCCAATGGACGACGTCGATCAAGTGAGGAGCCCAGTTCGTCAACTCGCCGCCGCCCGTCTCCCAGAAACCGCCCCACCCCATGTGGCGATTGCGGTTGTAAGGGTGGTAGGGCGCCGGACCTAGCCACATGTCCCAATTGAGGCCCTCGAGAGGCTCGCTGTCGGGATAAGGCGTATGCATTCTCGACTGCACCGATGTGCCGCGCAAAACCCAGGTATCGGCTTCCGTCACCCGGCCGATGCGCTTGTTGCGAAGCAACTCAGCGACCTTCTTGAAGTGCTCGCCGGAGCGTTGCTGCGTGCCGCACTGAACGACGCGCTTGTGCTGGTTGGCCGCCTCCACCATCCGCCGGCCTTCCAGAACGGTGTGTGAAATGGGCTTCTCCACGTACACGTCTTTGCCCGCCTCGCACGCCGCGATCATGGGAATGGCGTGCCAGTGTTCCGGCGTGGCCACAATCACCGCATCGATGTCTTTGTGCTCGAGGAGCTTGCGAAAATCCCCATACGTCTTCACCTTGGCGGGCGCAAGGTCAAGACCGATCATCGTCTCCCGCAGGCGCATGTCCCACACGTCACAGAGTGCGACCACGTCGACTTGACCCGTTCTGATAAAAGAGCTTAGGTCATAACGGCCCTGGTTCCCCGAACCAATCAGCCCCACACCGATGCGATCGTTGGCTCCGACGACGTTTCGCACCGCCGGACCTGAGGAAACAGCCAGACTCGCCGTTCCCAGAACGGCGGATTTATGAAAATCGCGACGCGACATCTTCAAGCTGTCCATCATGCCCTCCTGGATAGCGCAGAGCTCCGTCATTTGCAGGTCTGCGGCTTTTCGAGTCCTGTCGTCCCGCCCTGCACCAAAATCCTGACGCCGTCGAGCGGAGGCATTATACAACCGTAACTCACCAAGTTTAAGGAGAAAGATGGCAGAGACAGTGGCTAGTGGTTAGTGGTTAGTGCTCGCAGATCGCGGCTGGGCCTCTCCCTAAGCACTAGTCACTAGCCACTAACCACTGCTTTTGAACGCCTCTTTGTTCACCACGTAAGGCATGTTCGCGGGGTCGCCGCCATAGCGCCCTTCCAAAACGTCGATGACGCCTTGCACGCAGCGGCCCGCCATCCCTTTGTTGGGGTTGGTGGAGAGGCGCGTGATGCGTCCGGCACTGGCGAAATGCGAGAAGAGCCGCACGCGATTTTCGAGTTTTGGGTCGCGCAAGGGAGAATCCGCCGCCAGCGGTTCCCGTTCATAGACATCGAGCGCCGCGCCGGCAATCACCCCTTCTCGCAGGGCATCCACCAAGGCCTTCTCATCCACCACGGCGCCGCGCGCGGTATTCACCAGGAAGGCGGTGGGCTTCATCCAGCGAAACGTTTTTTCGTTAAACAGATGATAAGTGGGATTCTTGCCTTCCCCCTCTCGAACCAAAGGGACATGAACGCTGACGAAGTCCGCTCCGCGCAACGCCTCCTCAAAGGTCACATAGCCGATGGTGCGCCGTTCGGGCGTGAAGCCGTTCCTGAAGCGCAAGTCCATGGCCTCCTGAATCTTACGTGTAAAGTCGTGGTCTTCGACGCCGCCGTCGTAGCAGAGAAAATCGACGTCGAAGCCCATCGCTTTCTTGATGAAGGCCTGGCCGATGCGGCCCGTACCGATGACGGCGATGGTTTTTCCGGTCACTTCATCGCCCAGAAACGGAAGGAAGGGGTGCCAGATTCCCCAGCGATTGTCGCGCACCAGCCGCTCGCTGGGACAGAGCTTGCGCGCCACGTTGCCTAAAATGAACAGCGCAAATTCCGCGGTGGCCTCGGTGAGCACATCGGCAGTGTGCGTGAAAGGAATGCGAGTGCGATTGGCAGCAGCGCGGTCAATATTGTCGAACCCCACCGCATACTGGGCCACAACCTTCAGACTGCCCCGCCCGGCCTCGAAGACTTCCGCATCAATGCTGTCGCGTAGCGTGGTGATGAGCGCATCGATTCCAGAGCGCACTTTCTCCACGATCAGGCTCTTCGCGGGCGGCTCGGGGTCGGGGTAGACCTCGACTTCGTAACCGCGCTCTCTCAGAACGTCAAATGCCTCCCTGCCGATGTCGCAGGTGGCAAAGACACGGAAGAGCCTTCCTGGTTCAGTCACCTTTCCTCCAGGTTGTTGTTTGGCGCCCGAGCCGGAATCCAAAAGAATCTCACCACAGAGGCCGCAGAGTTCACGGAGAAGAGCGGCGATCTCTGTGATCTCCGTGTCCTCTGTGGTGCATCTTTTTCGCGCAGTTTACAAGAAAGTCGATAACAAGGGCGGAAAGAATAGCCGGCTAACTAAGCCTCTTCTTCGCCCAGTCGCCGATCCAGCCCAACGCCTTCTGGATGTTCTCCACGGAATTAGCAAAAGAGAACCGCAGATAGCCCTCGCCCCACGCCCCAAAAGCCGTCCCGGAGAGGCACGCCACGCCTGCTTCTTTCAGGATGGCGTCGGCCAGGGTGCCGGAATTCCACTTCGTACCTTTGATGTTCGGGAACACATAAAAGGCTCCAGGGGGTTGCCGGCAACTAAATCCGGGGAGGCGGTTCAAGCCCTCGACGATGACGCTGCGGCGCCGGCGGAACTCTTCTCGCATCACCCCAACCGAGCTCTGATCGCCCCGCAAAGCTTCGACCCCCGCAATCTGGCTGAAGCTGGCGGTGCAGGAATTGCAATTGGTCATCAATTGCGCGATCCACTTTGCCAGGTCCGGCCGCATCACCCCCCAGCCCATTCGCCAGCCGGTCATGGCATAAGTCTTCGAAAACCCGTTCAGGATGATCGTCGACTCCTTCATGCCCGGGAACTGGGCTATGCTTGTGTGCTCACCCTCGTAGATTAACCGATGATAGATTTCGTCGGAAAGCACCGCAATCTCGCGCCCCGCAAGTTTATCCGCAAGCGCCTTGAGCCCTTCTCGGCTGATTACACCGCCGGTGGGATTCTGCGGGCTATTGAGGATGAGCAGGCGCGTGCGGTCCGTGATCTTGTCGAGGATTTCTTCCACGTCCACATCGAAGTTCCGGTCCTCCCGTAAACCGTAGGGCACGGCCTGCGCCCCAACGAAATTGATCATGGATTCGTAAATGGGAAAGCCGGGATTGGGATAAAGAACTTCATCACCGCGCTCCACTAATGCCAGAATGACAAAAAACATGATCGGTTTGCCGCCCGGCGTGATGACAACCTCGCTCGCGTCGACCGGAATCCCCGAATGCTTGGCAGTGTACTCCGCCGCAGCTTCCCGGAGCTGGGGCAAGCCTGCCGAAGGCCCGTAGTGGGTCCAGCCGTCGCGCAAGGCACGGACAGCAGCCTCCACGATGTTGGCCGGCGTGGCGAAATCCGGCTCCCCAATTTCCAGATGAACGATTTCTCTGCCCTGCGCTTCCAGAGCACGTGCGCGCACGAGAACTTCGAAAGCTGTCTCGGTGCCCAGCCGCGACATGCGCGTGGCCAGACGAATCGTTTTTTGCGTAGTCGTACTCATGGTGTCCCCCTCTTCTTCACAGCCGAATCTCGAGAATCGAACCTCGAAATTCGAAAATAGAAAGTGCGAGCTTGAAACTGGTAACTCGAAGTCAGAATTCACGCCCCCCCGGGCTGTCAAGTTCCAGTTTCGGCTTTACATTGTCGACCTTTAACCCCTCAGTTTCCAGCGCCAATTTCCGCTCTGCCGTCCCGAATTGGTGTCATTCTGAGCGAAGCGAAGAATCCCTGCAGTCGAAGCGTTGAACGGCAACTGCGGAGATTCTTCGCTTCGCTCAGAAGGACAGCGTCCCACCGGGGATTTTTGAGTTTCCAGTTTCCAGTTTCTGATTTCCGTTCTCCTTACGGGTGGAGCAGAATCTTACCGAAGAACTCTCGGCTTTCCATCTTCCTTTGAGCGGCAGCGGCCTCATGAAGCGGGAAAGTAGAGTCGATTACAGCCTTCAGCTTGCGCCGCGCAATCAACTTAAGGGCTTCGAGCAGTTCCGCCTTGCCGCCCATAAAGGAACCCATTACGCTGCGTTGCCGTCCAAACAGGCCTTGGAGGTTCAGCTTCACTTCTCCTCCGCTGGTCACGCCGCAAGTCACCAGGCGTCCGTAGGTGGCAAGCGAGTTGAAGCACTCTTCCCAGACGGCCGCGCCCACGTGCTCGACGATCACATCCACCCCGCGCTTCCCGGTCAAGCGCTTGACCTCTGCGGATATCGTTTGCCGGCTGTGATTGATGACTTCGTCGGCTCCGAGGGCCCGCGCCTTGTCCAGTTTCCAATCCGCTCCGGCCGTGGCAATCACCCGCGCGCTCACTGCCTTCGCGATTTGGATGGCGGCGCTGCCCACTCCGGACCCGGCCCCGATGACCAGCACATCCTCGCCTGGCCTGAGTTGAGCCCGGGTAAACAGCATGTGCCAGGCGGTGAGAAACACCAGCGGCACCGCGGCAGCCTCATCGAAGCTCAGATCGCCGGGGATGGGTATGACATTGACCTCGGGCGCCTTCACTAACTCCGCGTAGCCGCCGTCCACGAAGACTCCGAGAACCGTGTAATCCCGGCAGGCGCTATCCCGTCCGTCGAAGCACGCTTCGCACTGCCCGCAACTGATCCCCGGGCACAACAGGACACGCTCGCCGGTCTTCACACGCTTGACCTGCGAGCCCACCTCGGCCACCTCCCCGGAAACATCGCTGCCCGCGATGTGAGGGAGCGGAAGCTTCCAATCGCTCACGCCCCGCCGGAGCCAGAGATCCAGGTGATTCAAGGCGCACGCCTTGACCCTTACCAGTACTTCGTTGGCCGCGATTTTCGGGTCCGGAGCCGCTTCGTATTTCAGCACCTCGGGACCACCGTGCTCGTGGAATCGGACTGCCTGCATGGGTCACCCCCGTTGCTCAAAAGTACCATTCCTTAGCGGCTCAAACAATGTATGATACGGCGGTGTGATCAAGTTTCTCTGCGAACTCTCTGGCCTCTGTGGCAAAGCCCTAGCCGGCTTTATTCACGGGTCCGAATGCTTATGAATGTTAGCACGTCGCTCCAGGTTCAGGCCGAGACTGATTCCGCGCCGGACCGCTCCGTCGCCGTCGGTGCGCCCCTCGACCGCATCGACTTGGCGCTCGCAGCCGTCCTGGCGCTGGGCGCGCTGGCGATGTTTGGGAAGGTGATCTTCACGCCTTCCATGCTCTTCATCCGTGACGTTTTCAATTACACATATCCCTCGACCCGCTTCATCCAGGAGATGTGCCGCCACGGCGCGCTGCCCTACTGGAATCCCTATTTCAATTACGGGCAGCCCCTGCTTGAAAACCCCAATCTTCTGTTCTTTTACCCCTACACGCTTTTTATCATTCTGCTTCCTATTGATCTCGCATACCCGTTATTTTACGTGGTGCATGTTGCGTTGTCAGGCATCGGCACATTTTTTTTGGCGCGGCGCTGGGGGCAGAGCCGGGGAGCTGCGTTCTTTGCCGGATCCGTTTTCGCTTTCAGCGGCCCCTTGCTTTCGCTCTGCAATCTTTACAATCATGCGGCCTGCGCGTCCTGGATGCCGTGGGCGCTGCTAGCCACGGACCGGGCGATGCAAGGGGCGCGGGAGTCCCACGCCGGGTTTCGGGGATGGATTCTTCTGACGTTGGTTTTTTCGATGCAGTTCCTCGCCGGCGAGCCTCTCACGCTGATCGCAACATTTGGACTCTGTTTCGCCTACGCATTGTGCCTGCGGGGGACACGGCGCCCTCTCGTCTCGGCCGCGAATCTGCGCATCCTGATCGGGTTCATGCTGGCCGGATGCCTCATGATCGCATTGTGCGCGGTGCAATTCCTGCCTTCCGCGGAACTGCTCAGCCACTCGCGCCGAGGCGCTCAAGGCCTGCGCTACGGAGAGACATCCGACTGGTCCTTCCACCCTCTTCTGCTGATGGAAATGCTGGTGCCGGGATTCTACGGTCCTGCCCTGACCGCGCCTACACCGTGGAACGCCATGGTGAAAGACGGGAACAGTCTCTATTTTCTTTCGGTCTTCACAGGATTCGTTCCGCTCTTCTTTGCACTGGCGGGCTGGGCATTGGGCAAGGACCTGCGGAGAAATTTCGTAGCGGCCTCGGCGCTGCTGATCCTAGTCTTGTCCTTTGGACACTTCACGCCCGTCTTCTCGCTGGCTTACTTGCTCGTCCCCCTGCTCAGCCTGGTGCGTTACCCAGTGAAACTACTGGTTCCGGTGGTGATGCTGGTAGCGATTCTGGCGGGGTGGGGTTTGGACGCCCTTCGGATGGAGGCCGGCCCGTGGAAGTTCCGGCGCGACCGCGCGCTTTTTCCGTTGGGCCTACTTTTGGCCGGATCGCTCGCGATCTGCGCTGCCGCGTGGCTTTCGCCGCAGGTCATCAGCCGTCCCATTGAATGGGCGCTGGTCTGGCAAGGACGTGCCAACGTGGAAGCCCGGGGAATGGCGGACTACCTCGCAGCCTCGCTTCGAATTTATTCCCCTGGGGTGGCAGGCTTTGCCCTGTTCGGACTCTTGCTGGTGTTCGGCAAGAGTAACGATCAGGCCTGGGCGCGCAAGGGAGTTCCGTTGTTTGCCCTGCTGGGGCTGGCGCAGCTCATTCAGGTCAATTACGAAGCAAATCCCACCGTGCCGAAGACCTTCCGCACCTTCAGGCCACCTGTGATTTCCAAGTTCGAAGATGAACCCGGCGGTTACCGCGTTGCTCCCGTGGTCCGCTTCGACTATGGCGAGTCCGCGGCAAAGAATTTTCAGGGCTTTGTGAATTTCGAATCAATCCCAGGAATTAGCGCGCTTCCTGCGGTAGCCCAGGGAACTTTTCAGCAGAGGCTCTTGTTGACGATAGGATCGATGATGGAACGCGTGGAGGGTAGTCTGGACCTGGACATGGAGCGCTCCTTGCCGCCCTTTGCCTACGACGTGTTGATCTACGTGCGGCGGCAAGCTCCTGACACGCTGCGTCTGGATTGCCTGCTGGGCCGCACCAATGTGAAGTATGTAATCGGCTCGGGGGGACGTGAATCGGCCGCCGTGAAGGTCGTGGGAGAGATCGCGAACGGTTCTCCGAAGCCAAGCTATCTCTATGAGACCCGTTATTTTGTGCCGCGCGCCTACGTGGCGGGCAATTCGATCTTTACCACCAGCCCCCTCGAGACCTTGCGCCGCATGGCTTCGCCGGGTTTTGACGCTCTCGGAAACGTCATCCTGGCGGCCGATGCTGCGGACGCCGGCTCGCCGGCGGTCCAGGGTTCAGGCGCGGCGGGCCAAGTCGAGATCACGGAGCGCCAGCCGAATACCGTGACGCTGCGGGCTGCTCTCTCCCGCCCTGGTTATATCGTCCTCCTCGACCGCTACGACTCCAACTGGCATGCCTCGCTCGATGGCCGGGAAGTCCCGGTGCTGCGGGCCAATCAACTTTTCCGCGCGGTGTACTCTCCTGCAGGGGAGCACAGATTGCGCTTTGACTATCATCAAAAAGGGTTGCTGGCCGGGGCCTTGATTTCCGCGTTGACATGCATCGCGCTGGCAGCGATGTTCCGCCGGTAAACCACGAAATCTTCAAAATCAGCGACTGGGGTGTAATAACTGCTGAGGAAGATCCGGAGTTGGGGAAAAATCTTGAGAAACTGCTCCGAGTCCAAATTGACGTAAGTGATGATAGGGATAGCGTCGTGGCGCGCTACGACGATGAAACGCGGCTGAGTGTTCTTCAGGTCGCGTACCAAATCTTCCCGCATCGATTCCGGACACCAGGGAGACATGAGCCCTAAATCGGCGTGGTACCGAGTCGGGGAAATGTGGCCCGTCAGGTAATAGATGACCCCACGAGTGCCCCAAATGTAGAGGCCATCGGAAGGCCCGGCGTTCTTCTTGAGAAAGTCGATGGCGGCGAGCTCCGTGCCCATATGCTCAAATGGCAACTGGTGCGGGTAGCTCTTGTAAAAGGTCTGAGGGCCGGTTCGCCATTCGCGCAATTCTTCGTAGCGCAATAACAGTTTGCTGAATTCGCCCGGAAGGGGCGCAAACACGGCTTGAGCGAACGCAATCCACACCAGCCCCGCCGCCAGCTTCCAATTCCGCTGCCGGAAATACCTTGCCAGCGCACGGGACCCCTCATAAATGCTGATCCCAAGATACGCCCAAATGACTGCGAAAAATGGGAAGCAAGTCTGAAAATAATAATCATGAAAACGAATCTGCATCGCGACCGCAGCGTAGGAGCTGAGCGCGGCGAGGAAGATCGGCGCAAAGCGTTTTAGATCCCGCCGCAGCCGCGCCACCACAAGGCCCGCCACAATCGCCCACAGGTTCCAAACACCTGAGAAATAGTTCGTTCGTGCCAAGACGGAGAGAAGGTAATGCGGCCGGCGTTGCACGGCCAGGGCGGCGTAGTGTGGCACGATCCCGAATTGCGCTTCCTTCATGGCAGGCCAGGCGCCGCTCGAAACGATCCAGGCAAGCACGGCGATGACCGCCACGGCAAGTCCTGCCACCAAGAATCCGGCGCGCTCCAGCCAGTCTCGCCGGCCGATGGTCAACGAGAGTCGCGGTGGCTCCTGGTCCAGGCCTCTAGCGTCAAGAAAAGGAAGAACGAGAACAAAGGGGAGGAAGGCCACGGCATTGTATTTGAGCCAACAGGCGTAGCCGAGCAGTAGGCCGGCAGCAAACCAACCTGCCCTGGACCCGTGCTGACGGGGCATCATGAGCAAGTAGGCGAGCAGTACGCAAGGCAGCTGGAAGGTCTCCGGCTGGGCAATCCAGAAATACGCCATCTCGGCGTGCAGGGAAGCATGCACCATCACGGCGATGGCGGCCCCCGCGCGGCCCAGGATCGGCTGCGTAAAGCGGAAAAGCAGATACGAGATCAGCAGTAACAATAGAATGTCAGCCGCGGCCGCCGACCACATCACTCTGCCCACCAGCTTGGTAATTCCGGCGTACACGATGAAAATGCCCGGCGGCTTGGTGTCCAAAAGGTCGCGATAGAGTTGCTTGCCCTCGAGCAGACCCTTCCCAATCATGAGGTAAGCGCCCTGATCGTTGCCCAACGGGAAGGTGAGTATGGGGAGCGCTCGTACCACGACGAAAAGCATGGCGATGGGAAGCAAGGCCCGTTCCCAATTCGAAACTGAAGCCTTGCCCGGCAGAGATCCTGCCTTGCCGGCAAGGACGGTTGGCGCAGGAGAGATGGGTTCAGGGTTCATGATGTCCCAGCGTCTCCATCTCGACGGTAAACGACGCAATTTTCAAAGCTGGCAACGGGGCTGTAGTTCCCGGTAATAAAGGTTTGGAGTTGCGGGAAGGTGGCCAGGTACTGCTCCGAGTCTAAGTTCACGTAGGTCATAGTGGGCAGCTTGTCGTCGCGTCCGACAACGATAAACCGTGGCCGAGACGTTTCCAGCCCTCGCATCAGCTCATCCCGCCAGGAAGGTGGTGACCACAGGGACATGATGCCATAGTGTGACACAAAACGCGTCGGCGGCTGATGACCAGTCAAATAATAGATGCGGCACATCGCGGCCCATACGAAGATGCCGTCACTGGGCTTGGCGTTCTTCTGGAGATAATCAATGACGCTGAACTCGCCGTGCAGATGCTCGAACCCCACTTGTCGCGGGTAGTTGCGGTAGAAAGACTCGGAGTTCATACTCCATTCGTGCAATTCCTCGTAGCGCTCCGTCAATCGGTCAAACTCCTCAGGGAGCGGCCAGAAAATGACATTGGCAAAAACCATCCAAACCAACACCGCGGCGAGGCGCCAGCCCTGCTGCCTGAAACTTCTCGCCCAGGCGCAGGCTCCTTCATAGAAGCCGATGAGCAGATAGGCCCAGATGGCGGCGAGGAAAGGGAAGCAGGTCTGGAAATAGTAATCGTAGAAACGAAGCTGCATGACCGCCCCAAGGTAAGCGCTGGCGCCGCCCGCGAAAAGGGGGGCGAATCGCCTCAAGTCCCGGCGCACCCACGCCAACAGCAGCGCGGCGAGGACGGCCCACAAGTTCACCACACCCAATCGATAGTTGGTTCGAGCAAAGATCGCAAGCAGGTAATGCGGATTGCGCTGAACGGCCATAACCGCGTAGCGCGGCACGACGTGGAATTGCATGTCCCACATGGCCGGCCAATTCCCTTTGAAAACGATCCAAGCCAGTACGATGCCAATTCCAGTCGCGAGTCCCGCCGTCAGGGCGGCGGCCTTTCCGAGCCAACTCCGCCAGGCGATCAAGAGTGAAAAGCGACGCGGCTGCCGGTCCAGTCCAGAAGTGTCGAGATCAGGAAAGAAAACAAGGAAGGGGAGGAAAGCCACGGCATTGTATTTGAGCCAAAACGCGTAGCCGAGCAAAAAGCCGGCGGCAAAGCAACTGGGCGAAGACCACCGTCCGGAGCGGCGCAGGAGCAGAAAGCCGGCCAGCACGCAGACGAGCTGGAACGTCTCGGCCTGGGCGATCCAGAAGTACGTCATCTCGCCGTACATCGAGGCGTGCACCATCACGGCGATGGCAGCGCCCGCACGGCCCAGGTAGGGTTCGACAAAGTGAAACAGCAGGTAGGAAATGACCAGCAACAACAGGATATCAACCACTGCCGCCGACCACATCGACCGGCCGAACAGCTTGGCGATTCCGGCGTACAAGATCAGAATGCCCGGGGGCTTGCTTTCCAGAATATCGCGATAGGGCTGCTTGCCTTTCAGTAAGGCCTCTCCGAACAAAAGGTAAATGGCCTGGTCCTGGCCGAGTAACACGCTGAGAAGAGGAAGGGCTCGTATCGCCACGAACGCCGCGGCGAGCGCAGGCCAAGCTCGGTTCAGAAGCGAGTTCCGCGCCGCCTCGCGTGAAGGTCCAGCCATCTCAGAGAGGCCCGGCCGGGGAGGAGAAATGCTTTCAGGGTTCATGAAGTGCTCGCGTTCAGGAAATCCATATCGATATCAACACACTCAGATTAACCGCTAGTTCTTTTCACGTCCAGAGCGCGGCTGGCCGTGTCAGGGTCGCGTCCTCATTTGGAGCGGCCGGTGGCTTCATCTAAGGACCAAGTTTAAGCCAGTCCCCCCTGCCAACCCCTAGCACGAAAGTACCGATAGATTCTGAGGGACAGTGTGCTAGACTTTGCGAGGTATGAACGTCATCGCCCGTGACAATGCCGGAAAGGCCCCGAGCCCCAGCGCTGCCCGCAGGCCTGTAACAGGCTCCGGAATATTCCCCAAGGCGCCATCCTTTCGTGTACAATCTGGGCGGCGTGAGGCGGCGTGTCATCGCGGCGGGATTTGAGATTCGTATGAATGAGTATAATAATTTAATGCCTATTACCTGCTCTATGGGAATCATGGCTTATAACGAGGAAGCCAACATCGGCCGGACGCTCGAGGCCCTGGTCTCGCAACGAACCGCAAGGGTAACCCTGACGGAGATTGTAGTCGTAGCCAGCGGCTGTACTGACTGCACCGAATCTATCGTGCAAGACTGGGCAACCCGGGACCAGCGAATTCGCCTGATCTCGCAGCCCCGGCGCGAAGGTAAGGCCTCAGCAATCAACCAGTTTCTTCCGCAAGCGCGGGAGGAGATAGTAGTGCTTTGCGGCGCTGATCTGTTGCCCGCAGCGGACGCCATTGAAGAGCTGGTGGCGCCTTTCGCCGACCCGGCGGTGGGAATGACCACGGGTCGGCCAGTGCCAGTCAACGACCCCGGGACATTTATGGGGTTTGCCGCACATCTGCTCTGGGACCTGCATCACCAAATCAACTTGCGCAGCTTCAAGGCCGGGGAGATGATTGCGTTCCGCAAGATCTTCCAACGTATTCCTTATCGCACTTCGGTGGACGAGGCGTGCATCGAGCCGGTCATTCGCGGCCAGGGATATGAGGCGCGCTATGTACCGACGGCCGTCGTCCACAACAAAGGTCCGCTCACCATCGGCGATTATCTGCGCCGGCGCCGAAGCAATTATGCAGGACACTTGGCTTTGCGCAGCACCCTTGGCTACAGCGTAAGCACCATGAGCGCCTGGAAGATACTAAGGATCTTAACGCAGAACCTTGATTGGCGGCCGCTGCCTTTTGTCTGGACGTGGGGCATCGCGGCACTCGAAGCCTACGGGCGTTTCCTGGGGAGTCGCAACTGTAAGAGAGGACGTGACCACTCCGTGTGGGAAATCGCCAAGACAACGAAGGATCTCCTGGTAAGGGGATAGCGGCGACAGGAATTCAGTGGCTCGCGCTTTGCTGCGCGTTCCGCTGCTCATGCTAAGCCGCCAGCTTGGCCGGCCCGGATGCTGCCAGTTAACCTGACCCCCTCGCCTTCCCCTAAGTTCAATTCGCATTGCTTAGCCTGCAATTTCTGGAAGAGACGCCAGAACGAACTGAACCCGGACGAGCGGAACGATGACTTATCAGCGAGCCGAAGAAGGGTGAGCGTTTGCGCGCTCGTTACACAAACAGTATGATGGCGTGGCGGCACGCGCTGTTCCATTCAGCCGGGATCAGGCAGAGCCTGATCCTGGCATTGGCTATGGTTTTGGCCGGAGGTTTGGACTATGCAGTCAATGTCATAGCCGGCCGTTGGCTTCTACCCGTGGAATTCGGCATCTTTGTTTGCGTGGCGGCTATTCTGCAGGTGCTGACTTACTTGGCTATTTCCATCCGAAATGTAGTAGCCTTTTACACCGCAGGGCTCAGCCCACAGGATAATTCCGCCGATCAGGTGGGAACCTTCGTGCAGCGCGCTTGGCGCTGGGCTTGGCAGTGGGGTCTAATGGCGACGGCGCTGGCGGTCCTCATCAGCCCTATGTTAGCCCGTCTGCTGCGGCTGCCCAGCCCCTGGCCACTGTGGGCTGCCAGCCCCGTAGTGCTGCTGTTCTTCGTGCGACCGGTCACCGATGGAGCGCTTCAGGGAACGCAGGCCTTTGCGCGATTCGGAGTGGTGCAGGTCGCTCAGTCCGTTCTGCGATTACTCTTTGCCGCGGTACTGATCTGGCTGGGATGCCAGGCAGTTGGGGCCATTCTTGCGTTACCGCTTTCCTGCGCCGTTGTCCTAATGTTAGCATTATGGTGGCTGCGCCCCTATTTCCAGATCCGCAGCGAGGCGTCTGCCCCGCCCGTTAGCTGGCATTACTCGTCTTACACCCTGCTGGGACTGGCGGCCTTTGCCATCCTGGCAAACCTGGATGTGCTATTTGTGAAGCACTTTTTCAGCCCGCGGATGGCCGGTGACTACGGGCCCGTGGTTACTCTGGGCAAAGTAAGTTTGTTCTTACCCTTGGCGATGGGAATAATCCTTCTCCCCAAGGCGGCCCAGCGTCGCACCATGGGCCGGGATCCCCGGCCGATCTTATTGCTGGCACTGGCGGGGGCTCTGGTCCCGGGGCTGCTCCTGACAGTTTTCTACATTCTGTTTCCTGGACGGCTGGTGAGGATCATATTCACCGATGCTTACCCCAACCCGGGCATTGTCTTGGGGCTGGCCAGCTTGGCCGCGTGTCTTTACGCGGGTTTAAACATCTGGCTGAATTATGCTCTTTCTCTGGAGCGCCCGGCATTTATCTATGCCCTAGTTGGGGTTCTCGTTTGGCAGGGGCTGGGCATGTTTATGTTCGGCCAGGAGAGCTTGGTCCACATGACACTGGTCATGGTCTCAGCCGGTGTGTTGGGTAATCTTGCGGGCTTCATCACCACTTGGGACATTGTGCGAACGGCCAAACCTGTGGGCGCGGAGGTTGTCGGGTTATGAGGTCCGCCTGCAGGCCATCCACGAAGACGTTGCGCAACACTAAGGGACTCAGGCTATTATGAGCGAGCAGTATATCCTAGTAACAGGATCTACCGGTTTTATTGGCCGCCACGTGGTCCGGAAGTTGGCCCGACTTCAGGATCTCCGATTACTTTGTATAGTTAGAGGAGGTGAGCGCCACCCGCAAGCGAACTCCTTGCTGAACCAGGGAGCTACCCTTGTTGGGGGTGAGTTTTGCGACGAAATCCTCCTAAAGCGGACGTTTGGGCAATACCAAATTCGGCAGGTGGTCCATCTCGCGGCAATCCGCGGGGCACGGAAGGCGTCACCTGCCGACTTCCGGCGGGTGAATATTGAAGGGACGGCACTCCTGCTTCGTGAGGCGCATCAGCACCGAGTGCAGAAGTTCATCCATTGTAGCTCGGTCGGCGTTTACGGGACGATCCCCACGGCCGTGCCAGCGGGAGTTGAAACTCCCCTTCGTGGAGACACGCACTACCATCAGTCCAAGGTAGCTGCAGAAGAGGCCGTGCATGGCTATATTCAGAAGGGATTGAACGCCTATATCGTCCGTCCGGCGATCGCTTACGGGCCCGGTGACGACGGCTTCCCGCAAACTCTGGTCGAACTTGTCAGGCGGCATCTACTACGGCTCCCCAAGAGCAACTACCGCGTTCACTTAGTCGATGTGGAACAGTTGGCTGAGGTTTTTGTCAATCTGGTTGTGAGGGATCACTGCACCCAGCGGATCTTCGTAGCCGCAGATTTTGAGCCGGTCCCGTTGAATGAGCTGGTTGATTGGATTCACTGGCATTTCTATCGACGCCCCTACCCACGGTTCCTACGCCTTCCCGACTGGACGTTTGGGCTGGCGTTTCATCTGTTCCGAGGGCTGGGCAACGAAAAGTGGGCAGTCCGCGTGGCGCTGATATGCAGAGACTGGTATTATCAATCCGCCGACACGTACCGCACGCTGGGCATTCAGCCAGGCTCGACCCGGGAGGGGTTTGGCCGCTTTTTGGGCGAAAATGCAACTTTCCCGAGGTGAGCACCTATGACTGCAACCGCCGTGATGACAACCACGAACAGGTGGAGGCAATATTTCCTAAATACGTATGAGGGGTTCGGTACGACTTACGAACGTTTCGTCCTTCACCGTTATTTCAGTCGGTTGAAAAGGCGTTATGACGTCAATAGTGTGCTGGAAGCTCCGTCTTTTGGAATGGTGGGCGTGTCAGGCATCAACAGCCTTTGGTGGGCCCGGGAGGGGGCGGCAGTTGTGATCGTCGACCAATGTCCTGAACGGATGGAAGCTATTCAGAAGGTTTGGAGAGAGACAGGTCTCGTAGCTCACCTGGTCTGCCAGTCTCCATCGTCTGCCCTTCTGCCGTTTTCCGACCAGTCTTTTGACATCTCCTGGAACTTTGCCGCCCTTTGGCATGTGAAAGATGCAGGAACCTATCTGAGAGAGCTTGGGCGTGTAACAAAGACCGCGCTTTTCTTGTGCGTTCCCAATCAACAGAGTATCTGTTGGAAGTTGCTTCCCCATGATGCCGGCGATATCTACCTTGATAATATAAAGACCGACTGGATCGCTTCATCACTGGCCGCACACAACTGGCGGCTGGTGGAAACTGGTTTCTTTGATGTTCCCCCCTTCCCCGACATTGCCATGAAGAAGGAGGACTTCCTCAGGCGTTTAGGGTTGAATAGGACAGCCAACTGGGTGGAAGCGAAAGAAGGTGAAGGCACTTGTATCCTGGATTATTTTGCCGGCCGGGCACCGGCAATGGAACGACAGGTGATGAAGTTCGGCCTCCTGGAGCGGTCCCCCAGCTGGTTCAAGAGATTATGGGCGCACCACCGTTTCCTTCTTTTTGAAAGGAACTGAGCGGCCAAGGTGAACCGTCGACCCGCGCCCGCGGGGTCCGAGGTCCTTTTCTGGTTTTTCGATGTGAACGAAACTGTTGGGATAGTTCGGCCAGCAAACTACGGCGTCCTCAGCGTGACAGGTGGCGTCATAATTCAAGAATCTGGCGCAGTGCCTCTTCAACAGCTTTGAGGTGGCCTGGGGAAACCGCGTCCATTCGCTGCTGCAACCTTTCTTTTGCTATTGTTCGAATCTGATCGACAACCGCGACGACAGAGCGGCCAGCGCACACGATGGGAACGAGAAGAGGCGGGCTTGCCTCAGGCGATGTGAAGAGCGGAATCACCACCACTGTCCTTCTGTGGCGATTGACAACGTCGGTGCTGAGCACCAGACAGGGACGTGTCTTCCTAATCTCTGACCCGAGACTTGGGTCGAGGCGCACCCACCACACTTCGCCGCGCTTTGGCGCCGCTCCAGGGCTCGCGGATCTCGTCGGGAATGGCATC
>Ga0187864_10001438_pt1 | contig 22983 bp, 27 predicted proteins | sample June2016WEW_11_4_FD_132985 | JGI IMG/M metagenome (GOLD analysis project Ga0187864, IMG submission 132985) | Peatland microbial communities from SPRUCE experiment site at the Marcell Experimental Forest, Minnesota, USA - June2016WEW_11_40 | ecosystem: Environmental > Terrestrial > Soil >...
CGTCCAGTCAAGGCAAGAGTTCTTCGGTACGAATTGACTGAGGACGGCAAGAAGTTTTACCGAGAAAAACAGACTCTAGCTTTGGTTGGCACGAAGGGGAAGCAGGGCGACCTCTGCTTTGGACAGCAAGCACTGGACAAAATCGTCAAGTGGGAGGGGCCGACCGCCGCTGGCGACTCCAAACAAGCGTCAGTTTTCTACACATATAAGATCGAACATTTTGCTGAATGGGCAAAGACCCCGGACATTCAGAGAGTGTTTCCCGGAATTGCTTCCACCGTCGACGGAGCAGGAAAGACAGTGATGAATCAGGCTCTGACGCTCGCCAACCAGGGATGGCAGGCCAACGGGCTCGACAATCCGTTTTAGTAAAGACCCTTCCCGCCTATATCGCGGCAGCATCAACAATGTAGCTTTCGTTTTTTTCTGATGCAGGGCCGCGCGCATCTATAGCCAAACATAAAGGAAGTTATCTACGGCGTAATGGCGTATACAGTTAGCCGACGCACACGCGAGATCGGCATCCGCATGGCGCTGGGAGCGGTCCCCGGAGACATGCTCAAATTGATGTTCGGCCAATACATGACGCTGACATTGCTGGGCGTCTTGTTAGGTCTCGCTGGAGCGTACACGGTAACGCGTGTAATGAATAGCCTAGCCAACGAATCCGGGTTTGCGATCCTGGGCTAGTCACGGCAAATCTTATATAAACACTTATATGGCTATCAAGGGCATATTGGAGATGAGATGGTCAGCGGTCTGGCGTTCCTCTGCCAGATCCTCAGAACTGTACCGTAGTGGGGGGACGCCGTGTTTCGCCGCGAAATCCATGAAAGCCGCCCTCGGTGTCCGAGATAGCTCCGCGTTCCAACGGGATCTTATCTTCCCGATAAAGTTCGAGGGCCAACAACCGAGCGGCCTCCTGCACTCCCAGGGCGGTCTACGTCCCTCGCTGGGTAAGAGAATCCGTGTTAAATCCCTGCTAACAGGTTCACGCAGTACGGATATCAAGTGACGCGAGAACCCAATTCGGAACGCGAAAAAGCAGTGGGATTTTCACCCGAACGGCCCATCGTCTCTCGGCAGGCAGACGAACTGGGTCGCGCACCGTTCGCGGAAAGCATAGCTGCCGCAATCAAAGGGTGGACTGGCAAAGATAGCTTAGTGCTCGCGTTGTACGGCGATTGGGGTACCGGGAAATCGTCACTTAAGAATCTAGTGGTTGAGTCGCTGCGGTCCGACCGCGAACATTCTCCCTACATTGTTGAATTCAATCCGTGGCAGTGGGCAGGACAAGAACAAGTGTCACAGGCTTTTTTCCGCGAGATTGGCTCTCAACTGGGCCGCAAAGATAGCGGTAGAGAGGCTCAGGTCAGCGCGAACCGGTGGCGGCGATATGGAGCACTCCTTGGTCTCGGTGCCGAGGTATTCGCTGGTACGCGACGCATTGCACTTCTTGGCCTGGCAGTTATTGCTTCCCTTGGTGTTGTGGGCGTTCTGGGAGCGTTCGTCGACGTCTTGGTCACGAAAATCATGCTCGCGGTGGTCGCGGGGCTGTCTCTTATATTGTTCACCGTGCTCACCACGAGTGACCGCGTAGCAAGAGCAGTCGCAAAGTATTTCTCGAGCGTGGCCGAAATCGAAGAGAAGTCTCTGGAGGAAATCAAGGCAGAGCTTTCTGACGCTCTCGCTAAATTGCGTCGACCGATGCTTGTAGTTGTCGATGACGTTGACCGCCTGAGCGGGCCGGAGATGATGCTGCTCTTTCAACTCCTTAAGGCCAACGCAGATTTTCCGAACATGGTCTATTTGACGCTGTTCCAACGCGAGGTTGTGGAAGAGGCCATCACGAAGGAATTGTCCGCCGACGGTCGCGAGTACTTGAAAAAGATAGTGCAGGTCGGATTCGACGTTCCAAACCTAGAACGGTCGAAACTCGAACGTGTGTTATTGACCAGATTGGACGCCGTCATTGATAACGAAGCTGCTCTCAAGCTTTGGGATAACGACAGATGGGCTAACACGTTCATGTCGGGACTCAGGCCGTACTTCAAGACTCTGAGAGACGTTTACCGTTTTCTGTCCACGCTCTCTTTGCAGTTCTCCGTTTTCGCTCACGGGGATGCCTTCGAGGTTAATCCGATAGATCTAATCTCATTGGAAGTGCTGCGTGTCTTCGAGCCCGAGGTCTTCAAGGCTTTGCCAGGTGCCAAGTCGGCATTGACCGGAATGAATCAAGGACACGGGTTCCGAAGTCAGCAAGAATCGGCAGAGAAAGGTGAGCTTGAGGCACTCGTTCAAAAAGCAAGCGAGCAAACGAAAGAGAACGCCCGGGCGATCATCAAGAGCGTATTTCCTCCTGCCGCTTGGGCGTTCGGCGGGTCTCACTACGATCAATATTCCGACGTGTGGTTTCGCGAACACCGCGCATGCCATCCCGACCTATTCGATAAATATTTCCAAATGACAATTCCGGAAGGCGATATATCTCTAAAGGAGTTGGAAAGAGTCGTTTCATTAGCGTCTGACCGAGCTGCTTTGGTCGAAGAACTGCGTTCGCTGGGAAAGCGGAAACTCTTGGACGTCACAATGGATCGCCTCGAAGCTTATAAGGAAACTATAGGCCTCGAACATGCGCTCCCATTTATCACAGGATTGTTTGACATCGGCGACGAACTGCCGGCGGGCCATTTGGGAATCTCGGAAGTGCCAGCCGTCATGCACGCCACCAGAATCATTTACTTTTACCTCAAACGGGAGCCGAACTTGGCGACTCGAGGCGAAGTGCTCGCGAGATGTGTAAACGACACGACTGGCATCTACCTGCCGATATATGTAATCGCCATCGAAGGTGACAAAGTAAAAGAAAATCGGGAGGAGCAAGCAAGACTGATAGACGAAGACGGCCTCAAACAATTGAAAAACGTCTGCGCGGCGAGAATAGCGAAGGCGGCTGCACAAGGAACTCTGCTGGAGCACCCAAATCTTGCTGAGTTGCTGGGTTCATGGCAGGCATGGTCTTCATCAGGCGAGCCACGCGAGTGGGTCCGAACGCTAATCGATACACCGAAGGGGCTACTCGCATTCCTGTTGATGTGCATGCGCGAGACGCGTTCGCACACTGTCGGCAGTTATACGGTTCATTCAAAATGGCGGATAGATTTGCAGTCCGTCGAAAGATTTGTTCCGGTCGAAGTGGTTGAAAGCAAAGTTGCCAGTTTGTCTAAAAAAGATTTGTCCGAGAAAGAGAAGCGAGCCGTTGAAGCGTTTCACGAGGCTGTGAAGCGAAAAAAGCAGGGTAAGACCGATTTCTCTCCGATGGAGGACATATAGTCGAACTTGGCGGCCGACGGCATGCCCCCCTGAGAATTCTGCACGAAACCGGATGAATTTCCCTTAATGCCCCCTTTTTGCCGACTCGTTTTTTTGACAGGTCCGTCACGCGGCGAAGTTTGACTTATAATGTGTGGTTACGACGAAATGATCGGAGCAGATCATGGCTAGCAGTCAAACAGGCCCAGCATTGCCGCCAATCAGCGAAGCGGTTATCGCCGCGCTTGCTCGCTTGATGGACGACTCGCAGTCGCCCCGTCAGCCGAGCCATTCGGAAATCGAAGATCAGTTTCGAAGGGCTGGTTTGATGCAAGCAGATCCTAACCAAAGCGGACCTCCGAAGGGCAAAGCGAAGCGAATCCGCGGAGTGTTGCAATGGGCAATCGAGAATGACATTGAGAGGGGCGAGAAACTCGTCTCTCTTCTCGTAGCGCTCGTTCGCGGTGTTGGTGGATTTTGCGAGGGCTCCAACTTCGTTGGTACTGAGGCGATTCAAGGTTTGCGAAATGCATTCGCGAGCGAGGGCTTCAATTTAACTGAGACGGGCGAACTCCTTCCGGTCGTCCTCGATTCGCTGGCAGGGCAGCAGCTGACGGATGCATTGAAGGTATACGTGCGACGCGCCCAGCGAGGAGCCGTCGATGCGGCTCTTATCACGGGCACCGGTAAGGATCTGCTTGAGGCAGTTGCCGCTCACGTTGTGGTTCAACGGTATGGCAGTTACTCTCACAACGATAATTTCCCTACGCTGCTTGGTCAGGCGTTCGTGGCAGTCGGGTTGTGTCCAATGAAGAAGCCGACGATGACCGCGCAGGAACAGATGGACGTGGCTCTCCACGATCTGGCGTGCGCTGTCAACCGACTGCGAAATCGAGAGGGGACCGGTCACGGCCGACCGTTTCTCGTAACCGTAACAACTGCCGAGGCGCGGACTGCTGTGCAGAGTATGGGAGTGGTTGCAGCCAGGCTATTGGATGCACTGTCGTAAACCGATCTTCTTCACCTATGGATAAGAGCTTCGAGTATGTGGACTTCCCAAACATACGCTACTTAATCAAAGGACTCACCTTCAGAGTGTCGAGATGCGCGGAAGTCCTCGACAAACTGCTCGTTGAATTCAACAAAGAAACGCAGATTCCAGACAGGATAGTTTTGTGGAACGGCGAGGACCCGTCTTCTCGATCCCCCTTGCATTTTCCAGGGCGAGGGCGATTTATCATAGAGATTAACGAATTACTGACGAAGAAGGGCAGGCTCCACACGGTCCAACTGTCGGAAAACACTGCCGAAAAAGAGCCTGCGCCCGTTGTCTTTCTTAAGATGCATTCGCCATCGCTGAACATTCCAATGCGCACCGAAATTCCTTTACGCGCTCTTATCAAGGGTGGGGTCTCGCTGGGAGACACTTACTCTGTCTACCTTCATGCTCTTCTATGCGATGATGGACGACATTTCATCTACTATGGCGTTACCAAGCGCGGTTGGAACGTGCGATGGAATGAGCACGCACTTTCGGCTATTCGCGGCGAATCTCAGAGATTATTCCCACTGAAGCTGAAGGAATTAATGGATGCTCGCCTTACGCAACTCTACGGGACCGGAAGCGCCCTTCCACGATTAACTGGCATCATTTCCGCGATCTGCGGAGTAGGTTTGAGTGAGGACCAGGCGATGGAAAGCGAGGAGTACCTCGTCGACAAATATAGCCTAGCGTCTAAGTACCCAAATGGCTTGAACATGATTCCGGGTGGGCGAGCGCGTGGTCGTAATGACTCCGCCCGCCTCGAATGAGGCCTAGTTTCATGCGATTTCGTGCCAATCGGGAGCCGATACCACTCCATTCGCAACCAATCTCGATGACTGCAACCCTGCCAGGATCGCCCGGTGCTCGCAGCCAAAGAGCAACGCCGCCGATTCATTGGCATCGAACTTGGCCCTCGTTACTACGACGTTGCAAACGAACGCCTCAAGGCTCAAGCCGCGTACGACAATCAGGCGACCGGCGCTACGCTGCGAGCCAGTCCGCTTGATCCGTCCGCACTGTGGACAACCAGCGCACACTTTTCCAATTTTTGCGGCGATGTCGTCGAGTCAAAGGCCAGGCGAAACTCAACGACACTTACGCTAGTACGAAGGTGGTACGAAAGTACTACAGGTATTAGAACAATCACGTGGATTCGCAACAACCCCCCAGCAACCTCGCCACATCCAATTCAGCAGACTCGCGCCGACAAAGAGATGGGTCCCTATGCGCCCGAGGCCAGAAACGAAGCCCGGTCCTCCGTTCTTGTTGAACTCGGTTGACCGCTTCGGCAGGCAAATCGTTCCTGCGGTTTTGTCTGTCTCGATGGAAATTGGCCCACGCGCCCTCGCGTACGCCCAACACCTGATCGGTGATCCCGCCCTGGCTATAAACTACTTTGAGGAGGCAGCGGCCTCCGTGTCTGCCGCAATCGAGGAAAAGAAGGCTTCTGGCGCACCCGCTGTACGGAATGTCGCAGCATATTTGTTCCGCACATTCATTCGCATGGTCGATGACGCCAAGCACAAAGAGAAAATTCTTGAGCAATCTCTTAAGGAATCCGTCGAAGCGCGGATTCCCTTAACTGAAGAGGCCCAAGTGGAAACCGCCGTGCTTCTGAACGAAGTGATGGAAACCTGCGACAGAGCGTCGCGAGAGGTTATTGTCCTTCGTCTGGAGGGTTTCTCCTGGAAAGAGATCGGGAGACAATTTGACATTTCAAGCCATGCAGCAGAGGCTCGATTTAGCAAAGCTCTTGACCACGCCAGAAAAGTGTTCAAAATACGGAGGCGAAAGGGTTGAGGAGGGTGTTACCCTTGCCGTCTGCCAGCCGCAAGTCGAAGGACCACAAGCGGAAGCCATCCGTGGACAAAGCCTTTCTTGAACTTGGGAGAAGACATTTGGCCGAGGATTTTCCCAACCCCACGCGCCAAGGATGCCCCGAGGACGATATATTGAGACTTTTGGCCGAAAAACCAACACAAGTCGAAGATTCAGTTCTGGATCACATCACCTTGTGTTCACCGTGTTATACGACCTACAGTGGCTTCCTCCAGCAGATGAAAGCAAAACACTCCAACCGAAGGTCGCAAACCCAATCTCCCAAACCACCCAGAGTGTAAAAATCAAGAAAGTTGCATTTTGTTGGTGAGGTTTTTCCGTTTTTTCCCCTCTGTATAGATGAGGGGAGTTCTCGCCGGTTAACTCCCGCGGACAGGGCGCAATCGATTCCTTCAGTGTTTCGCTCTGTGTCGCGTACGGCCCGCTAGAGGGGACGGACGCGATTGTGGGACAACGCTGTACATGGAGCGCACGCTCCAAGTGTGCCTGGACGCGGAAGTCCAGGAACCGGCGCATACAGCCGTCCCATCAATCGCCATCCGCTTTCCTTCCCGCAGCCGCAGCCAACGGGGACTCCCTCTCAACGGCCCATTTCGAAAACTCGGAAGAGACAGGGAGAACACGAACATGAAGCGATTTCTTTGGACACACCTCCGCAGCTCTTGGCTGCGTTCACCTTTGGTCACCCTCGGTTTCGCACTTCTTCTCGCCGCTCCGGCCTTCGCCCAGGGAACTTCCCCGTGGGAAAACGCCGTTGGCGTGCTGCAGCAGGCCTTCACCAGCACCATCGCACGCGGCCTCTCGCTCGTTGCCATTGTCGTGGCCGGCCTCACCTTCGCCTTCGGTGAAGGCGGCTCGAAGCGTGTGCTTGCCGGTGTGCTCTTCGGTGTCGGAATGGCTATCGCGGCGGTGAATTTCCTGTCGTGGCTTTTTCCCGGCAACTGAATCACGCGCGTCCCAAAGGAGAAGCACGTGCCGGAAGCAAGACGAATCAACAGAGTGCATCGGGCGTTATCGCGGCCACTGACGATCCTTGGCGCCGAGCGAAAACTCTTCTTCTTCGCCATGTGCCTGGGCGCGGCCACCTTCAACCTTCTCAACAGTTTGTTCGGCGGGTTGCTGATATTTTTGTTGCTCTACTTTCTGGCACGCTGGGCCACCCAGACCGATCCGCAGATTCTGCGATTTCTGCTGACAGCCGCAAGACTCCGGGCGCAATACGACCCAATGAAATTCACTCCAATTGCAATCCGAAGGGATACCCATGCTCAGGCTTAGCCGCATCTTCAAAAACTACAACGAGACCGGCTCCCTTAACGAGCAGATCAATCTCTACGGTTTCATCGGTCCGCACGTTTTTCTCACCAAGAGCGGGGAGGTCGGCCTCATCCTCGAAGTTCGTGGCGTGGACTACGAGTGTCTCGACGACGCTTCGATTGACGGTTTCACGAAGCGGCTCGAATCTGCTTTGAAGCTGTTCGACGAAAACTACCGCCTCTACCAATACCTCTTCAAGCGCAACAACGAGACCATTCCCTACAAGCTCTACGCTAACCCCATCGTAGACACCGCGATCAAGAATCGCATCGCCTACCTCGCAAGCAAGGCCGACACGCTCTTTTCCCTGTCGGTCTATTACGTGGTGCTGTACCACGGATTTCAGACTTCAGCCAAGCTCGGAAGCGCGCTTGCCGAGTTTCCCAAGAATCCGAAAAAAGCCGTCGCCGATCTGCGGGCACATTTTTCTGGTCAGAAGCAAATCGTGGTTCTTGGCCAACACGTCAGCAATGCCCAGGCAGCGCTGCTTCAGAAAACCCGCAGCTTCATCCTCCAAGTCAGCGACTTCCTCGCTGTTCGGATGCTCGACAAACAGGAAGCCTTCCGCGTTCTCAAGAGAACGCTCAACTTCCATCCCGACAAACTCGATCTCGCCAAGCTCAAATACGACACCTTCCTCGACTACTACCTCCCCGAATCGCCCGTGGAATGCCATCGCGGGCATCTGCGAGTGGACGACTACTACGTTAAGGTTTTGACGCTCAAGGAACCTTCCGCCCAGAGCTTTCCGCTCATCTTCAAACGCCTACTTGAAGTGGAAGCGAACTATTACGTCGTCACGGAATGGAAAAAGGAAGATTCCGGCAAAATGCGCCGGGTCATCCAGACCAAGCGCCGTCATTTTCACAACACCAAACGTTCGTTCGTCAGCCAAGTCAACATGAACGACGCCGCTCCGCAGGATGTGTTGCTCGACGATTCCAAGGAATCCCAGGTCAGGGAACTCGGCGATGGCATCAAGGAGATTGAGCTGCACGGGAATTACTTTGGCCAGTTTTCGCTGACCCTCGTGATTTACGACCTGGACATGGCCAAAGTGGACCGGGCGTGCGCCGACTTCTATAAAGTTTTCAGCGTCCATGACGCCCAGCTCTATGAAGAAAAATACAACCTCCTGAACGCTTTTCTCGCGGCGGTTCCCGGCAACCACGTCTTCAACTTGCGTTCCCTGTATCTGCTGAACACCACTTACGCGGATTTTTCGTTCCTCTTCACCCTCCACTGTGGCCAGCCTCGCAACCTCCATCTCCGGCAGGAGTATCTCGCTGTCCTTGAGACGAACCACCACACGCCCTACTTCTTAAATCTCCACTACCGGGATGTCGCCCACACCATGATTCTGGGGCGAACGGGGGCTGGAAAATCGTTCCTGCTGAATTTCCTCATTACCAATCTTCAGAAATACGATCCACATACGTTCATCTTCGACCTGGGCGGAAGCTTTGAAAGCCTCACACAGCTTTTCGGCGGCTCGTATGTTCGCGTCGGCCTTGAATCCGAGGATTTCAAGATCAATCCGTTTTCGCTGCCACCGACGAAGGAAAACCTCGATTTCCTCGCGCTCTTCTTGAAAGTGTTGATCCAGGGACAGAGGGCGGGCGAGCTCGACCCCGCCACCGAGCGCGACCTCTTCCACCAAGTCGAAAACCTGTATGCGGTAGACCCGGCGCTGCGCACGCTGGGCGTGCTGGCGAATACGCTCGGTCACGACATTTCGAGCCGCCTCTCCAAATGGACCCGAGGCGGCCAGTTCGGATTCCTCTTCGACAACGCCGAGGACACGATTTCGTTCTCCCGTTTTCAGTGCTTCGACTTCCAGCGCATGAGCCAGTACCCGGAACTCCTGGAGCCACTGCTGTTCTACATTCTGCATCGCGCCAATGCCGTCATCGCGGATCGTCAGATTTCATCCGTTTTCAAAGCCTTCTTCATCGATGAAGCGTGGGTATTTTTGAAGAACCCCAGCATTCAACGGTACGTCGTCGAAGCCCTCAAGACTTGGCGGAAGCACAACGCCGCGATGGTCCTCTCGACGCAATCCCTCGACGAACTGAAGCGCTCGGACATCCTCGACGTAATCATGGAAAGCTGCGCCACCAAGATCTTCCTCGCCAACCCTGACATGGACCGCGATCTCTACCGTCGACAGTTTCACTTGAACGAAAACGAAGTCGAGCTCATCTCGGGCCTCATCCCCAAGCAGCAATTCCTGATTAAGACGCCGGAGTTGGCGAAGGTCGCCAATCTCACTGTGGACGCCAAGAGCTATTGGCTCTACACGAACGACCCCTACGACAACAAGAAACGCAAAGAAGCATTCGAGACCTACGGCTTCGAACGTGGCCTGGAAGTTCTCGCGGGAGGACAGCCGTGATTGCTCATTGCTTTCTCGAACTGCGGATGGCGGAGAGCGACCCGTTCTACGTATTCCTGCCCCTCGCGCTCGCGGGATTCGCGACCGCAATCATCTTCGGTATCCAGTTGTTACTCGGGGGCTCTTCCCGTCGCGGCCAAGGTTCCCAGCAACACCAATCACTCTCAAAAGGAGCAAGTCAATGAAACAAATGTTTCACACTCAGTTGCGCATGTTTTTCTTTCGGGTGTTCGCCGTGCTGGCTGTGGGCGCAGTCGTTCTCAACGCTTCGCCCACGCACGCCGCAACGGAAGCAGCGGCGCGCGTCGTGAAGTATTCGAAGGAAGACATTATCCCCGTCCGCGCCAAGCTCCGGTTTTCAACGCTCATCGTTCTACCCGAGGACGAGGAGATTCTCGACTTCACCACCGGCGATAAAGAATTCTGGGTCATCAACGGCGCGCATAACCTCTGCTACGTCCACCCGGCCCAGGCCGGCATTCGCAGCAATTTGAACCTCATCACCGCGAGCGGACACGTGTATTCGTTTCTGCTGACCGAAATCAGCAACCAGCCAAATGCCGAGCCCGATCTGAAAATCTTCATCGAACCCAAGGAAGGCTCGGGCATCGCGGTGAGCACCGGGCTGCGCGGCTATGTAAGCGCTGGCGAAGCGGAAGCATACAAGAAGGAATTGGAAACGCTCCGCTCCCAGACGGCAGATCAAATCCACGCCGCCCAAGCCCAGTCCGCCGACCAGCTCAACCTGTTCCGCTCCAGTTACGCAACCAAGCTCCAATTCGACTACCCGCTCGACTCGAAAGCTGGCCGCGAGCCGTTCCTGGTGTCCGCCATCTACCACGACGACTCGTTCACTTACATCAAGTGCGGCGCGCGGGAAAAGCCCGCTCTGTATGAAATCAAGGATGGCAAACCGAACTTGATCTCTTTTCAGTTTGAGAACGGCGTTTACATCGCGCCCAAGATCATCGACACCGGCTACCTCGCCATCGGCAAAAAGAAACTGCCGTTTGCGCGCCGCGTTTCCGCGAACTGAGGAGCCGACGATGAACGAACTAAACCAACCCGCACAAGTTCAGGACAAGTCGCAGAAGCCCCAAGGTCTTCTGCCGAAGAACGTCCAGTCATGGCTTCTCATCGGACTGGCGTTCCTTATGGTCGCCATCATGTGGCTGACCGGGGGGAAGAAGCCGCAAATGCCAGCCAAAGCAGCGTCGCCCGCCACTCTGGTCCAGGCACCTCTCGAAGTTAACGAAACCAAGATCGCCGAAATGCAAAACCGCATCCAGGATTTGCAGCGCCAGCAACTTGTCGCGCAGACCGCTCTTACCCAGCAAACTCGCTTGCTCGGTGCCGCCCCTCAAGATTCACAAGACTCCCAGCAGCAAAGCGCGTCCGGTATCCCAACCGACCAGCGAGCGGAGGACCCCATTCAGGCGGAGCGGAAGAGACGTGCCTACGTGTCGCTGTTCGCTTCGAATGTCGCTCTGACCTACCGCAAAACTCCGCCAGCTCCGCCAACCGCGCCAGCGCCTGAGCCCGAAGTAGATCCTGCCGCCCAGAGCCTCGTCCCCGTTGGACCCGACTCCCCTCAGGTCGCGCAACTCTTGAAACAGATGCAGCCCAACCCGATTTCTCCTGTGCCAGCCCGCAACGATTTCGCCGAAACAGCCAAGGATCGAAAGGAGGAAACCAGAAATCCTGCCGCCGTACCGCCTGGCTCCGCCAATGCGGCGGCAGGAAAAACCTACGTACTCTTTGAAGGAACCATTCTCGAAACCGTTCTCATCAACCGCCTCGACGGAGGCTTTGCAGGTCCCGTCGAGTGCCTGCTTTCAACCGACGTTTACTCGAACGACCGCCAGCACCTGCTGATTCCGGCAGGCTCAAAGTTGTTGGGTGAAACGAAAAAGGTGGACACCTTCGGCCAGACACGTCTGGCCGTCGTTTTCCATCGCGTGCTCATGCCCGACGGGTATTCCGTCAGCCTCGATCAATTCAAGGGACTCAACCAAATCGGCGACACCGGGTTGCGGGATCAGGTCAACAACCACTATCTCCGCATCTTCGGGGTGTCGCTGGCGGTTGGCGCTCTCGGAGCCGTCGCGGAAGCGGGGACCGCTGGTTCCCTCAACGCGTCCAGCGCCGACCTCATGCGCCAGGGATTCGCGCAAAGCACAGCGCAGTCTTCGGCGCAGATTCTCGATAAGTTCCTCAACATCATGCCCACGGTGACCATCCGGGAAGGCCACCGAGTCAAAGTCTATCTCTCGGGCGATCTCGCGTTGCCCGACTACAACAACCACAAGATGCCTTCCGATTTCTGAAGGCAAAAAGGAGAGCAGTCCAATGAAAAGAATGATTCTGATTTGCTTGCTCGTGTTGGGCTTGGGAGTGGGTACCGCGACCGCACAGTTCGGCAGCGGTATCGTCTACGACCCAACCAACTACCAGAACGCCTTGCTGCGCTACCAACAGCTCCAGCAGCACCTTCTTGAACTTCAGAAGAGTTACGCAAAAATCACCGGGCAACTCAATCTCGCTCTGCAGATGGCCCAGTTCGTCAAAAACATGCCAGCTCGTTACCGCGCGATATTCTCGCAATGGCGAAATGTGACCTCGTTGAACACCTTCGGGAACACAGTCTCGTGGATTAACGGCATCAACACCGGCGTGCTTCCCAACATCAACACGGGCTACCTGAAGGCCACAACCCCGCTGTCCCAGTACGACCCGTACGAACTCTCGGGAATGGATGCCTCGGAACTCGGGCGAGTGCAGTCCCAATACGCGTCCGTCCAACTCGTGGACGGCGCAAACATAAATGCGATGGCCACCATCGGCTCGATCCGTGGCACCGCGGACAACGTCCAGACTCAGATCGCAAACCTCGAACAAGATTCTTTTTCGGGCGACTCAAGTCTCAACAGCGAAGTCTCCGTCCTGAACAAGATCAATGCGGCGGGCGTTTTGACTCTCCGCACCGTCCAGGACTCGAACAAACTCCTCGCGTCGCTTCTGGAACAGCAAACCATCCTTGCAAAGCAACAGCGCGACGCCACTACAAACGCCATTAACACCGATATCGGTCGCCAAGCGAGCATGGCTGGCAACATGTCTCAGGTGACCGGAACTATCACCAATTCACTTCAAAACTTCCGCATGCCTTGAGCGTGCGGAGATAGACGCCCGGCGTCGAAGGAGCTGACGGCATGCAAACCGATTTCCTGCAGTACATCTTTCAGGCGATCAACAATTTGCTCACCCAGAACCTGGGCTTCTTCGACGCAATGGGCCAGAATCTCTTCCGCTCGTTCGCCACCATCCTGGTGGCCTGGTTCGGAATCAAGTCCGCCCTTGCCTCTGCCTCGGGCAGACCTGGTTTCCAGTTCGATCATTTTGCGAGTTTGCTTTTGACCATCAGCTTTGGCTTCGCGATGGTCAATTACTACAGCACACCCATCCCCGGCATTGGAACCAGCTTTCACAACCTCGTTACCAACGAAGCGCAGTTTCTCTCGACTCAGATCGACCAGGCGCAACTCCAAACGGTAGTCACGCAGGTTGCCGACTTCGAATCCCGCATGGACTCCCCCGGATGGGGAGATATTCTCGGAACCGCCATTTACGTAATCGTGACCATACTGCTTGCTGCAGCCCAAGCCATAGCGATTGTGGTCATCGCCTACGGCTTCATCGCAACTGCTGTTTGCGTGTTGGTAGGACCTGTCTTCGTTCCGTTTTTTATCGTTCCGAAGATGGAGTGGCTCTTCTGGGGCTGGTTCCGCTGTTTCATCCAATATGCCTTCTACCAAGTCGTTGCCTCAGCCGTGGTTTATGTCATCGGAAACCTCATGCTCGGCGCGCTACGCCTTCCGCCTGCTGGCACCCTTTCCACCGTCCAGCTCATCGCATGGTTTCCCGTCCTCTTTATCACGTTTCTCGCGTCGATCTATGTCCTCCTGAAAATCCCATCGCTCACCAATCACATCTTCAGTGGCACGGCTGGCGGCTCGTCCGCAGGCCTTTTGGATGCGCCTGCCGCAGTCCTCAACAGGGTGATGTGATGGACCGAGATCCCACATTCCAAGATGCCAAGCGGCTCTATCTCGAACAGTACGGTGATCCCATGGTGACGAATACCTATCTCAAGATTGCCCTCGCTCTGCTGTCCATCGTTTGCGTGGCGCTCGCGCTCATCGACCTTAGGACCATTCGCACTTTTCAGAACTTCCGCCCGCTCGTCATCCGTATCGACGATCTGGGTCGAGCCGAGGCCATCAACTACCACAACCTTGAATACAAACCGCAGGACGCCGAAGCGAAGTATTTTCTCTCGCAGTTTTGCGCCCTCTACTACCGCCGCAACCGTTACACGATCCAGGATGATTTTTCGAAGTCCTTGTACTTCCTCGACGGCAAGCTTGCGGACGGCATTCTCGACGCCTACCGCAAGGACGACATCATCAAGAAATTCATCACGAACACCGCCGCGCCTGAAATCGATGTGGATGTAAAGAAAGTCGCGCTCGAAGAGATGCAAACGCCCCCCTTCCGCGCGCGCGTGGACTTCTACATGGTCTATTACTCGCCCGCCGACCATAGCGAGCTGAAGCGCGATCTGTACACCGCGAACTTTGTCTTTGTTTTCAAGTCCCAGGTGCCCAACGAATTGATTCCGATCAATCCACTCGGAATGACGATCACCTACTTCCGCGAGGACGAGGCGTTCAAATGAGAATCCGGGTCCACACGCAAACCGAAGAGGTCGCGGGCGGACGCAGCGCAACATCGGCCCAACCTCCGCGCACCACGCTAGTCCCCGCCACGAAAGTTTTCTCCTCACGCACACCACATCTGATCCGCTCGTCCTCGCTCCCGGATACCCCAGGCGCGCTTCTGGAGGGCCTCCGTTGCTATCCGCTTTCCGCCCGCTCCCGGAAACGCACAAGGTTTGTGGGAAAACTCTCACTGAAACCGAGGAATTCACGATGATCGCCAACGCACTGCTATTCACCATCGTCATCTTGCTGGGCTACGGATTTTGGCTGCTCGACCAGTTGAAGTTCATGGCCCGCTACAAAGCGGTCCTGTACCACGCCTACGGAACAACGATTCTGATCTTCCTCGCGGTCCTCTTTGTGAACCTGTTTGGCGCTGCGCTCGCCATAAGCCGCCGATTCTTCCTCAAGAATACCGGGCGCAAACTCTCGCACCTCGACAAGCAGTTCAACGTCAGCCACGCGGACATGCCCGTTCCCGTAAACGAGGAGGATTTCAACTAGTGTCGCGCGACGCCTATTCCCACGATCCACAAGACACGCTGGACACCCGCGACTCGTCCACGCGCCGCTCCGTCCGTCAGCGCAGAGCAACACGTCCCGATACACGAGATGGTAGGAATTCCACGCTGGAGGCCCCTGACCGTGGCGATAGCGCTGAAGCTCGCGACCAGCATTCCACCCGCGACGAACGCAGTGCTTCCCCACGCGCGTATTACGTCCGGGACCGCGCGTATCTCCTCCGCGATTCCGAGATGCACTCCCTGAAGGAAATCGGTAAGTTCCGGGTGATCGCCGTCACGGACCTTGCGAAGCATGCCTACGGCGGGAATCGCGAACGGATGGAGAAGGATATTCGCGACCTCGCACGGCAATCTCTGGTCAGAGATAAGACCGTTGAAATCTCGCAGAGGAAGACACTCCGAGTTGCGACGCTCACCAAGGCTGGACACCGCCTTCTCACGAAGACGAACCAACTCCCAGACGATCAGCCCATCTACCACGGCTTAGTGAAGCCGCGCGAAGTCAAACACGACGCCGATCTCTACCGGCTCTACCAGAAAGAGGCTGCACGCATCGAGCGCGCGGGAGGCAGGCCGGTCCGCGTGCTGCTCGACTATGAACTCAAGCGGAATCTGAATCGCGATCTGGCCCTGCTGGGACCGGAAAAAGACGACCCGGACCGTAAGAGCCAAGTCGCCGAAAAGCACCACCTCCAGGTCGTGAATGGAAAGATTCCCGTGCCGGATCTGCGCGTCGAGTACGAGACCCAGGAACTCGAACTGCGTCACGTGGACCTGGAATTGGCCACGCGTGACTACAGGCCGCGGGCTATGGCGGAGAAAGCCGCCGCAGGCTTCTCGCTCTATGGACGTTCGGAAGACGCATCGCGTTTGCGCCGTGTTCTCGACGAAAGCGAAATCACCGCAGGAATCCTCACGCTATGAACATCGCACCGACGCATCTCGAAGCGCTCCAAGCCCTCGGTTACACCGAGCAGGAATCACGGTTTCTCTATATCGTGGCGACGCATTCGGGCTACTTCACGGCTCGCCAGTTTCTCGCGTTCACCGGCGCACATTGGGGCAAGCGCACGACCACGTTCTGGAGCAAACTTCACGCCAGAAAACACGCGCGAACCGAATGCTTTCCGAAGAGCGGAACGGTCTACCACCTCTTCTCCCGCCGCCTCTATCGCCAGATCGAACGCGAGAACATCCGCAATCGCCGGGAACACGAAATCGAATACATTCAGCGACGCATCGGAATGCTTGATTTCGTTCTCCTGAATGAGGGCTATCAGTACCTTGAAACAGAGCCAGAAAAAGTCCGCTTCTTTTGCGGGGCTTCAAGCATCGAGAAGCACTATCTTCCGGCCAGACTCTACTTAGGTAGGAAGACCTCCAGCACTTCCGTCCGGCATTTCGTGGATAAGTTCCCGATGTTCTTCATTCCTCCCTCGCCTGTGGTGACGTTCACCTACATCCATGAAGGTGCAGCGGCATTCACGGATTTTGTCCGCCATCTGGAGAGCTATCTCCCGCTTTTCCGACAGCTTTCGGAGTTCCGGCTGGTCTATGTATCCCGTACCGATTCGCACTTCGGGAAGGCCACGGAAATCTTTTCTTCCCTCGTGAAGATTCCACTCGAATCGGACATCGCTAGCGATCTGCTTCACTACTTCCGCGTGCGCAAAGCTTGGGACGAAAAACAGTACGGTGCGGTCACGGATGCCGACCTCATTTTTCGGAACCATGCGCGTGCGCGGTTTACCGGGGAAAGATTTGAAGGGCTGTATCGCGGATGGAAAAACGGTCGCGTCAGCGAAATCGGCATCCGGCAGGAGGTTGGAACGAACGACCGGAAGCGCAGCGTTGGCTTCGATACGTTTCTGCTGCAACGGATTGGGCCCCTCGCGGATTCAGCGAATACCGAGTGAAGAAGGTAAGAATTACGCTCTGCACTTTTTGAAATTGACACTTCTTCACCCGGAAAAAATCCGAAGTCCTTGGAAGCCGGAGAAATACGAAACAGGGGAAAGCGAAAGTCACCATGGAAAAAACGTCAAATCGGGCGGGAGCGACCCCACTTTTTCGGCTTTCAGCCGCCCAAAAAGTTCATGGGGTCGCTCCCGCCCTGCGGCACGGTGAATCGTGCCGGCCGTTTTTTCCACGGTGACAGGGAGTTCGGAAGAAACACACATCACCAGAGGAGGAACAGTATGCCGCTCGTTAAGAAAGCACCAGGGATCATGACTCGGGAAGTAAGACTTGAAGAGCCCGTCAACGAACTGCTCGAAGACTATGCCCGGTTCATCGAGAGCAACGCCGACCACGTCATCAATGCCGTCCTGAAGAAAGTGCTCTGGCGGGACCAGGACTACCGGAAGTGGCGCGAAGCGCGCCGCACGGCACAGCTCGGCCCCGACAAAGCCCAACCCATCGAAGCGCGAGGGAGGGCCTAATGCAAAGAACGCTGGAATCGCGCGCCTTCATCTCGGCCATTCTCGCCATGGCGGCAGGAGCGTTCCTGTTTTACACGCACCCTTTCCCCGATGAGCAAATCTTCCTTCGAGTCATTGCCTCGCGCGCTCCGCACGCTTTCTTGAGCTTCAAATACCTCTACTACGCGCTCCTGTTCACCACGCCGTACCTAGTGTGCTCGACTGCGCTCTCCGGCCTCTACATCTTCACTCTGAAAGCGCGCCGCACCATCACGCCAGGTCGCCTTCCCAAGTATCCCGATCCCAGTAAGAGAGACGACCTCTTTCTTGTCGTCGGCGAAGTGCACAACCCGCGCAAGCCGGTACCCGCCAAGGCTCCCTCTTGGCTCACCATTCCCGAGCGTGGTTTGTTCACGGGAATCGCCATCTTGGGCGCTATTGGGAGTGGCAAAACTTCCTGCTGCATGCTGCCGTTCGCGGAGCAGATTCTGGCCTACAAAGCTGCCGACAAAGAGAAGCGCATCGGCGGGCTGATCCTTGAAGTGAAGGGCGATTTTTGCCGCAAAGCAAAAGACATCCTCGACCGTCACCGGCGCACCGAGGATTACATCGAAATCAGCCTCGATTCCGAATACTGCTACAACCCTCTTCACAACGACCTGGACGCCTATGCCCTCGCGTACAACATCGCTTCGCTTTTGAACAATCTCTTTGGCCGTGGCAAGGAACCCTTCTGGCAGCAGGCGTATACCAACCTCGTCAAGTTCATCATCCTCCTTCACAAGGTCGCCTACGACTACGTCACCTTCTTCGATGTCTACCAGTGCGCGATCTCTCCGCCGCTCCTCGAAGAACGGATCGCGGAGGCCGAGGAGATCATTCTCGGACGCCACTACGTCGCCGTCACGCCGAAGGTCTATGGCGAGCGCACCGCAGACCTCGCGGGCTTTGGCTTCGTGCACGACGAGAAGGAAGACCGCTTTCTGGCACCCGCCACGCCCGAGCTGCGGGACATATTGCGGATGCGCGGCATTCAATCCGAGGCCCGCACGGTCCTGGACCCAGCCCAGGCAAATGCAGAAAAACTAGCGCAATTGGAGGCCGTGAAGCGTTGGTTTAATGATGACTGGCGAAGGATCGAGCCGAAGCTGCGCACGTCTATTGTCGAGGGAGTTTCGGTCTTCCTTTCGCTCTTCGATGACAGCCCGAAAGTGAAAAAAGTATTCTGCCCGAAGAAGGAGTGCTACGACCCGCAGAAAAACGCCGACAATCAGTTTGGTAAGCCCCTGCCTTCGTTTAGCTGGCTCATCGAGCATGGCGCTGTCTGTGCCCTGAATTTCCCTATCGGCATGAACGCCGGACTCGCGAAGGCTCTGGGCGTGATGATGAAGCTCGATTTTGAGCGCGCCGTGCTCAATCGCGTTCCGAAAATCGAGGCGCACCCCGAGCAGCATTTCAGGCAGGTTCTCTTCCTTTGCGATGAGTACCAGCACTTCGCAACCGTGGGCGAAAGCGACCCGACCGGCGACGAGAAATTCTTCAGCCTCTCGCGCCAGCCGAAGTGCATCCCAATCGTCGCCACCCAGAGCATCAGCTCGCTGCGATCCGCGCTGCCTGGTGAAAGCTGGCGCACACTTCTCCAAACCTTCCGCACCAAGATTTTCCTCTCGTTGTCGGATGATTTCTCCGCGAGGACGGCGAGCGATCTCTGCGGACGCGAAGACCAGCTCAAAGTCAGCTACAGCCTGTCGGAAAGCGGGCACGATACCAAAGTCAGCTGGCTTACCGGCAAGGCCCTCTCCCACAAAGCCAACATCGTCGCCTCCAAGAGCTACAACACGCAAAGCGATTACCGCTTCGACATGAAGACGTTCATGGAGTTGCATAACGCGCAGTCCGTCATCATTGCCTACGACGGAATCAACCCCGCCCCGCCGATGTTTTGCTACCTGAAGCCCTACTACAACGACCCGAACGATTCGTACTTTGTGCAACTCGGGAAAGGAAAACTCTAATGAACGGATTCGAAATGATCTTGCCGTTTCTGAAGCCCATCGAGCACCTCATTTTGGACGACTCCATCAGCGAGGTGATGGTCAACGGTCCCGACCGCGTGTTCATCGAGAAGGCGGGCTTCCTGCAACAGGTGCCGGGCGTATCCATCGGCGAAAAATCCCTCATGGTCGCCGTAAAGAATATCGCCCGACGTCTTGGTGACGACATCTCCGAATCGAAGCCCATTCTCGACTCGCGCTTGCCCGATGGCAGCCGCGTCGCTGCGATCATCCCGCCGTGCAGTCTCGGCGGCGTGACGCTCACGATCCGCAAGTTCAACACCCGCCACTTCGAAATGGAGGATCTGATTCGGGCTGGCACTCTCGACCGTGCCCTCGCGAACCACCTCAAAGACTACGTCCTCGCACGTAAGAACATCCTCATCAGCGGCGGAACCGGGACTGGTAAAACCACACTTTTATCGATCCTCGGAAAATTCATTCCCCAGGACGAGCGGGTGCTTGTGATCGAGGACACTGCCGAGATTCACCTTGCGCAGGAAAACCTCGTTCGATTCGAGGCTCGCCGCGAACAGAACGGCTTTCCCGCTGTCGCTATCCGAGATCTGTTGAAGGCAGCCCTCCGCCACCGCCCGGATCGCATCGTTCTCGGCGAGATTCGCGGCGGGGAAGCATTTGACTTGCTGCAACTTCTGAATACGGGGCACTCTGGCACGCTATCGACAATTCATGCGAACTCGGCGCAACAGGGCCTGGCACGTTTCACGAGTTGTGTTCTGCAGAGCGGCATCGACTTACCCTACCGCGCCGTTAAGACGAACATCGCTGATTCGTTGAATGTCGTCGTCCAAATCGAGCGGCGGCCCGGTCGGAGATACATCTCGGAAGTTCTCTTCATCAACGGGTATGACCCGGACACGGACTTATTCGACTACGGCTCAGTGTTCCTGGCCAAACAGGATCACCTATGAGCAACAACACTACATTCACACCGCGATCTCTCACTGCTTCGGAGTATGTACGGGAGCTTTTCGAGCCCGCAGACAACGCCGCGATCCTCGTGCGGAATCGCTCCACAGGTCACACGGTGCAACGAATCGCCAAGGCTGAGTCGATAGCGAGCCCCGACTTTCAAACTTGGCTCGCCAATCAGAATGCCAGCGGTTCGGACGTGTTCATGGGAATGAATCCAATCAAAGACGGCGCTCACAGCCGGACGAAGGGAAACATAAAGAATATTCGCCACGTTTATCTCGACCTCGACAGAAAGGGTGACGAGTCTCTCGAAGCGATTCGAAATTCGCCTTCAGTGCCAGCGCCAAACTTTGTCCTCGATACGTCGCCCGGCAAGCACCAGGTCGTATGGAAAGTGAGCGGATTCAGTCAGGATGAGGCGGAATCTTTACTACACAGCCTCGCCAATCAATTTGGCGGCGATCTCGCGGCAACGGACTCGACGCGCGTACTTCGCTTGCCCGGATTTGCCAATCGGAAGCTTCCAGAGGAATTCATCGTCCAAGCGCGACAGGAAAACGATGCGGTGCACACGCCCCGCGATTTCACGATTCATGAAGATTCACCCGAAACACCCCGGCATCTAAACGACCACCAAGAACACCCACGGACGGTCCCCAGTGACCACAAAAGCCAATCCGAGCACGATTGGGCCTACGCGAAGCGCGCCCTCGCTCGCGGCGATGACCCTGAAGTCGTGATTCATCGCATTGCCGACTATCGCTCGGAAGATAAAGACGATCCGAATTACTACGCACGGCACACCGTGTCAAAGGCCCAGGAAGACCTTGAACGGAAGAGCGTTGGCGTGGAGAAAGCAGATGAGGAACCCGGTCTCACGCATCAATGACGCTCCGGTCTGTGAAATATTACGGAGCGGTTCTAAAAACTTGCTCAGTGCCGTGACCACGTAAGGCCCCGGAATGTCAGCGATCACACAAGATCGATTTCAAAGTAAACCGTCAGACGGAACGGGCCAGGAATCTTGTGCTAACATTCGTCCCCGAATCCGGCAGAGCCATGACCCAACGAAAGGGAGGGACATGGCTCGCACACGTTACCAGTACGGAGAAATAGTGGTTAAGCACGGGAAAGCGCATGACAGCTATATGGGACGGTGGAAAGAGGATCTCCGTCTGTCGAATGGCCAGATCATCCGAAGAAAGCGTTCCAGAGTCTTCGGAATCGTCGGAAGAATTACAGAGAAGCAGGCCAAGAGGCAGCTCGACGGTATCCTTGCCCGCGTTAACGACCCCGGATATCTCCCCGAATCAGCCACGACGTTTCAGGCTCTTGCTCAAGAGTGGGGCGACCAAGCGTTCCGAGAGATGAAACCCTCCACGGTTTTGAATATGCGCGGACATCTCACGAATCATTTGCTTCCCTTCTTCGGCAAGCGGCAGGTTCGGGAAATCGGCACACGGGACATTGACACGTTCCTATCGAAGTTGGCTGTCAGTCGTAAGACCAAGAAGAACATCTTCAGCACGCTCAAACTCATCCTGAAGCAAGGCCGGGCATGGGGAAACGTGCGAGAGAACATCTGGGAGTCGGCCAAGAAAATTGGAAAGTCGGAAACGGAAGTACGCGCTTATACGGATGCTGAAGTGGAAGATATTCTCAGCAGGTCAACGGGAGCGGTGAGGTTGTTCTACTGGCTAGCCGTTGAAACCGGGGTGCGGGCAGGCGAACTGTGTGGGCTTCGCGTTTGTGACGTTGACCCAGACAGAAAACTGCTTCGCGTCCGTCAAGCCGTGTGGCGCGGCAAGGTTCAGTCTCCGAAGACGAAGAATGCGATTCGGGATATCCCCATCCCATTCCAGATCGTGGATGCCCTCAAGACCCACATTGGAAACCGGGCTGAAGGATTCGTCTTTACCACGAAAAACGGAACGCCGTGGAACTCTGACCTTGTGTTGAAGAGACACCTACGCGGGAAGCTGAAAGTTACGAACGGTCATTTGCATATGTTCCGACACACGTTCGCAACGCGACAGCTACAAGCTGGGGTGCCAGTGACTGTGGTGTCCAAGATTCTAGGGCACGGCAGCATTTCAACAACTCTGAACATTTACGCGCACGTCTTGGCTGAGCACATGGAGCAGTTTGAGCGTCAGCGTGCTCGAATTCTGGGCACTTATCGGGCACCTGACGCGGGTGCGGTTGCAGAAGAGCGGCAAGTCGCGTAGTATCTATGGCGCGGGGTGGAGCAGCCTGGTAGCTCGTCGGGCTCATAACCCGGAGGTCGTCGGTTCAAATCCGACCCCCGCAACCATCTCAAGACGCCAGTCCGACGACTGGCGTCCTGAGACCAGGCCTGA
>Ga0187864_10001441_pt1 | contig 22945 bp, 8 predicted proteins | sample June2016WEW_11_4_FD_132985 | JGI IMG/M metagenome (GOLD analysis project Ga0187864, IMG submission 132985) | Peatland microbial communities from SPRUCE experiment site at the Marcell Experimental Forest, Minnesota, USA - June2016WEW_11_40 | ecosystem: Environmental > Terrestrial > Soil >...
ATGAAAGCCCGTCAAAATTTCAAAACTTCAGTCAGAGTTTTAACCCTGTGTTTAACTGCCGTGTTGCTCGCCGTTTCCACTCCGGCGCAGGCGCAAGTCGTTCAGAATAACGTTGGAGCCCCCGCCATCACGCCCAATCAGCAACAGGTGGAAACCGGCCCCGTGCTGGACGTGATCCCGGTCGTTTTGGCCGACGGTTACACCATCAACCTCACCTTGATCCCGTCGCTGACCGAATTCACCGGCTATGACCCGTCGCCGACGATCCCCGGCATCAACGTTGCCAACGTCGTCATAGTGCCCACCATTCTGCCGCACTTTACCGTGCGCCAGGTCATCAGCACCGTCAACATCTGGGATAACCAGACGGTCGTCCTCGGCGGACTGATTTCTTCCACAGTCCAGAGCACAACGGACAAGATACCGATGCTCGGCGACCTGCCGCTGGTGGGGCGGCTCTTTCAAAGCCAGACAAAAACTGCCGTGAAAAAAAACCTGATGATTTTTGTGACGGCCACCATGGTTGATCCGGCTGGCAACCGGGTGCATTCCGACGATGAACTGCCGTTTGCGCAAAGCACCGTTCCACCGCAACAACCGGGAGTGGAGGTGCGACCAGGGAACGCCGGAGCGGCGCCCGTGCCGGCGCGGTGAAAAAGCGGTCAAATGCGGAACAACGTTGTTCGTGGAATTTCCGGTTGAAACAAAATTGTGAAAACCACGAACCCGTTTGAAATACTGGAATCAGGGCGCTCGCACCCGGTAAATTTGTGGATCGGTTGCTGATTATTGATGGACACGCTTACGCTTATCGCGCGTTTCACGCGATTCGCGATTTGCGTTCGCCGGATGGCCGGCCGACGAACGCCATTTATGGCTTCGTCAAAATGCTGGCAAAAATGCGGGCGGCCATTGGGCCGTCGCATTTGATTGTGGTATGGGACGGCGGCCTGAGCGCCGAGCGCACCGCTCTGTTCCCGGATTACAAGGCGCAGCGTCCGGGAATGCCGGATGATTTGAAGCCGCAGCTTGACGGGATCGTCAGTTATCTGCAAGCGGCGGGGGTCGCCTCGTTTTGCCGCGAAGGCGTGGAAGCGGACGATTACATCGCGTGTCTGGCGCGGCGCGCGTCGGATGCGGGCATGACCGTGGTCATCGCCAGTGCCGACAAGGATTTCAGGCAGTTGGTGTCGGCGCGGGTCGGATTGTTGAACCCGAACGACAAGACCGGGACGGTTTGGACGGACGGGCAGGTGCGCGCCAAAACCGGCGTGGCGCCGTCGCAAATTGTGGATTGGCTGGGTTTGACGGGCGACACCGTGGACAATATTCCGGGCGTGCCTGGCGTCGGGCCGAAAACCGCCGCTGAATTGCTGAATCAATTTGGCTCGGTCGCTGGACTGTATGGGCGGCTGGGTGAAGTGAAATCGGAAAAGTTGCGCGCGGCGGTGCGCGCCGCGGCGGACGCGGTGCGGCGCAATTGCGAATTGGTGCGGTTGCGGGACGATTTGCCGTGTGAATTTTCGCCGGGCGCCCTGGTGGAGAAACCGGCGGATGCCGGCCGGCTGCGCGAGTTGTATCAGCGCTGGGGTTTCAAGGGAATGCTCGCGGCGCTGGAGGAATCGGCGCGCGAACGGCAGGCGGTTTTGATTTAGAAAATGAATTTGGAACACAAAGGTTTGTTGGCGGTCAAACGCGGAGCGCGGCTGTTTTTTCAGCGGCGGCGCGCGCATTTTGGCAAAAGAATTTTTGGACAAAACGCCCGGTTGCGTTTACACTGTTGCAAACCCTTTATGTCGTTCTCGTTGTTTGCCCGCAGGGCCGCCATTTGCTTTTGCTGGGGATTGTTCCTTGGAATTCCCGCCGCTGTTTTTGGCCAGACCAATTATTATCGAACCAACGGAACGGAATACGCGATTATTGGTTCGTTGCCGGGCGATCAGGTTTTCCCGGATGTGGCGGTGACGCCGAGCGGCGGCTTTGTGGTCTGGCAGGACAACATCACCGACGGCAGCGGCTGGGGCGTGAGCGCGCGGCGGCTGGACAGCACGTTGTCCGGCACGTTGAGCACGTTCCGCGTGAATGTCCAGGGCACGAACGATCAGGAAAATCCCCGCGTGGCATTGCTGAAAAACGGCGGCGCGGTTTTTGCGTGGCAGGGCGGGGTGGAGGGATACCAGCACATTTACGCGCGTTTTCTCACGCCGACCAACACATGGTTGACCACCACCGATCTGGTGGTGAGCACATTCACGAATAATTTCCAGATCAATCCCGCGTTGACGGTGCTCAACAACAGCAACGTGGTCGTGGTTTGGGGCAGTTTCAACCAGGCCGGCTCGAACAGCCTGCAGGACGTCTATGGCCAGATTCTTTCGCCGACCGGCCAGAAAGTCGGCACCAATTTCCTGATCAATCAATTCATTCCCTACAACCAGCGCACGCCGGCCGTCGCGGCTTTGAAAAACGGCGGGTTTGTCGTTGTCTGGGTGTCGGAACAGGAACAGTCAGCGGCGCCCAACTGGGGGACAAATTCAACTTATGTCACGGCGGGCGCGGCCCCGGTTCCGAGCGTGAATATTTACGCCCGGCTTTACAACGGCAGCGGCGTCGCCCAGGGCAACGAATTCCTCGTGGACACAAACACCTTGAACCCCTGCGCGAACCCGAGTGTGGCCGCCGCGGCAGACGGCAGTTTCATGGTGGCTTGGGGCGCGTTTGACATGGTGAACGTGACCAATGGCTGGGACATTTACGCGCGGACATTTTCCAGCGCGGGGGTCGGCGGGGCGACGCCGCTCGTGAACACTTATTTGCCGGGCAATCAATACGCGCCGCACCTCAGCGCGATTGGCGGGGATTATCTGGTGGTCTGGACGAGCCTCGGCCAGGACGGTTCGCGCGAAGGCGTGTATGGACAGTTCGTCCATGAGGACGGCTCGTTGGTGGGTGGTGAACTCCGTGTGAACACCACGACCGCCGGCCAGCAGATGCAGCCGGCGGTGGCTTCGGATGGCGTCAATCAGTTTTTGGTGGTTTGGACGGGCTTTACCTTCGGCCCCAACAGTTTTGATTTGTTCGCGCAGCGTTACCTCAACGTATCGGCGCTCCTGCTGCCGATTGACACGTTGTATGTGTATGCGCCGTTCGTGGTGAGCAATGGTGTGTATCAGCCGCAGTTGCAGGTCTCATGGTCGGCGCTGGCGCAGCAAGGAATTTCCGTTTCCAACTACGAAGTCTATGTGGATGGTGCGGGAACCCCGACGGCCTTGACAACGAACAATTTCTGGACGATGACGGCGGCAAACGACGGGTTGACGACCAACAGCACGCATTCGTTCCAGGTGGATTACGTGACGACGGATGGGCGGCGCTCGCCGCTTTCGCCATCGGTCAGCGGCACAACGTGGAGCGGGGCCAATTACTACGGCATACCGTTTGAATGGATGGAGGAGTATTATGGCCTCAATTTTGCCGCCTGGCCGGCCAACGTGAATGCGCCATTGGTTGCCGGCGGGCCGACACTTTATCAGGTGTTTTTGAGCGGCGGGAATCCGCTGGATTCCAGCACCTGGCTGCAAACGGCGTTGACCAGGACATCGCAGGGTCAATTCTATCTTGGTTGGAACACGCAGCCGGGACTGACGTATCAGGTGCAAATGACGACGAATTTCACCTCGTGGAGCGTTGTGTCCAATGGTTCGGCACGGTTCGCGGCGGGCACCAATGATTGGATGTATGTCGGGGGCGGTTCGGCGGGTTATTACCGCGTATTGCTCCTGCGCCAATAAAATGTGTATGCAGCAACTGATTAAACGATTTTCATGGATTGGATTGCTGGCTTTGGGTCTGCAAGGCGCTTGGGCGTTTTCGCTGGGCGGGCCGATTGGCAATAACCCCAATCCGTCTGGAGGAGCTGGGATTCAAGGTGATGCGTGGCAGACTGCGGTCATTGGTTACGGCCTGCCCGGCGATATCAATGCGCCCAAGAATTTGGGCGAGGAATATCGCCGCAACGTGCCGACCAATTATTACGCCTGCGATGCGAACTTTCTCGATTATTTCGGTTCCAACGGCGTCGCGGCGGTGGACGGCGCCTTCGCCATCTTGAACGGTCTGACGAACGTGGACAGCTACAGCCCCAGCCTTTCGGAATTTCCGCTGGAAACCCGGCATTTGAATTACGAGGCGCAGGCCGTGGGATTGTACGATTTGAAATCGTGGACGCTGGGAGTAATGGTGGAGCAGTTGGGACTGTGCGATCCGGTGCGTTACGATTGGACTTTGCATGATCGGGTTCACATCGGCACTATTGCGTGTCCGGCGGACATGGAATATCTCGTGGTGCAAAGAAATTTTGACCCCAATGCTGGAAGTCCAATCGCTGGCAGCCAGACGGTTTTAAGTTTATACTCGCCTTACGTCAACGACACCCTTTACAGCTACTACATAACGGAAGCTTGCACGGGGCCGAATCCTCTGGCGCTGGCGAATCCTTTTTCCGTGGATCCCACGGCGGACACTTATTCGGCGGTCGCTTCGTTTATAACCGTTGGCTTGACGTATGGTCAATTTTACACCGGCCTGACCCGCGATGACGTGGGCGGGCTGCGATATCTTTTGTCCGCCAACAACATCAACTTTGAAAACGCGCCGGCGGGAAGCATCCTGCTTACCTCCAGTTCTGGTGGTGGATTAAGCTATGGCCCGCCAGTCCTGCTTTACACCTCCAACTATAATGCGTTTTGGTGGTCCGCTCGAACCAATGATCCGGTCACCCTGTCCAATTTGTTTCCGGGGCTGGTCATTCTTGCTGCTCCATATTATTTCACGAACCTTGCCGCGCCGATTGTGATTGCCTATTACACCAACTTGATTGGCGCGCCGTATGGCAGTCCGCCGGTGCTGGTGGTCAAGACCAATGGCTATACCTACTCATACCCGGCAATTTACTCGGACACTTTTGCCAACCTCGTCATCACCAATGGGCGCCCCAATACCAGCGCCTCGCTGTTGACGGTCACGGTGGGCGTCCAGACTGGCGCGCCGTATGGCAGCCCGCTGGTCACCAATACCACGTCAAAGACCGTCATCCAGACCAATGTTCCGTCGGGGGAATATTACATTAACACCAATTATCTCTGCGGCCCGCCGCTCATTCTGAGCACGTTGGCAACCAATGTGGCGGCGACGACCAACCTTCTTTTCGCCACCAGCAACTCGGCGGGCTATTTCACCTCCCAAAGCTTTGTGGCCTATTCCACCACCCATGTCTATGTCGTGCAATGGCCCATCTGCTCAACCGCGGTTACAGGCGGGGTGACCAACAGCGCGGGTTTGCGCGAGGGCATTGAGAAGATCCGATTTGTGCGGGCCGATTACGATTCACTGCTCGGCCAGTTTTTCCAGCCCATCACCAACACCTTCACGGCCGTCCTGGTCACCAACAGCCAGGCGGTGAAGCAGACGTTCCAGCGCGTGGTGACCACGCCTGATTTCATCTTTTCCGCGGCGGATATCGCGGCCGGGCCCGGCAATCCTTCTCCTCCCAATCCTTATGTTAGTGTTCTTGATCGCGGTCTCAATTTTGACCAGTCCAATGTATTGCCCGGACTGGCCGGGCCGGGCCTCATCACCCCGTCCACCACCATCACTTTCAACAAGGTCGGCCCGGTTTATTTCAACTACACCGGTTTGATGAATGGAACGCCCTATTTCACCGAAACTCCTGGCGCTGACGGAAGCGATTCGTATTATGGCTTTTATTTTCTCTGGGCGTCCTTCGACGGCACGACCAATGATCCGGTGGTTTATCCGAACGCCGTGAGCATTCAGAATCTGGAGAATCAGATTCTGGTTCAACTTTTAATAACACCAACGAGTGACGTCAACTACACAAACAACCCGCCAGGATTGACGGATGACTCCAGCATAACATTTTCGGCCACGGGCGGCGCGTTTGTCCCGCCTTTCACGTGGTCGGCCACGGGATTGCCCTCGGGCCTGATCGTGACGAATTCAGCCGCGGTGTTGAATGGCGGAACGTTTTCCGGCACGCCGACACAGTCCGGCACGTTTGATTTCAACCTGATAATGACCGATTCTTTGTCCCGCAGCGTGCAGTGGACTTTTTCAATTACCACTCAATGAACGGCATGACCCATTCAATTTTTCCGGCCAAGCGTTTGGGCCGCCTGATGAAATGGCCGCGGTTTTGCGCGCTGCTGGGCTTGCTGCTGGCGCGCGCGGCGTTGGGCACGGACGCGCTGTATGAAAACGACGCCATCATCACTTATCCCGGCACGGTCAGCTATCCGCCCGTGATTGACGCGACCAATTTTGTCAACACCGGCACGTTCAGCATAAACGACCTCTCGGAACCTTACGAGACGTGGAACACCATCAACTACACCAACATCGGTTACGGTTTGATGAGCAGCGACGTCGGTTTCGTGTTTGACACGCAGACCACCGGCGGCTCGCATTTGATGGCGGGCAGTTTCTACAATGCAAACGAGGTGGATTGCGGCTATTACTTCGTTGCCTGGGCGACCAACATCATGAATCCCGGGACGGTGAACGTGCCGGGCATTTTTACCACCGTGAACCTGGGCACGGGCGCGACGGGCGTGGTCGGTTTAATGCAATTCACCGGGCAGAAAGTGGATTTGAGCCGCAGCACGCTCATATCAGCGGGCGGCCAGGGATTTGCCCAGGCCGTCGGGCTTTACGGGCTGACGGGGGCCGACACGAACAGTGATTGGGATGCAACCATTGATTTGGGGCCGACGTATGCGTACCCGGCGTGGCCCGTGAGCTTCTTGCCGCCGCCGCCCAATGGTTTTGGTTTCCCCAACTTGCCGCTGAATACCACCCCCTATTTTAATTTCGCCGGGGTGGGGACAAACCTCACCATCATCCGGTCGGTTTTCATACAAGATGCCAGCCCCAACGTCTCCTACTATGTTTACTTCGACAGCGCCAATCTTGGGTTTGGCGGCGGCAACGTCACCGTTGAATGGCGCGGCGGATATGTGGACCTGGCGACCGGCAATCCGGCCACCAATTATCTCTATCTCAACGACAATTATATCGAGTCTGTCGCCACCAACGACGTGATTTTCAACGGCATACCGGAAAATTTCTCGTTCACCGAAAGCCCCACGCCGCAAATATTTCTTACGCCCACCGCCCCCGGGTTTTTCAACGTGTTCAGTTCCGGTTTCGTCAGCAATCGCTTTGCCTATGTCAGCGCGCAGTTGATCGCAACGAGTGCGGGCACCAACAGCATCCCGAACGGCGCCATTACGAATCTCCCCTCCCGCATTCAAATCAGCGCCAGTAACGAGTTGAATTTGGCGCTCGCCCAAATTATTCAGCCGGATTATTTGTCGTTGCAGTCTCCACATCAATTTGACGGCAATACGGGCGCGCAAATCGCTGCTCCGTTCAGCGACCTCAACCTGGGCGTCACCAACGGATACCTGGCCATCACCAATCTCCTGCCCCAGTCGTTTCCAGTCTGGTGCGGCACGGTTCAGGCCTGGAGCACTCGCTGGCTGGTCACGGTCACCAACATCATTGGCACCAACGCCGTGGTCGGGACCAACGATTATCGTGTCCTGCTTGTTGCCAGCCAGCTCACCCCGACGCTGGCGGCCCAGGTGCAGAACTTGATTTTGCATGCCACCGACAGCGTGATCATCAGCGACGCGTTCAACGTCATGCGCACGCTGTCCATTGACGCGCAAAGCCTGACCTTGACGACCAATGTCCCCGGCAATGGTGCGACTTCAGCCGACGGTGAGTTGAACCTGGAATCACCCAATATCTTCTGGGCGAGTTCGCTGCCGAATCTGCACTGGCTGACCAACAACGGCGCCATCAGCACGCTGAATCTCGCCAACTTTGGCAGTGGTAATACGCCGACTTATACCACCAACACCACGCCGGCAATTGCGGCGACCGGGACGCTTTTTGAGATGAACTCGGGGGCCAATGTTCCGGCAACTAACGGGGTAACGATCGGGACCTACACCTATACCTTTGTCAACACGATAACGAACACGGCGCCCAGTCAGGTCAAGATTGCCGCTACGTTCGACGGCTCGATGAGCAATCTGATCGCGGCAATCAATCACGCCGCCGGTTCGGGCACGAGCTATAGCACAAACACGATGACAAACACGCTGGTCACAGCGGGCTTGTTGACAAACCATTCCTTTGCCGTCACGGCGCGGACCGCCGGTTCATCTGGAAATTCGATTGTGACCACCAGTTCAACGTCGTTTTTGAATTGGAACGGCCTTCTCTCCACCACTCTTTCAGGCGGAGTTGATGCTGCAATGAATGTCGTGATGGCGGGGGGGCCTTACGTCGCCTTTGTCAATCGCGGACGTGTGATCAATTTGGGCGGCTCCACCATCTGGGCTCAGGATTTTGAAAACTACGGGACGTTCTACTCCGGCAGTGGCAGTTTTATCTTGCAATCCCTGACCACGACCCTGACCAACGGTTCCATCATTGCCGGCGGCGACGTGTCCATCACCACCGGCAGTTTGGTGGCGAGCAATCTGGTGTTGCAGGCCGGGCGGTCGCTCACCTTGCAGGTGACGAATCAGCTTACGGATACCGGTGTGACCAATGGCAACACCTGGTCTGTGGGTGGCGGAAGTTTGGTCGGATTGAATCTGCCCATCCTGCCCAACCTGCCCAACAACCCGGCCAACCGCAGTGATTTGCTGGGCACCACCATTTTCATGATGGCGCCCACGCCGAACAAACAGGTGGTCAGCACGTGGGCGGCCACCGACTACGGCGTCTCCACTGCGGGTTACACCAATAATGTGGCGATCGGGCGCCTCTTTCTGGACGGCTTGGGGCTAAACAGCTCGTTCAAATTTACCGGCACCGGCACCAGCAACGCGATGTATGTGGACTATCTGGAATTACGCGATCAAGCCACCAACCGTGATGCGAGTGGCAGCAATTTCACGGCGCTCGCCATTTCCCCGAACATGGTGATTTATTATGCGCAGGCGGTGATTGACGGCGTGTCCATCGCGGAGAAAATGGACCACAAAAACAGCGGCCACTTGCGCTGGGTGCCGCAGTATGCGGGTTATTTCAGTTCCACCAACATCGTTTATCCCGACGGCACAACCAACGGCCCCTTCAACGCCGCGCTGGCGCAAAGTTTGGACATTGATTCCAACGGGAACGGGATTGCCAACGGCAATGATCCCGCGCCGTTTTTTGTCTCGTCGGAGGTCAATTTCACGCCGACGCTGACGAACCGTCCGCCGCCGTCGGTCCGGTTGGAATGGACGACGGTTCCACTGGCGACCAATTACATTTATTACCGGACCAATCTGCTTTCACCAAACTGGCTGCCGTTGACCAGCTTTAACAATTATTATTACAGCGCGAACGTGGCCGTTACAAACTCGGCCCACGCGAACAGTTTTGTTTCGCCGCAGCCGTATCCGTCATCCGCCACAAACGTCTGGGTGTTTGATGTGGTAACGAACGTGCCGCACTTCTATCGGGTGATGGTGCAGCCGTGTTTGACGTGTCCGTAGCGGCCCGAGGCGCGGGTGCGCGGGCCCGTTTGATTTGTTTGCTGAAGGTCCGGGGAGGGGACACCCTGGACCCGGTGAAGAATGTTGTGACTGAAACCAGGAAAAATTTATGAGTTGGAAGCTGCGAAATCTCGCGAGCAACACCGGCTTGCTGAAGCTGGGATTGGTGGTCCTGGCCTGTTTTGCGGCGGATGTTGGCCGGGCGCAGTTTAACTTCGCCTCGGCTTACCCGCTGTCCGGGGATTCGGGTTCCGTGGTAAATGATAATACCAGCGCCGTTCTCGACGGCAATGCCCCAAGCATTGCCGGGTTCCCCGCTAACAAGCCCCTTTGGTATCAATGGATGGCGCCAGCGAGCGGCGAGGTGGAACTCGACACCATCGGCAGCGTGGACGATTTTTACGGCACTCCCCTGAACACGGTGCTTGGGGTTTTTACGGGGACCAGTCTGACCACGCTCAATCAGATCGCGGCCAATGACGACCTTTTCCCCATCAACAGCTCAATTCCGCTGTCCACTGAGGGCTACAATTATAGCGGCAGCGGCGATTACGCCAAGTTTGCCCCTCCTGGCAGTGAGCCGGTTTTTTCTTACATCCAGCCTTATTACGGCCCCAGCCATCTCCGGTTCAACGCGCAGGCAGGAGTGACTTATTATATCGCGGTGGATTCGCAAATGGCCACGTCCTTTTTGGGGTTTTCCTTGGGGTCTGGCCCAGGGACTATCCTGTTGCACTGGGCCTATAAATCTTCGGGCGTCTTCCGTTTCGCCAGCGAGGATATGGATTACACGACAGGAGTACCGTTGGCATTCGGAGGTGAGGGGTACTTGACAGGATATCCGCTATACCAGGCTGCCGAAACGGAAAGTGATTACCTGGTACATTATGTTCCTGTCGGCAATGCGGTGCTTTTCACCTACTATCAATACAACGTGCCGGGCGTGCTGGTCACCGTCACCCGCGTCGCCGGTTCCACCGGGCGCGTCACGGTGAATTACCAGACGGTGGACGGGACCAGTCTGCCCGTTTTGCCCATCGGTGATGTGGGAGCCGTATCCTATTTGGATTATCAGCCGGTCAGCGGCACGCTGGTCTTCGATGATTACGAGATGAGCAAAACCATTCTCATTCCAATTCTTAATCCCGGTATCAACGGTTCGGGGGGCTACACGAATAACACGGTTTTCGGCGTTCAGTTGGTTGACGATGGCGGTGTGACCAGTCCCATCCTTGGTCCGAATGAAAGTAGCGATGTCGTCGCTCCGCCCCGCGTGGACCCCAGCTTCAGCCTCGCGCTGGTGAAGATTTTGAATGTGAACGCCGATCCTTACGGGCCGGATATGGTTCCGTTGGTAGTCACCAATGCGCCTATACCGCCAGCGACCAATAGCACTGTGACAACCACTATGGTCATAGCGATGCCGACCAACCCCATCGTCAGCTTTCAAAAGTGCAATTTCCGCGTTCCGGAAGACGTCAACGACCCGGCCAATCCCAAGGGCTATACGACGCCAGTCACCATTTATGTGGCGCGTTCCCCCCTTGCCACCAACCACTCGGCGATTACTTTGCATTACCGCATCAATAATTTCGTTAACAGTGATGCAGATCCCAGCGAGGAGTGGAATAATTGGTTCCCCCTCCAGCCAGGCTCCGATTATGCCGTCCCCACGCCGCCGAATTATTCGACACTTCTGGCAACGAATCCCGACTTTAACATGGTCCAGGGCACCATCACCTTTCCCGCCAATGGCGTGGACGAATTTTACCAGCCCATCACCTTCACGGTCACCAATTCCACGCTCACGAAATTCAACCGGGATTTTAAAATCCAGCTTTATCAGTTGATATCTGTTAACGGTCAAAGTGTGCCCGCCCTGGCCGGCATGGTCGCCGAAACCACCGTGACCATCCTGTTTAACGACCAGCATCCGCCGGCCGGTTCCGTGGATGAGTTTTACAATGCGGATTTCAACCGCGATCTGGCGCTGGCGCCCAACGTGGTGCCCCAGACCATACCGCAGAACGATCCCGATCCCGGCGTGGCCGGCATGGTGAAAAGCGTGCTGGTGCTGCCCAATGATGAAACCCTCATCGCCGGGGACTTTGTGTCTTACAACGGCTCCACTTATCCCGATGCAACACCCGTCAATTCCATTGCGCTCATCGATATCACCGGGGCCTTGGACCCGTCCTTCGAGCCCAACGACTCTGGCATCAACGGCGCCATCAACGCCCTCGCCTTGAGTCCGGGCAATCAGTTTGTCATTGGCGGCAGCTTCCACACGTCTTTCAACGGCGGGTCGCGCAGCTACATCGCCCGGTTGAATGCCGATGGTTCGCTCGACACGGGGTTCAATCCCACGGTAAATGGAACCGTTTGGGCCGCTGCGGTGCAACCTGATGGCCGGGTTTTGATTGGCGGTGATTTCAACAACGTCAACGGCCAGACGCGCAATCACCTCGCCCGGTTGAATGCCAACAGCACCCTGGACACCACCTTCGATCCGGGCACCACCCTCAATGGCCCGGTTTATGCCATTGCCTTGCCGCCCTTGATCACCCTGAATTTCACAAACAGCGGCTCTGGTGAGACTAATCAAACCATCAATCTCGGCACGTCCACCGCCGGGACGCTGACGGTTAATTATAACATGTACCTGATTCAGGCCGACGATATGAAGGTCTTTTATGGGGATACAAATGTTGCCGGTGGCACAGGGGTTTTAATTTTCGATACCGGCAGTGTCTTCGGCACCAACAGTTTTGTGCTTCCCTTTGGTCCGACTAATGGCCTTGCCACCAATTTCATCACCATCGTTATGGATCAAGGCACTGGCCAGACCGGCAACCAATGGGCTTACAACGGTACGGTCACCATATCTGCTCCCTTCAATGGAATATTTGCCGGCGGCGCTTTTGCCGTGAATGGCCAGAGTTATAGCGACGTGGCGCAATTCAACAGCGATGGTTCGCTGGACACCGCCTTCCACCCCACTGCCGGAGCGAACAATCCGATCTACACCCTCGGTTGGCAGCTTGACGGCAAGCTGGTCGTGGGCGGCTCGTTCACCCTTTTCAACGGCAGCGCCATGAACCGCATTGCGCGGCTGAATGCAGATGGCAGCCTGGACATCACCAACTTTTTTGCGGGCTTGGGCGCCGACAACGTGGTTTGGAACATCACACTCCAACCACTCGACGGCACGATGTATGTCGGCGGGCAATTCGCGTCGTTCAACGGCACGCACCGTCTCGGTTTCACCCGTCTCTATGCCAACGGCACGGTGGACACCACGTTTCTTGACACCGCCTACAACCAGTTTGCCGGTTTGAAACGGATTTATTCCTCCGATGCGCCGGCGGTCTATGCCTCGGGTGTCCAAAGCGACGGCAACGTGATCATTGGCGGAACATTCGATCAGGTCGGCGGCGGCCAGGCGGACACCAACGTTTGCAACAGCTTGGACGATGAGCTTGGCATAGACGAAAGCTTCAACGACCCGAACTTGTGGGTGGAACCCAAAACACGCGATGGCGTTCGCAACCGCAGCAGCGTGGCCCGGCTGATTGGTGGTTCAACGCCGGGGCCGGGCAACATCGGGCTGCAGACCGCCAGCTTCTCGGCCAACAAGAGTTCGAGCGGCCTTTCCGTGGGATTGGTGCGGACCAACGGCATGTTGGGACCGGTTACAGCCAACTTTTCCGTCCAGCCCAGCACGGCCCAAAGTGGCAGGGATTTTTCCTACGACAGCCCGCCGCCCTTGTTTTGGGTCGCCTGGCGTTACACCACGTCAACCCAAACCCGCCTGCGCAGTGATGGCCTGTTTGGAAACAATGGCCTTCTACAGGATGTCTTCGCCAGTTTGTCCCTGGCGGACGCGCTCATTAACAACCTGTCGGCCGTCACGGTCAGCGTCATCAACAACCACCAGACCTCGGGCAACCTCGACGCCCAGTTCCAACTGGCCAACCCCAGCGGGGCCAATGAGTTTTATCTCGGCGGTGAAAATATTCCGCTTGGCAGCGCGCTGGGACCTTCCGCCGCGCCGTTCACGCTGATTGATGACACCGAAAACGCCGGCGTGGTGGGTTTTGTCTCTCCGGTTTATACCGCCACCAATATCGCCGCCGTCATCAGCCTGGTTCGGAGCAACGGCACTTATGGCACGCTTACCATGGAGGCTTCCACCACCAACGGGACCGCCCTGGCGGGCATTGATTACAACGGCATCACCAATTTGACCGTGTCTTTCCTGCAAGGCGTGGTCACCAACTCGTTCACGGTTACCAACCTGCCTAATGGCCTTATTTCCACGAATTTTGTGGAAAAATTCCTCAACCTGTATCTGACCGCCCTCACCGGACCGAGCGGTAACGCGACGTTTGGGTTTGGATTGTCCAACGCCGAGCTCCGCCTCATCAATCCCAATTTCCAGGGTTATTTGACTCTCAGCGCCACCAATTACACCGGCACTGAAAGCGCGGGCTTCATCAGCTTTGTGGTCAATCGCGTCGCCGGCAGCGCCGGCACCATCACCGTCCAGTACGCCACCACCAATGGCACGGCGGTGGCTGGCACGAATTACGTCGGCGCGACCAATACCTTGCAATGGAACAACGGCGACGCCTCGCCGCGCACCGTCAACATTACGCTCCTCAACACCGGCACGGTCGGCACCAACAAACAATTTGGCGTTTTGTTGTCCAATCCCATCCTGAACGGTGCGAGCACACCATCGCTGTTCTATGTCGGCACGCCGCCCACCAATTCCATCACCAACGCCACGCTGACCATCGTCAACGACAACAGCTACGGCGCGGTGCAGTTCAGCGCCCCCAGCTATCTCGTCGATGAAAACGGTGGCTATGCCACCATTACCGTCGTCCGCACGGGTGGCACGGCCGGCCCGGTTTCCGTCAATTTCACCACCCGCAACGGCAGCAATACCTCATCCAATGTCAACTACGCGGCCACCAGCGGAACACTCACCTTTGTTACCAATCAAACGGCTGCCAGCTTTTACGTGTCGATCACGAACGACCTGGTGCAGGATCCCGCCAGCTTCTATTTCAATGTGATCTTGTCGAACCCAACCAACACCGTCTTGGGTTCGCCAACCAATGCCCAAGTCAACATTTTGGATGCCCAACGTTACAACTGGCCACCCGGCTCGCCGGACGGCACCTTCATGGCAAGCATGAACGGCGACGTCCTGGCGCTCGTCTTGCAGACCAATGGCCAGATCCTCGCGGGTGGCAACTTCACCTTCGTCAACGGCGCCCCCGATAATGGCATCGCCCGGCTGAATGCCGATGGCTCGCTGGACAGCGCCGGCTTCCTCAACAACGGTCTTTATTCCGGCGCCAACGGCGCCGTGCAGGCCATTGTCTGCCAGCAGATGGACAGCCGGGTTGTCATCGGCGGCGCGTTCACCAGCGCCGACGGGATTGCCCGCAATAATATCGCCCGCCTGATGACGGATGGTTCCCTGGACACCAGTTTCAATCCCGGTCCCGGGGCCGACGGCCCGGTTTATGCCCTCGCGGAAACCTTTGTCAATGGCGGGAACAAGCTTTACGTCGGCGGCTCGTTCAGTTCCATCAGCGGCGGCGCCAGCCCCAACTTTGCGCGCCTCATCACGGCTGGTTCTGATAATGACGGGACGCTGGATTTGTCATTTAACGCCGGCTCAGGCCCCAATGCCACGGTCTTTGCCGTCGCCGTTTATCCGACCAATTCTCCGTTTGCGGGCAAGGTGCTCATTGGTGGTGCCTTCACCAACGTCAACAATTTTGTCCTCAATCATATCGCGCGGCTGAATGGGGACGGTTCCGTGGATACCAACTTCGACTTGAACTCGGGGGCCAATGACACCGTTCGCGCCATTGTAATTCAAGATGACGGCCGCATCCTCATCGGTGGTGACTTTACCAATGTCAACGGCACGGCCCTGAACCGCATCGCCCGCCTGAATACCGACGGGTCGTTGGATTCCACCTTTACGACCAATGGCGTCAACAGCACCGTGCAAGCGATTGCGGTGCAGGCTGATAATCGCATTGTGCTGGCCGGCCAGTTTACCCAGGGCAATGGGGTCACCCGCAACCGCATCACGCGGTTGCAGCCGACCGGCGCAGTGGATACAACCATCAACTTCGGTGACGGCGCCAATGGCACCATTGACGCGGTGGTCATTCAGCCGGCGGATCAAATGTTGGTCATCGGCGGCAGCTTTACCCAATACGATGACCAGCCCTACGCGCATATTGCCCGGATTTACGGTGGTTCGGTGACCGGTTCCGGCTTGTTGCAATTCACCTCGGCCGCCTATCAGGTGGACGAAAACGGCGGGCAGGCGCTCATCACTGTTAGTCGCACCGGCGGCACCAGCGGGCCGAATACAAACGGGACGGGAAACATCACGGTGTATTTCTCCACGGCCAATGGCACGGCGCTGGCCGGTACAAATTATACGGGCACCACCAACTACCCCTTGGTTTTTCCGCCGGGCGAAGTCCTGGAAACGGCGGTTGTTCCGGTGATGAACAATGGAGTTGTTACCTCCAATTTGACCGTGAACCTGGCCATTACCAATCCGACCGCCCCGGCGGGCCTTGGCGCTCAATCCACCGCCGTTTTGACCATCATCAATGACAACAGCGCCGTGAGCTTTTCAACCGCAAATTATTCGGTCAGTGAAAATGTTTTGACTGGTTTGGCGCCGATTGATGTCGTTCGTTTGGCAACCACCAATGGCATCTGCTCGGTGGATTTCATCACCACGACCAATGGCACGGCGGTGGCCGGCGTGGATTTTATTCCGACCAATACGACCATTACGTTCAATCTGGGTGCCTCGAACCAGCTGGTCCAGGTTCCGATCATCAACAACGGCCTGCCCCAGGGGAACCGGACGGTGGTATTTGCTTTGACCAACGTGGTGAATGCGGTCCTGTTCAGCCCGTCGAATGCCACCCTTACCATCATAAACACGGTCGTTGCCCCCGGCCAGTTGTGCTTCTCGGCAACCAATTATGTGGCCGACGAGGGTGCTGGAATTGCCTTCATCACGGTCGTGCGTACCAACGGCACTTCAGGCTCCGTCTCGGTGGCTTACAACACCGTTGCCGGCACGGCCCTGCCGGGGGTGAACTATACCACCACCAGCGGAACCCTGACCTTCAATGCCGGCGACACGACCAAGACCTTTGTCGTGCCGCTCGTGCTCAACAGTCTTGTGCAGGGAACGGTGAATTTGTCCGTGGTTCTCTCCAGCCCCACCGGCGGCGCAACCTTGATTGCGCCCACCAACGCAATCTTGAACATCTTGAATGACAATGTCGGCTTTAATTTCCTCAACGCCACCAATTATGTCAGCGAAACCAATGCCTATGCCTCCATTTTTGTCCAGTGTCTTGGCAGTCCCGCCGGCCCGGTTTCCGTCAGTTACCACACGACCAACTACACCTCGACCAACTACGGCGCCGCAATTCCCGGAGTCAATTACACCCCGGTTTCCGGCACGTTGACCAATACCCCCGGCGAGACGCTTCAGGTGATTCTCGTTCCGCTGATTGACGATCCGCAGGTGACCGGCGATTTGGCGTTCACCGTCATCTTGTCCAATCCCAGCGTCGGCACGCAACTGACGGCGCCGAGCAATACAGTGGTTGTGGTGCAGGATGCCGATGCGGGCTTGAGCTTCACCAACCCGGTTGCGAGCGTCTTGAAAAATGCCGGCAGCCTGGTCGTCGCCGTGGTCTGCTCCAACCCCAGGGTCGAACCGGTGGTCGTATATTCCAACGGAGTGCCGGTGACGACACCTTTGTCCGTGTATTATTCCACTGCTGACGGCACGGCTTTGGCGGGGTTTGACTATACCGCCGTAAGCGGCACGCTGGTCTTTACCAATGGCATCGCGACCAACACCTTTACCGTGCCCATCATCAACAACAGCCTGGTCATGGGCAATCGCACGTTCACGGTAAGCCTGGCCAGTCCGACACCGCCCGGACAACTCGTGCCGCCCAGCGTGCAAACCGTGACCATCATTGACAATAATTCCGGCCTGAGCTTTTCCAGCCCCGCTTACACCGTGCTCAAATCGGGCGTGGCGGCAACGATTACAGTTTTGCGCACGGACAACACCAACACCGTGTCGTCCGTTGACTTTGCCACCGCCAATGGCTCGGCCCTCGCCGGTTTGGATTACATCGCCACCAACGGCACCTTCGTTTTCACCAACGGTCAAACCAGCCAGACCTTCTCCGTGATCGTGATTAACAATACGATTGTGCAACCGGATAAAACTGTGTTGCTGCAACTGTCCAACCCGACCGGCGGCATCCTCCTGGCGCCCTACGCCGCCACGCTCACCATCCATGATACCAGCGGCAGCTACGTGGTTCCGGCGGGTTCCACCCTGATTCATGAATCCGGGCCGACCAACGGCATCATTGATCCGAACGAAACGGTTACGCTGTTGTTCGCCTTCCGCGACGCCGGGGGCAACAACGTGACCAACCTCTTTGCCACGCTCCTTCCCACCAATGGCGTCATGCCTTCGCCGACGAACTTTCAAAATTATTACGGCCCGCTGATCGTGGGCGGCCCGTCCGCTTCGCAGCCATTCACTTTCACCGTGAGTCCGGGTTATACCAACGGCCAGCAAATTATCGCCACCTTCAAACTGCAGGACGTCACATCCAACGGCATAATCAACCTCCGCACCAACGGCTTCACCTACACGCTGGGCACGTGGACCACCACTTACTCAAACACGGCGGCAATCATCATCAATGACATGGCCATCGCCACTCCTTACCCGTCCAGCATCAACGTCAGCAACTTGGGCGGGGAGGTCGTCAAAGCGACGGTCACTTTGACCAACCTCAGCCACGGTTCGGTCTATGATATTGATGCGTTGTTGTTGGCGCCGAACGCACAGGATACTTTGCTTATGGCGCACGTGGGGACCATCGGCATTAGCGCCAGTCATATTACGCTCACCTTTGATGATGCGGCGGCCAACTCGTTGACCAATTCGGGAGCCATTACTTCCGGCACCAACAAACCGACGGCCTATCCGCCGTTGCCACTCTTCCCCTGACCGGTATGAAAATGACTGAAGAAAAATTCATATTCATCCCGGCCGGCGGTGGTGAAATGTTCGGAGATCCTCAAATATTAACCGCTTGTATGAGGAAGACTTTATTAACGATTGGCTTGGGCTTGGCTTTGTCCGGCATCATCACTTTTTCAACCCAGGCGGCGGGTGTGGGCATGGTGACGTTGCCCGGCCACGTGCCGGCGGCGGAGTCGCGGTTGCAGCCGAAAGGACTTTTGCCGGCGGCCACCAATCTCTATCTGGCCATCGGCCTGCCGTTGAGAAACCAGGAGGCGCTCACCAACTTGCTGCAACAAACCTATGATCCCGCCAGTCCGAACTATCATCACTACTTGACGCCCGATGAGTTCACCGCACAGTTCGGCCCCACGGAACAGGAGTACCAGTCGGTGATCAATTTTGCGAAGGCAAACGGATTGACGGTGGTCAACGCGCACCCCAATCGAATGTTGCTGGATGTGAGCGGAAAAGCGGCGGACATCGGGAAAGCGTTCAATGTCACCCTCCGCGTTTATCATCATCCGGCTGAAAATCGCGACTTTTTCGCGCCGGACGCAAATCCGACCGTGGACGCCTCGCTGCCCATCCTGCATGTCAGCGGTTTGGATAACTATTCGCGGCCTCATCCGGGAATCAAAGCCCGGCCTCTCAGCCAGCCGGCCGGCGGAACGCCCGCCATTGGTTCCGGGCCGGGCGGGACGCCCGCCGTTGGTTCCGGGCCGGGCGGGACTTATGAGGGCAGCGATTTCCGCACGGCTTATGTGCCGGGCACAACTCTGACCGGCGCGGGGCAGAATGTGGGTTTGTTCCAATTAGACGGATTTTATCCCAGTGATATAGCGGCCTACGAAAATCAAATCGGCCTGACCAACAACCTCCCGCAACTGGTGGTCGTGCCGGTTGATGGCGGCGTTCCGGTGCCGACTCCGTTTGGCAATCCTGAGGTGTCCTTGGACATTGAAATGGTGCTTTCCATGTCGCCGGGCGTTTCGACCATATACGTTTATGAAGGTCCCAACTCCTCCTCCATGAGCATTTATACCATATTTGAAGATGTCTTGAGTCGGATGGCTAACGATAATTTGGCCAAGCAACTTAGTTGTTCGTGGTATATTTACGAAGGCCCGCCTGACCCGGTGGCCGAACAGATTTTTCAGCAGATGGCCTTGCAGGGACAGACGTTCTTTACCGCCTCGGGCGATTCTGACGCCTATACCGGCCTGATACCGTTTCCGTGTGACAGCCCGTATATTACCCTGGTTGGAGGAACGACACTTACGACGGGGTCGGGCGCCAGTTACACCTCGGAAACAGTGTGGAATTGGGGAATTGAATATGGTGACGACGGTGTCGGCAGCAGTGGCGGCATCAGCACTACCTACTCAATACCGACCTGGCAGACCAGCATCAACTTCACCGCCAGCCACGGCTCGACGATCATGCGGAATGTTCCCGATGTGGCGCTGACGGCTGATTATGTTTGGGTTATTTACGGTGCCGGCAGTTCCGATTGGTTTGGCGGCACCAGTTGTGCCGCGCCCTTGTGGGCCGGGTTCACCGCCTTGGTCAATCAACAGGCAATCAATAATGGCCACGCGACCGTTGGTTTCCTAAATCCAGCCGTTTATACCATCGCTGCGTCGGGCAGCTACACCAGTTGCTTCCACGACATCACCACCGGCAACAACACCTGGAGCGGCAGTCCAAACCTGTTTTATGCGGTGCCCGGCTATGACCTTTGCACCGGTTTGGGCACTCCCAACGGAACCGATTTGATCAATGCCCTCGCGGCCGGAGGCAACACCTTTGCTTATATTTCCCCCCCGCCGCCGCCTTATGGCACCAACCTGGCCGCCTTGAATGGCGGCAACCCGAATGGCACGTGGCAGCTTTTTGTGCAGGACAACGTGCCGTTGGATTCCGGGATCATTTCCAATGGCTGGATTCTCACTCTGACCACGGCCAGCCCGGTCGGTTCGGCGGCGGACATTCAGCTTTTGATGACGGCCTCATCCACCAACATTGCCCTTGGCGGCAGTGTGACCTATGGCCTGACGGTGACGAATTACGGACCGTCCGCTTCCACCAATGTGCAGGTGTCAGACTCAATGCCCTCGGGCTTCTCGCTCGTTTCGAGCAGTAGCACGGTGGGTTCCATAACCCGCAGCGGGTCAACGGTGATTTGGAATATCGACGTGCTCGCCACCAACGCCACCAATGCCGGCGGGCAGGCCACACTGACGATGCAGGCCAATAACGCGGGCAACTTCTTCAACTCCGCCACTGTCAGCGCGGCCACTCCTGATCCCAACCCGGCTGACGCTTTCGCTTTCACCAACATCACCGTTGGTGCGGCTCCGCCACACATATCTGGAGTGGTGGTGCACAACAACGGCACGTTCCAGTTCACCGTCGACGGCCAGCCGGGGCAGGAATATATTGTTGAGGCGTCCACCAACCTGTTCAACTGGGTGCCCGTTTATACCAACCCGCCGCCGTTCGTTTCACCCTTCACGTTCATCGATTCAGGCGCGTCGAATTATCCCGACCGGTTCTATCGCGTGGTCCCCGGGCCTTGACCGTCCGCATCAAACTTTCAACCAATGAAAGTCTGCGGTCTGACCGGTGGGGTGGGCATGGGCAAATCCACCGCTGCCGAATTCCTCCGCGCCCGCGGCGCGCAGGTGGTGGACACCGACGAACTCGCGCGGCAGCTCGTTCAACCCGGCCAGCCCGCCCTCGCCGAAATTCAGGCTGAATTCGGCAAGGCAATCATTGCATCGGACGGACGGCTTCGCCGGGAGGAACTGGCGCGAATCGTTTTTGCCGATGCCGCCGCCCGCAAAAAACTCGAAACCATTCTCCACCCGCGCATCCGCGAACGCTGGCTCGCCCAAATCGAAGTCTGGCGCAGGGAAAACCGCGCGCTCGCCGTCGTTGTGATTCCACTGCTTTTTGAAACGCAGGCGGAATCGTCCTTCAACAAAATCATTTGCGTTGCCTGTTCCGCCGCGACGCAGCGCGAACGATTGCTCGCGCGCGGGTGGACGCCGGAGCAAATCCGGCAGCGCCTGGCCGCGCAATGGCCGGTGGAACAAAAAATTTCCCGCGCCGATTTCGTTGTGTGGACCGATGGCGCGCTGGACGCGCACGCGCCGCAAATCGAACAAATTTTCGTAAAACTTTGACTTGGTAGGGCGGCGCTGCCGCGCCGCTGCGCGTTGTACGGACCAACCTTCAGGTTCCCGGCATTACCCTGGCAATGGCTTCGCGCAGGTCATTCAGCAAAAATGGTTTGCTGATTATGAAGTCCACGCCCGGAAGCGGATTGCCGGAAGACTTCAACATATCGGCATAGGCCGTGATCATTATGATTGGCTGATGGGGCAGGCGCTGCTTGATGGCGGTGGCCAGTTCATCACCCTTCATTCCCGTCATGGCATAATCCACGGTGATCAGGTCAAATTTGCCCTTCTCCAGCAAGGACAGGGCTTCTTTGCTGCCATTGGCGGTCTGGACTTCGTGCCCGTCAAACTTGAGCATCATCTTGATGGCATCGCAGACGGCGGGTTCGTCGTCCACCACCAAAATCCGCCATGCTTGATTTCGCGGTGCTGGCATTGTGGCTGAAGTACAGGAACCAATGATATGCCCTTTCTCCTCCAACACAAATTTACTTATTAACAGGAAATGAGTTATTAACAAAACCGGCTGGCCTGCCATTCATGCCAATTCCCGGAGACAATCGGTGCAATGGGTAGGGCGGCGCTGCCGCGCCGCCAGCCTGTCCGCCGGTCGTTGGCGTTCAAACTTCAGCTTGTATTGGGCACGACTGCATTGCCGCTTGACTCTCAACCCGCATATCTCAACCATAAACTTTCAAATGGGCACGCTTTATTACGGCGACAACCTCGACATCCTCCGGCGTTACCTCAAGGACGAGACCGTGGACCTCGTTTATCTTGATCCGCCCTTCAACTCCGCCCAGAACTACAACGCCTTCTTCCACGAAAAAGACGGCACCGACGCCGCCAGCCAGATTCACGCTTTCGAGGACACCTGGCATTGGGACATCGAGACCAAGAAAGCCTACGACGCCGTCACCGAGCAGCCCGGCAAAGTCTCCGACGTGATGCAGGCCTTCTACACCTTTCTGGGCGGCAACGACATGATGGCCTACCTCACCATGATGTCCTCGCGCCTCGTCGAACTCCGCCGCGTCCTCAAACCC
>Ga0187864_10001448_pt1 | contig 22890 bp, 27 predicted proteins | sample June2016WEW_11_4_FD_132985 | JGI IMG/M metagenome (GOLD analysis project Ga0187864, IMG submission 132985) | Peatland microbial communities from SPRUCE experiment site at the Marcell Experimental Forest, Minnesota, USA - June2016WEW_11_40 | ecosystem: Environmental > Terrestrial > Soil >...
ACCGCCGCCAACAACTTGGCCAAAGGCACGGAATGGGAGAACAAACCGGTCGAGGAGGTTGTGAAGGGCACGTTCGGCAAGAACCAAGCCCTCTTCAACAATGCCGCCCAGCATTACAACCACACCCACTTCTGGAAATGGATGAAAAAGGGCGGCGGCGGCGACAAGCTGCCCGGCAAACTCGAAAAGCAGATCACCTCCGACATCGGCCCGCTCGCAAAGGTCAAAGAAGACTTGACCCAGGCTGGCGTCACCCAATTCGGCTCGGGCTGGTGCTGGCTCGCGGTCAAGGACGGCAAGATCGCCATTATGAAGACGCCGAACGGGGAGAACCCGCTGGTCCACGGCGCCAAGCCCATCCTCGGCTGCGACGTATGGGAGCATTCCTATTATATCGATTATCGCAACCGGCGGCCGGACTATCTCAAAGCGTTCCTCGATCATCTCGTCAATTGGGACTACGTGGCCGAGATGTACGAGGCGGCGATGAAATAGCGGCCGGCTCGGCGGTGAGATTGAAATGAGCGGGGCCTTTTGGTCCCGCTTTTTTCGATCGACACTGCGAACCGGGTCATTAATCGGGCCTTGAGGAGTCACGATCGGCCGTCCATTTGACACGTTATCCCGGCTGCCAATGAGGATCGTGTGTTGAGCTTCGCGGCGAAGCGCGCATCCAAGATCAAACCGATCGTGCCCGAACTCGTGGTGAAATCCACCCACTCGCCTGCGGGCGCCCTTGTCGTCGCGCGCCGGCTCGATGTACTTGCGGTCGGCACGCTGGTTCTTGTTGCAGCGCTCGCCGCCTTCACCTTTCGCGATTATGGCCTCGGCTGGGACGACTACACGCATTCGCAGTACGGCGACCTGCTCGTCTCGCTCTATGCGTCGGGCTTTGCCGACAAGCGCGCGCTGTCGTTTGTCAATCTTTACATGTATGGCGGCGGGTTCGATCTCCTCGCCGCGCTTGCTGCAAAAGTTCTGCCGTTCGACCTGTTCGAGACGCGACGGCTCATGGGTGCTGCCGTCGGTCTCGTTGGCCTTTTCGTCACTTGGCGGCTGGGACGCCGCCTCGGCGGCCCGCTCGCCGGACTGATTGCGCTCGTTCTCCTCGCCGCCTGTCCGCTCTACTACGGCCATATGTTCATGAATGCGAAGGACGCGCCGTTCGCAATGGCCATGGCGATTGCGCTCTTCGGCATCGTACGCGCGTTCGAGGAGTATCCGCAGGCGACGCCCGCAACTGTCGCGCTGTGCGGCATCGGCATTGGCCTCGCGATCGGCTCGCGGGTCATGGGCGGCTTCGCGCTGATCAACGCGCTGGTGCCACTCCTGCTGATTCTCGCCCTCAGATCGCGCGAGAGCGGACTCAAGCCGGCGCTCAGCGAATGGGGGTCATTCCTCGCGCCGTTCATTCCGGGCGCCCTCCTAGCCTATCTGGTCATGGGCCTCGTTTGGCCGTGGGCCGTGGTTTCGCCGCTCAATCCCTTTCGCGCCGTCGAATATTTTTCCAACTTTTTTGAAAAGCCTTGGCGCGAGCTGTTCGACGGCCGATTGATCCTGGTTCCCGACATGCCGCGCAGTTATCTGCCGACTCTCGTCGCGCTCACGCTGCCCGAACTGATGCTGGTGCTGGGGCTCTGCGGAACGGTCGGCGCGATGATCGCGACCGCGCGCGGCGAACCGGGACATCCGGGCGTGACCGCCGGGCGCCGCGCCGCTCTATTTGCTGCCGTCCTCGCCGCAGCGCTGCCGGTTGTGGTGACGGTCGCCACGCGGCCGGCCATGTACAACGGCATCCGACATTTCGTGTTCTTGATGCCGCCGTTCGCCGCGCTCGGCGGCGTCGCCGGGGCGTGGATCGCGCGACGCCTGCTTCTATACGGTCGTGCCGCTGTGGCAGCGGGCGCCGTCGTCCTGATCGCGGGCCTCGCCTCCCCGGTCATCGACATGGTGCGGCTGCATCCTTACGAGTACACGCATTTCAATCATATTGCCGGCGGCGTGGCGGGAGCGCGGCCGCGCTACATGCTCGATTATTGGGGACTGTCGATGCGGCAGGCATCGCTGCAATTGCGCGCGCTCGTCGCGCAGCGCGGTGAGACGCCGCGTAACGGAATATGGAAAGTCGCAGTCTGCGGACCGCATCCAGCGGTCGTGGTCGCCCTCGGTCCGAATTATTCGGCCATATGGGACCCGAAAGGCGCCGACTTCGCCATGATGCTCGGCGAATTCTACTGCGCCAAGCTCGATGCGCCGATCCTTTTCGACATCGTGCGCGAAGGCGTCGTCTATGCGCGGGTCTATGACATTCGCGGCCGTTCAATTTCGACGTTGCTGACCGTGCGGGGCCCCGATTAACAGACCCTGTCACGCCGTTGCATGCGCGAACTGCCAATACAGCTCGCGAGCCCTGCGGTAGAACGGGCCCGGCTGCAAATCCCGCTGGTCGATGCGGGTGATCGGCGACACTTTGGTATAGTTGCCCGTGGAAAAAATCTCATCCGCCGACTGAAAATCGGAATAGCGCAGCGTCGTCTCGATCACGGTGGCGCCGGCCTCGCGCAACAGAGCGATCACCCGCGCCCGCGTGATGCCGGAGAGAAAGGTGCCGTTCGCGGCCGGTGTGAAGACGACGCCGTCCTTCGCCATGAAGATATTGGCCGTGCCGAGCTCGGCAATGTCGCCCAGCATGTCGCACATGAGACAATTGTCGAAGCCGCGCGAGCGCGCTTCGATCAGCGCGCGGGCGTTGTTCGGATAGAGGCAGCCGGCTTTGGCGTCGACCAGCGCGGACTCGCGCGTCGGACGTCGAAACGGCGACAGCGTGATGGCCGTGCCCGTGGGTTTCGGAAACGGCGCGATGTAGAGCGTGAGGCACCAGCGGGTCGAGTCGGGGTCGGGCCGCACGCCGCCCGGCGCTCCCTCCTCCGCCCAATACATCGGCCGAATGTAAAGCTCGGCGTTTGATTCGAAACGCTTGAGACCGTCGCGGACGAAGGCGATCCAGGCCTCTTGCGAGACGAGCGGCTTGAGGCACATCGTCTTGGCGGATTCGTTGACACGCGCGCAGTGCAGATCGAGGTCGGGAGTGGCGCCCTCGAAGGCGCGCGCACCGTCGAACACCGAGGTGCAGAGCCAGGCTGCATGTGTGCGCGGGCCCATGATCGGCACATTGCCCTCATGCCAGTCGTCCTCGAAAAACGTCACGGTCTTCGACCAGGCGATGGGCCGGCTCATCGAATCATCCTCCGTGAGCCTATTGTGTCATCGGCACGGCCTTTGTCACCATGATTGCCACAGGGAGATCTGGCCATGTTGAGCGCATACGTTTTCGATGCCTATGGCACGCTGTTCGACGTCCATGCCGCGATTGCCCGTCATCGCGCCGCAGCCGGTCCCGAGGCGGAGCGTTTCTCGGAGATCTGGCGATTAAAGCAGCTCGAATACACCTGGACATTGACGCTTGCCGGCCACTACGTCGACTTCTGGACGCTGACCGAGCGCGCGCTGGATTACGCCTTCGCCCGCGTGCCCTCGGTCGACCGCGCGCTGCGGCCGCAGCTGCTCGACGCTTATCTCAGGCTCGACGCGTTTCCCGACGCGCGCACCGCCCTTGTTGACCTCAAGGCGCGCGGCGCGCGCTTGGCCGTCCTCTCCAACGGCTCGCCGCGCATGCTTGCCGCCGCCGTCGAAGCGGCCGGGTTCGCCGGGCTTTTCGACGCCGTCCTTTCGGTGGACGCCGTGCGCCTCTATAAGCCGCGGCCGGAAGTCTATGCGCTGGTTACCGACGCCTTGGCGGTGGCGCCGTCCGATGCCGCGTTCGTGTCGTCGAACCGCTGGGACGTCATGGGTGCCGCGTCGTTCGGCTTCAACGCATTCTGGGTCAATCGCGCCCGCCTGCCGGACGAGTATGCCGAGCTTGCACCGCTGCGCGAAATTCCCGATCTCGCGGCACTGCCGAGCGTCGATTGCTGACGCTGCTGCAAAGCTGCCAGCGCCATACCAGAAATGCGGCGCTTCCGGTATCATCGAAGTCGGAATGCTTCCGACTTGGTCACCTTAGAATTGACCGAACTCGAGCATTGCCGAGTTCAGACGAATGCTATGCCGCGTGGTTGTGCGGCTCGCTCGACTGCGGATTCTTGAGAGCCGTCACGATCTGCTGTTTGGTCAGCCGCGTGCCGTCATCGCCTTCGATCAGCAAGGCGACGCGGCCGCTGTCGTTGATGTGCCGCGCCCAACTCATCGCCTCGTCGAGGACGCTGAACTCCTTGTAAAGGTGGCGATCCTTCTCCAGCGGGGAGATGGACTGCGAGCCACGCGGGCCGGAATAGACGCGATAGGTCATCGTCGGACCTCCTTTGAAGCAAAGAGCGTCAAGGACTCAGATATCGGTTCGAAATGTGCCACTCATGTGTCGCCACGGGCACCGCGGCGCGTTGACGCGGGCGACTGATCATTTCTGCGCTGCGAAAGACTGATTGCTGTAGGGCAGCAACGTCGGACGCTGGATCACAATGAAGGCGTGATCCAGCATGTGGTGGCAACTGTTGCAGCCCGCGGTGAGCTTGTCGAAGGCGCTCACGAATGCAGCGCGGTCCTTGGCCTCGATTGCCTTCTCGAGAGCGGAAATCTGGCCTCCCACGGCTTTCTCCACCGTGTCGCCGCCGAGCTGCTTGTTCACGTCGTCAAAACCTTCTTTCAGCTCGTCGATCTCGTAATCGGCGAGCGGCCAATTCCCGGCGCGACCGGCGAACCAAAGCTTGATGTGGCGCATCTGCTGTAGCGCCATGATCTCGCCGAGTCCGGGCTCGTAAGGTGCTGCGGCTTGCGGTGTCGATCCCTCCTGCGCGCTCGCTTTCAGCGTCGCCACCAGCGCCCCCGCGATCAAGGCTGCAAAAATGGGCTTCATGACCTCCTCCTTCCGCGACGCGTAGCTGGCCGCGCTCCTGGCGGCGCCCGAAAAATCTCCGCCGACGCTTCCGCTGTTGCTCAACTCGTGGGCGCGAGTGGTTCGCTGCACTGCTTGGAATAGGCTTCCTGGCAGGCCTGATAAAGCGCGGGGCAGACCTTTGCCGCCGTGAGCGCCGCCTCGATGGTCTTGAGCCGCTCGCCCGCCGCGCGCGATTGTCCGTCATAAGTGAGGACCGCATCGGCGCGTTCGAGCCCGCGGTCGGTCATGAGAAAGCGTTCGGCCCCGTCGAAATAGGTGGTCGCGGTCTTGATCGCCTCAGTGAGCTTCTTGGTGTATTCGGCGTTGGCCCTGGGGTCGGGCTTGACGACGCGGGCGTGCACAGCGGCGTCGGTGTAGAGGATGTTCAGTTTGAAATAGATACCGCCGCATTGGGCGAGCGCCAGCCAGTAGGGCCGGCCATTGAAGGTACCGGGCACTGCCACGACGCTGTCGCGCTTATCGATCGGCACTACGGGAATCGGAGGCTCGACCGCGCGCTGCTCGCGTTTGTGGCGCGTAGCCTGCGCGTGTGCACCCGTCGTGGCAACCATGAGGGCAAGCGTGAACAGAACCGCCTTTGCGATCATCCCCGACATGGGGCGATTATAGCCGAGCCTTGCGCCCGGACTCAAAATCGCTCCACCCAAGGCCGCAGCTCGATTTCCCAGGCCCAGGCGCTGCGGTGCTGCCGCAAGAGATGCAGGTAAGTCTCTGCGACGGCATCCGGATCAAGCAGGCTGTCGGGCTTTTCCGGCGGATCGGGCCGTTGCGCGCTGCGGATGCCACCATCGATGACGACGTGGGCGACGTGAATGCCTTGCGGCGAAAGCTCGCGCGCCAGGCTCTGCGCCAGCCCGCGCAATGCGAACTTGCCCATGGCGAACGGCGCCGACTGCGAGTAGCCCTTCACGCTCGCGGAGGCGCCGGTGAACAGGATCGCGCCGTGGGCGCGCGGCAGCATGCGTTTGACTGCCTCCTGCGCCACGAGAAAGCCGCCGAACGCGCTGACCGCAATCGATTTCTCGACCTCGGCGGGATCGAGTTCGACGACCGGTCCGCGCGTCCGATAGCTGGCGTTATAGACGATCACGTCGGGCGCGCCGAACGCGGCGTCGACGTCGGCGAAGAGCTTCGCGACCTCCGCGCGTTTAGTCGCATCGCAAGCGAAGGCTTTGCCGCCGGTCTCCTTGGCGAGCGGCGCAAGATCGGCGGCCCGGCGTGCGGCGAGCGCGACCGTCATGCCGGCCTTCGTGAATTTCCGCCCCAGCGAAGCGGAGAGCCCTGCCCCGACGCCGACGATGAGCGCTGTTCGATAGGAAAGTTCAGTCATGGGCCCTCGGCTCTCGGCTCAGACGCTTGGCACAAGCAGAGACCATGAGCGCCCCAAGGCGTGTCCGCGTCAAGCACCGGCGCAGCAGGCCGCAGTCTTGATCGCTTCCACCTGCCTCGCCACTTTCTCGATGAGGCTACGGATGGACATACAGCGCTTTCTGATCGGGCTTGGGCTGCTGATCCTGGTCGCCGGGATCACGTGGCCGATATTGTCGCGGCTCGGGCTCGGCCGGCTCCCTGGCGATATCATCATCCATCGCGATGGCACCACGTTCTATTTCCCTGTGGTCACCTGCCTCATCATCAGCATCGTGATCGGCATCGTGCTCAGCGTCCTCTATTGGCTGTCCAATCGATAACAGGTTTCGCGGCCAAGAAATCGCCCAGTAAACAATCTCCGTTCAATCGACGACGGCGACCGCGTTGATCTCGACGAGGCAGCGCGGATCGGTGGCGAGCCGCACCACTTGCACCGTCGTCGTCGCCGGCTTGGCATCGCGAAAATACTCGCCCCAGACGCGGTTGAGCGCGTCCTGCTCCGAGAGATCGGTGACGAAGCGATCGGCGGTGACCACGTCGGCAAAGGTCGCACCCACCGCATCGAGCCCCCGCTTGAGGTTTTCCAGCGCCGCGCGCGCCTGCCCCGCCATGTCGCGCGGCATGGCATCGAACTCCTCCGGGCGATGCGGATGGTGATGGTAGACCGGCGCGGCGGTGACGCCGGCGAGGTAAACGGTCGTTCCGCCTTTGACCTTGATCGCCGGCGCATAAGGCATCCACAAATTCGGCGCGTCCGGCCAATGGATGTGCTCGATGGTCTTGGGCATGATACCGGCTCCTACACTTGCTTACTACCGCGATTTATTGTACATACATCAATTCAGGATGGCGATCACCTAACGATCCCGCAAAGCGCGCCTGGACCTTGCGGGAGCGCGGGCTCGATTTCGATGAAGCCCCGGAAGTGTTCGCTGGCCGATATTACCAACGACGCGACGATCGACGCGACTATGGCGAAACCCGCATCATCACCGTCGGTTTCTTACGAAACCGAATGGTGGTCTTGGTGTGGACGCCACGCGGCGGTGATCGGCACGTCATTTCAATGAGGAAGGCCAATGAGCGGGAAAAAGCGCGCTACGGTCCGCACCTTGAAACCGGTCGGCAGCGATCTGAAGAAAGTGGATGAGTATGTCCTCGGCCCCAGGGACTACGAGGAGATTCCTGAACTGACCGACGAATGGTTCCGCGGTGCGGATTTGTATGAAGGGGGCAAGCTCATACGCCGTGGACGGCCGCCCTCTTCCAATCGAAAGCGCGCGGTCAGTCTGCGCCTCGATCCCGAGGTGCTCGCCCATTTCCGTCGCAGCGGCCGCGGCTGGCAGAGCCGCATCAACGCCGCGCTGCGCAAGGCGGCGAAGCTGCCGGAGAAGAAGCGAAACAGGGTGTAATGCCAGATTTGATACAAATGGCGGGAGGAGCCCCAGCGGCGCAACGAGAGCTGCCGGTCATCACCGCAAATACCAAAGTGGTTGCCAATCCGACCTCACGGGCATCCACGTCTTGTCTACGGACTCAATTGACTATCGACCGATACAACTTTGGACCAATCTCTAAAGTAGATCCTTCGTTCCGCTGGAACCGAAAAGAGTATTCCCCGCTCACCCGCCCTAACCAGATTGCCAACGTAAACGCCTTCATTCTTTATCTGAATGTAAGATTTATCTGAATGAGAACTCAATTGTGTCTCGCCGCTCGCAAGGCCGATAAGAAGCACGACGGAAAGAGGACCAAAGAAAAGATATCCTAAGTTAAAGACGAGGGTTCTGTCGTTAAGCGTCGAAAGGCTCAGGGACATCAGCGCCAAGCTGACTAACACAGCAGTTGCCCACGTCTGTTGATAGATCTGAGCTAGAATAGCTGGCAGTAGAAAAGCGAACCCGATGTATCCAAGTATCCGCCTTATATTTGATGACGATGGAATAAGGATGTCGATCGCCAGAATTATTACTATCCCACCAAAAATCAATATATCCAATGGCACAGTTTGCATTGCAAAAACAATGTGCTCCGAAAGCGAGAAGAAAAAGAAATAGTGAATATTCAAGGCCCAAAAATACCCAACGTCATAAACAATCGCTACCGCCCCCGCCATAGTCGGCACGTAAATTAGATACTCACGTAAAGGCACCGGTTTCATCAAGTTGCGCATCTTACATCCTAAACACGCCGAACTTCGTCTCCGGGATCGGCGCATTCAGCGCCGCGGAAAAACACAGGGCCAGCACGCGGCGCGTCGCAGCGGACATGATGCCGTCGCGCTATAGCGGCGCGGTGGCGCGGCTCAGCGCGCTTTTTTCTTCGCCGGCTCAAAGCTGATTTTGAGCTGTGTACCGGTCGCCTGGGCGAACCGCCTCAGCGTCCGCAGCGACGGGTTGGCCGTGCCGCCTTCGAGGCGCGAGATGGTTTGCTGCGACGTGCGCATGCGCTCGGCCACGGCCTCCTGCGACAAGCCGGCTTGCGCACGCGCGTCAATCAATGCTGCCGCGAGCGCAAATTCGTCCGCCAGCGCGTCGTAGGCACGCCGAAATGCCGGTTCCTTGTCCCAGCGCCGGAAGCTCTCCTCGACCGCCACATGGGCGTCGCTCACACGACCTCCTTTGCCCGTGCGCGCGCGATCTCCAGAGCGCGCCGCGGAGTCTTCTCGGTTTTCTTGACGAAGGCGTGCAGCACGACGATGCGCCGACCCCTTGCCGCCACGTAAATGGCGCGGGCGATTGTGCTCGGTCCGCTCAGCCGCATTTCCCATAGCCCGCCCTCCAAATGCTTGACGTAGGGTTCGCGGACCTGCTCAAGGCCCTTGCTTTGCATCAATTCGACGATGCGTCGAAACTTGGCACGGTGCTCCGGCGAAAGCGCCTCGACTTCGGCCCGCACACTATCGTTCAAATAGACGACGGCCCATTCCATCGGAGCCATCTCCACCTCATATATGATGTATTCGAATCAAGCAAGGCACTCACATCCTAAACACCCCGAACTTCGTCTCCGTGATCGGCGCATTGAGTGCCGCGGAGAAGCATAACGCCAGCACCCGGCGCGTTTCGGCCGGCGTGATGATGCCGTCGTCCCAGAGCCGCGCCGTGGCGAAATAGGGATTGCCTTCCGCTTCGAATTTTTCGCGGATCGGCCGCTTGAATTCCTCCTCCTCGACCTCGGGCCATTTCTTGCCCGCCGCATCGAGGTTGTCGCGCCGCACGGTCGCCAGCACGCTGGCCGCCTGTTCGCTGCCCATCAGCGCCACGCGGGCGTTCGGCCAGGTGAACAAAAAGCGCGGGCTGTAGGCGCGGCCGCACATGCCGTAATTGCCGGCGCCATAGGAGCCGCCGATCACCAGGGTGATTTTCGGCACCTGGGCGCAGGCGACGGCCATCACCATCTTGGCGCCGTCCTTGGCGATGCCGCCGGCCTCGTAGTCGCGCCCGACCATGAAACCGACGATATTCTGCAGGAAAAGGAGCGGTATGCGGCGCTGGCAGCAAAGCTCGATGAAATGCGCGGCCTTGAGCGCGCTCTCCGAGAACAAGATTCCGTTGTTGCCGAGAATGCCGACCGGAATACCGTGAATGTGCGCGAAGCCGGTGACCAGCGTGGTGCCGTAGAGCGCCTTGAACTCGTCGAACTCGGAGCCGTCGACGAGGCGCGCGATCACTTCGCGCACGTCGTATTGCTTCTTGAGGTCGACCGGCACGATGCCGTCGAGTTCGCTCGCCTCGTATTTCGGCTCGGCGGGCTTGGCGAGCGGTATGTCGATCGACCTCTTCGTGTTCAAATTGGCGACGATGCGACGGCACAGCGTAAGCGCATGGCGGTCGTTCTCGGCGTAGTAATCGGCGACGCCGGATTTTTTCGCGTGCACGTCGGCGCCGCCGAGTTCTTCGGCCGAGACCACTTCGCCGGTTGCCGCCTTCACCAGCGGCGGGCCGCCGAGAAAGATGGTGCCCTGGTTGCGCACGATAATGGTCTCGTCCGACATCGCCGGCACGTAGGCGCCGCCCGCGGTGCATGAGCCCATCACCACCGCGATCTGGAAAATACCGGCAGCCGACAATGTCGCCTGATTGTAAAAGATGCGGCCAAAATGCTCGCGGTCGGGAAACACATCGGGCCATTGCGGCAGGTTGGCGCCGCCGGAATCGACGAGGTAGATGCAGGGCAGCCGGTTTTCGCGGGCGATCTCCTGCGCGCGCAAATGCTTTTTCACCGTCATCGGGTAATAGGTGCCGCCCTTGATGGTGGAATCATTGCACACGATCACGCATTCGCGGCCGGCGACGCGGCCGATGCCGGTGATGATTCCGGCGGCGTGAATGGGCTCGCCATACATGCCGTTGGCGGCGAGCGGGGATAATTCGAGGAACGGCGCGCCCGGGTCGATGAGCGTCATCACGCGCTCGCGCGGCAGGAGTTTTCCACGCGAAAGGTGACGTTCGCGGGAGCGCGGCAGCCCGCCCTCGGCGGTTTTGGCGCGCCGTTCTTGCAGTTCCGCGATCAGTGCGCGCATCTCCGCCTCGTTAGCGCGGAACTCTGGCGACGCGGTATTAACCTTCGTTGCGATGGCGGTCACGAATCCCTCTCATTGAGCCCGATTTGACTATGATGCGAGCGCCGGCGCAACGCGCCCCGCGTGGCGTGCTGCAGGATTCTTCGGTCGGGCTTGGGGAAAGGAGGCGCGCCGAGGGCGGCTTCCGCGCCGCCCTTGCTCTTATTCATTTGCGCATGATCTTTGCCGAACACCAGCATCCACCCTGGATCGGGTCCGGGACAGGCTTTTTTGGGATCAAGCTCTATGCGCGCACTTCCTGACGCTGGAAGATCACGTAGCCGATGACGAACAGCACGATGGCGCTCGCGATCATGCCGACCGTTTGCGGCCAGGCGATCAACATGCTCTCGGACAGCGGCAGCGGCGCGCCGAGCACGGCACCCTGAAGCTGGCTCAGATAGATCGGCCCCAACGAGCGCGTGGTCGGATCAAGGAGCGCCACCACGGTTTCGGCAAACAGCGTCGATGGCGACAGACGCGCCAAAATTTGCTCCATCTCCGCGGTCGCCGGCGTCTGCAATCCCAGTGCGATATAGCGCGGATCCAGCGGCGCGATGATTTGCGCGACGGCGCCGGCGAGCACCGGCCATATGAACGTGAGGAACAGCCATAGGCCGAGGGTGACGAGCGCCGCGGTCGCGGGCGAGCGGAACAGGATCGAGAACAAGAGCGCCAGCGCGAGCCACACGCCGGCGTAGATGATGGTCACCAGGAGAAAGAGAAAGCTGCGGCCGATTTCCTCGGCGCCGGGCGGAATCCCGATCAGCAGCAGCCCGAGCCCGATCACCAGCAGCCACAGCGTAATCAGGCTGATCGCAAGCGTAATGAGCCCGGCGAGAAATTTTCCGAACAACAGCGCGTCCCGATAGATCGGTTGGGCGAGGATGCGCGACAGCGTGCGCCGGTTGTACTCGCCGTTGACGGCGTCGAAGCCGAGACCGATCGCCATCAGCGGCACCAGGAAGGAGATGAAGGAGACAAACGAGGGCAGCGGTTCGCGCGAGGTCGTGAACAGGCGCAGGAACAGGAACGGATCCTCCGCCGTCGTCTCCTTGATCTGCTGAATGGCGCCATAAAGCGCCGCGAGCGCGACCAGCACTACGAGCCACTCGAGCACGCGCATGCGCACGCTGGTCAGGTGGTCCGACAGCTCCTTGAGCATGACCACGCCGAGGCCCTGAAAGGCCGAGCCTTCACGCCGCATGCAGCGTTCCTTCCTTCATGGCCATTTCCTCGTTGGGTCGGGTCTCGAAATAGCGGGTGTAGATGGCGTCGAGGCTCGGCTCCTGGACGCCGAGATATTTGAGGCGGCCCTGCATCGCCACCACCTCGACCGCCGCTTCCGGACGAACGTCACGGTCGGCGTGCAGACGCAGCTTGCCGATGCCGGTCTGCTCGACGCCGCTGACGCCGGGAATAAGCGCGAGCCGCTCGGCGAGGCCGGCGCCGTCGGCCTCGATGTCGACCACGTAGCCGCCGCCGAGGACTTCGCGGCCGAGATCGGCCACCGAGCCCATCAGCGCGATGCGGCCGCCGCTGAATAACGCGACGCGGTCGCACACGCTCTGCACCCGCTCGAGCAAATGCGAGGAGAGCAGCACCGAAACGCCCTCTGCTTTGAAGCCGCGGATGACGGCGAGCAGTTCCGCGGTGGCGTGCGGGTCGAGCCCGGATGTCGGCTCGTCGAGAATGGCGATCTGCGCGCCCTTCATGAGAATCTCGGCCAGTCCCAGCCGCTGGCGCATGCCATGGGAGAAGGTGCCGACGCGCTTGTCCGCAAGTTCGGAAAGTCCGACCTGATCGAGTGCGCCGGCGATCCTCTTCTCGCGGTCGAGCTGTTTGAAGCCGATCAACCGCGCGGTATAGCGCAAATTGTCGGCGGCGGTGAGATAATCGTAGAACCCGACCGTGTCGGGCAGGTAACCGACGCGACGCTTGACCGAAAGCGGCTCGCGCGCCGGATTGAAGCCGAGCACGCGCACCTCGCCGGCGGAAATATCGGTGAGACCGAGCAGCATCAGGATGGTGGTGGTCTTGCCGGCCCCATTGGGCCCGAGCAATCCGAAGATCTCCCCGCGCCCGACGGTGAACGAGATGTGATCAACGGCGACCGCGCGCCCGTAGTTCTTGGTGAGGCCCTTCGCCTCGATGACGATTTCCTCGTTCATCGCCGACCGAACCTGGCAACCGCTCCGACCATGACCAGCAGAGCGACACCGATGATACCGACACCGGCGATCCCCCACATGGTCGAGGTCGTCACCGTGACGCGGAAGGTGGCGGAGGCCGACTCGCCGCGGGTGGATGCGCGGATCGTCGTCACGTAATCGCCGGCGATTGCCTTCTCCGTCGGCGTGATCAGCGCCTGCACTTCCTTGTTCTCGTTCGGCGCAATGTGATCGACCGTCTTCGGATCGAAGGTAATTTTCCACCCGCTTGGCGCTGAACCGCTGAGCTCGACGTCGTCTGCCGGCGCGGTACCGGTATTGGCGATGACGACCGGCACCGAGGTCTCCTTGCCGGCCGAAGCACGCATCGAGACAAGCCCCTCGCGGCCGCCGACATCGAGCTTCGGCTGGCCGGTGATGTCGAGTGTAAGGTCGACGGTCGCCGCGGCATCCTCGGCCCCAATTCGTGCTACGATTTTGTAGCTTCCGGCGGCGGCCGTGTTCGGCGGGCGCACCTTGAGCTTCACGTCCTTGGTCTGACCGGGATCGACCGGAACCGCGTTGAGCTCCTGGCTGCCGTATTGCTCGGTGAACGAGGCGTCGAAATTCTGCGGCGCCTGGGCGGCGAGACTCACCGTGAGCTTCTTGCCGCTGTCGTTTTTGATGCCGAGTTGATACTCGAAGCTGGACCTCGAAGTGCCGCGCAGTTCGGGAAGCTGCGGCGTCAGCGTCAGCTTGGCCGGCAGGTCCTTGGCGAGCGTAACCGCGATCGGCAGTTCCGCGTTCGTCGAGCCTCCGCTAGCGGTGACGGTAAGCGTTTGCGTGCCTTCGGCGGCGTTCTTCGGTACGTCGAGCCGCAATTCGAGCGAAACGCTGGAATTGGTCGCCGGCATCGCCGCTGCGACCGGCTGGCCGCCGCCCATCAGCGTTGCCGTCCAGCCCGCGGGCACTCCGGAAACCGACAACGCCAGGCGGTCAGGCGCCATATCGTAATTCTGCAGCCGCAGATTAATCGAAGAGGTCTCGCCCGGCCGCAGCGTGACTGCCGGATAATCGCTCAGGAGATAGAGGCCCTTGACGTCCTTGGGGGCGTCATCGGCCTTGGCAATGGGCGCAAGCAGAGCCGCGAAAGCGGCAAGAAAAGCGGCAAGAGTGGCGATAAATCGATATCGCATTGGCGTTGGCTCCCGTACAGGAAATGGTTCGGCGTGCCCCCCTCCCACGACGCGCTCAAATGAGCATGGGCGAGGGAACCGGCATTGTGGGTGTAATAGTGACAAAATCATGCAGAGAGCCCATTTGGCAAGACTTGTTTAGAAAGGCCTGCGGTAGAGAGCCGCAGTTTATCGGGACATTGCGCCGATGCGCCGCAGTGCTGAGGTCAGCGCCGGTCTCCTCGCCTTCCGCCGCAGGAACGCGCTCGAAGTCCTGCTCGCGCATCCGGGCGGGCCGTTCTGGGCGAAGAAAGACGACGGGGCGTGGACGATCCCGAAAGGCCTCGCCGAGCCCGGCGCCGATCTCCTCGGCACGGCACAGCGCGAATTCGCCGAAGAGACGAATCTCGCCGCCGCGGGTGACTTTATCCCGCTGACGCCAGTCAAGCAGAAGAGCGGCAAGGTGGTGCACGCTTGGGCGTTCGAAGCGGATTTCGATCTGGCGCCGTTCGCCAGCAACACGTTCGAGATCGAGTGGCCGCCCAGGTCGGGACGGCGGCAGCTGTTTCCGGAGATCGACCGCATCGCCTATTTCACGCTGCCGATCGCTATGATCAAGATTCTCGTCTATCAGCGGCCGCTGCTGCGCGAGCTCAAACAACGCCTCGGCTAGCGGGCTTTCGCGAAATCCGGGCTACATTCACTCCCGCTTCACGTCCGGCCAGTCGATCTCATCGTGCGGGAGCACCCAAGGCTCGCGCCTTGCCGCCTCGCGCCATTCGCTCCACGCCGGCAGCGCCATGAGCGCGCGCATATAAGCGCCGGCGGCCGCGCTCACCTCGACCGCGTAGGTGTGGAAGCGCCAGACCACGGGGGCGTACATGGCGTCGGCCGCCCCGAATGCACCATAAAGAAACGGCCCAGCAGCCGCAAAACGCGCGCGGCACTCGCTCCAGATCGCATCGATGCGCGCAACATCGCCTGCCGCGTCGGCCTCGAATTTGCACGGCATGACCGGCCGCCGGACATTCATCGGCAATTGACGCCGCAGCGGCAGGAATCCGGCGTGCATTTCCGCCGCGACCGCACGCGCATGGGCCCGCGCCGCCGGATGCTGAGGCCACAAAGCGGCGGCGGGGAATTTTTCGGCCAGGTATTCGAGGATCGCCAGCGATTCCCAGACGTGGGTGTCGCCGTCGATGAGCACCGGCACCTTGCCGGCGCCGCTCAATGCCGTCAGCCGCGACTTGAAGTCGGGCGCATCGAGCGAGATCAGCGTTTCCTCAAACGCGATCCCGGCGACTTTCAGCACCAACCATGGCCGGAACGACCAGGAGGAATAATTCTTGTTGCCGATGACCAGATGGAGCCCCATTGACCGCCAGCTCGCAGCTCACATGCGAGAATGAGCATACCGCTCTCGCACGGGCAAGGGCGCGGCCGCTCACACCAGGCCAGTCACCACGGCGAGAAATGATACGAAGAGGACTGCCGTTGCAGTGAACAGCACGGCGAGCGTGGTCTCGATCCACTCGCTCGTCGCCGGTTGGGCTTCAGTCCCAGTCTCTACCGGCTCGCTTGCGAGGGCGGCAGGCATATCGGTCGGCATGGTAATCCTCCCCCGAGGACATCGCGTAAGGATAGGCGACGCGTCGTCACGCAAGACCGAATCACTCACCCGTAAACGAAGAGTATCTGGTTACAGGCTGAAGGATTGGTGAATGACAGGGAATAAGACCGCATTCCACAGCCGGGTCGGCAAGGCGCCGGTCAGGGGCCGGGAAACAATGCGGCCGTCTTGCCGGTGAGCCGATAGGTGAGGAGGCCGACCCACTCGTGCATCGCGGTATCCGTCCGCCGCAGGCCGTCGCCGAGCGAAGAAAACGGCCGGAACGCGTCGATCGGCCCGCGCGTGCGCCAATCGACCGGATAAGCTTCGACGGCGAATCCGGCCGCCCTGAATGCCGCCATCGCGCGCGGCATGTGATAGGCCGACGTCACCAGGAGCCAACGCTCCCCCGGCTTCGGGTTCGCGAGCAGGCGCGAGAACACCGCATTCTCGATCGTATTGCGCGACTGCTCCTCCGCCGTGATTCGTTCAGCCGCGACACCGAGAGCCTCCAATTGCCGCACGGCGAAGGCGGCCTCGACGCCCTCATCGAAAATCAAGGCATTGCTGCCGCCGGCAAATACGATGCGCGCATTCGGATAGCGACGCGCCAGCTCGGCGGTGACGGTGATACGCTCGGCCGCCTCGTCGAGCGCCACCGCGCCGCGCGCGGCCGATATATCCGGCGAGATCGCGCCGCCGAGCACGACGATGCCGTCCGGCGGCCCGCGCGAAGCGTCCCAAGGGGGGAAGCGTTGCTCCAAGGGCAGGATCAGAGCATTGCCGAGCGGCGACAATCCGGCAACGGCAATGAGCACAAGGCTCGTTACGATGAGCCAACTAGCGAGCCGCGTGAACCGCGTAAGCAGCAGAACCAGGCCGACGAGCCCGATCACCATCAAGAGGTTCGACGGCAGGGCGAAGAAACCGAGAATTTTGGAGAGGGTGAAGAACATTCGCGCCCTGGCTCAACAACACCGGCACCTGCAGGTCAGTCGTTACGCTGTCACGACCGCGACTTCCGCCACGCCGCGTAGCGCGCCTTGGCGTCATTGTCCGGCGGGTAAAGGCCGGGCAGCTTCACGCCATTCTCGACTTCGTTGAACACCCAGCTTTCGTAGAGTTCGTGCTCGGCCCCCTCGCGGGCGACGAATTCCACCATCGGCTGCGGGATAACGACCGCGCCGTCGTCATCGGCCACGATGACATCCCCGGGAAATATCGCGCATCCGCCGCAACCGATCGGCTGCTGCCAGCCGACAAAGGTCAATCCGTTGACGGAAGCCGGCGCCGCAACCCCGGCACACCATACCGGCAGCGCGCTTGTCAGCACGCCGGTGCGGTCGCGCACGACGCCGTCGGTAACGAGCGCCGCGACGTTTCGCTTTTTCATGCGCGCGCAAAGAATGTCGCCGAATATGCCGGCGCTCGACACGCCCATGGCGTCGGCAACCGCGATAGCGCCTTCCGGCATTTGCTCGATTGCAGCACGCGTCGAGATTGGATTGCCCCAGCTTTCCGGGGTCGCAAGATCTTCGCGCACCGGCACGAAGCGCAACGTGAACGCTCGCCCGACAACGCGCTCACCCCTCGGAACGAGCGGTTTTGCACCATTCATCCAGCAGCGCCGGATGCCTTGCTTCAGGAGCATGGTGGTGATCGTCGCAGTCGTCACCTTGCGCAGAATATCGAACAAAGCCTCGCTCATCGCCCCACCTCACTCAGATCGCGCCTTTTCGCAGCCAATCGCCGATCCGTTCCACCGCTTCGCGCATCTCCTCCCGCGCGCCGGCATAGCAAAAGCGCAGGAAATTTCGTCCGCGCAGCGGATCGAAATCGACCCCGGGCGTTGCCGCCACGCCCGCCTGCTCCAGCATACGCGTCGCGAACGCAAAGCTATCGGTCGAGAACCGCGAGACATCGGCATAGAGATAGAAGGCGCCGTCGGCGGGCAGAAATGAATCGAGGCCCACGCGAGGCAATCCCTCGAGCAAAATGCCGCGGTTTTCCTCGTAGCCCCGCCGCACTCCTTCGAGCTCCGCACGCCCTTCGAAGGCGGCCTCGGCCGCGATTTGCGAGAGCGTGGGTACCGAGATCGCGAGGTTCTGCTGCAGCCGCTCAACCGCCCGTACCAGCGGCGGCGGCACCACCAGCCAGCCGATCCGCCATCCGGTCATGCAGAAATATTTGGAGAAAGAGTTGACGATGATGGCATCGGGCGAGATGCGCGCGGCGCACTCTGCGGCAAAGGCGTAATCGAGGCCGTGATAAATCTCGTCGGAGATGACGATGATGCCGGCATCCTCGGCGCATCGGATCAGCTCGGCGAGCGCCGATGCAGTCATCATCGTGCCGCTCGGATTGGCGGGAGAACCTACCACCACGCCCTTGAGCGGGCTTGCGCGGTGGTGAGCGATCAGCGCTTCGCTGGTCATCGACCAACGCGTTGGCGCACTGGTCTCGATCCCCACCGGCTCGCAGCCGAGTGCAGTGAGGATGTGGCGATAGGGCGGATAGCCGGGCAGCGCCATCGCTACGCGATCCCCCGCTTCGAAGGCGGCGAGGAACGCCAGAATGAAGCCGGCGGAGGAGCCGGTGGTGACGACAATGCGGGCCGGATCGATGTCGAGCCCATGCCACTCGGCATAGGCGCGTGCAATGCGCCGGCGCAGCGAAGCAATGCCGAGGGTTTCGGTATAGCCGAGGGGAGCGGACGAGAGCGCTGCCCGCGCCGCGGCAATCGCCGTAGCCGGGGCACCCGCCGCCGGCTGGCCGACTTCCATGTGGATGATCCGGCGGCCTTGCGCCTCGAGGCGGGCTGCCGCAGCCACGACATCCATCACCATGAATGGCGGCACGGCGCTGCGCGCCGATGGTTGCCAGAGCTGTTTAGCCCTCTCAAGCATCAATTCGTCTCGACGGATCATCGGTCCCCGCGGAGCCGCCCCGGTGCTGCCGTATTCGCCGGGTTCCGTAATGTCTGGCTTCGCCTCTGCAATCCGCCGGCCCTGTGTTGACCGTAACCGGTTCCATCCATAGCCTGGGTCCCCGGACCGAGGGACCGATACTTTGTCCCACATGATTGTCGCCAGACCTCCTAGCAAGATGCGCCCGATGGGGCCAGCGACGCGCGCCGTCGCGCTGACCGCCGCCGCCGCAATCGCGTTCGGGAGCCTCCCGGCGCGGGCGCAGACCGGATCCACCGCCGGCATCCCGATGATTCGCGATGCGGAGATTGAGCAGCTGTTGCGTGACTACACGCAGCCGATTCTGCGGGCGGCCGGCCTCGCCCAGCAGAACGTGCAGGTGGTGATCATCAACGAAAATGTGTTCAACGCGTTCGTCATGGACGCGCACCGCATCTTCATCTTTACCGGCGCCCTGAAGCAAGCCACCGCGCCCAATCAGCTCATCGGCGTGTTCGCGCACGAGACCGGACACATCGTTGGCGGCCACCTGTCCAAAATGCGCCAGGAGCTTGCCACTGCCCAGACCGCCGCGATCGTCGCCATGCTGCTCGGCGTCGGCGCCATGGTGGCGGGCGCGCGCTCCGGCAGCATGGACATGGGCAATGTCGGCGCCGCGGTCGTCAGCGCGCCGCAGTCCTACCTGCAGCACACGCTGTTGGCCTATCAGCGCGCCCAAGAGGAACAGGCCGACCGCGCCGGCGTTCGCTTCCTCACCATGACCGGCCAGTCCGCCAAGGGCATGTACGACACATTCAAGCGCTTCGCCGACGAGATGATGTTCTCAGCGGCCTATATTGATCCCTATGTGCAGAATCACCCGATGCCCGCGGAGCGCATGGCCGCGCTGGCGGAACTGGTCAAGACCCCATATTGGGACAAGAAGGACCCGCCCGAACTGCAATTCCGCCACGACATGATGCGCGCGAAGCTTTACGGTTTTACCGAGCGGGCCGACGTGGTGTCGCGGCGTTATCCGCTATCCGACACCAGCACGCCGGCCCGCTACGCGCGCGCCATTTCCGCCTACCGCTTCGGCGACATACGCACCGCCCTCGCGCAGATCGACGGCTTGATCGAATCGATGCCCAATTATCCCTATTTCTACGAGCTCAAGGGTCAGGCGCTGCTCGAAAACGGGCACCCGGCGGAGGCGATCGCGCCATTGCGCCGCGCCATCCAGCTCGCGCCCAATCCCGCCCTCATTCAGATCCTTCTGGCGCAGGCGCTCATCGCCACCAACAATGCCAAGATGGCGGCAGAAGCGGTTCCGCTTCTGCGCGCCGCACTCGCCAAAGAGCCCGAATCCGGCGATGCCTATGAGCAGCTTGCCATGGCTTACGGCCGCAACGGCGATTTCGCCGATGCCGATCTTGCCTCGGCGCAGGCCGCCTTCGCGCGCGGCGACAACAAGACCGCGCGTGAACTTGCGGCGCGGGCCAAGATGCGGTTTCCGGTCGGATCGCCGGGCTGGGTGAAAGCGGACGACATCGTCGCCTTCAACAAGAACGTGAAGCAAAACCCGCTCAGATTCGGTCAATGACCGCAAAAAGGACAATCGCGATGACATCGAGCCCGCACACGGTAATTTTGCTCGCAGCCACGATTTTCCTGGCGTCGCCGGCTGCGGCACCGGCGCAAGCGCAAACGTTCTCCTCCGACCAGCGCCACGAAATCGAAAACATCGTGAAGGGCTATCTCCTCGAGCACCCCGAGGTGCTGCAGGACATCATGGCGGAGCTGGAAAAGCGTCAGCAGATGGTGGAAGCCGAGAAGCATCGCACGGCGGTCGCAGAGAACAACGCGACGCTTTTCAGTTCGCCGCACCAGGTCGTGCTCGGCAATCCGCAGGGTAACGTCACAATGGTCGAGTTCTTCGACTACAATTGCGCCTTCTGCAAGCGCGCCCTCTTCGACATGCTCGATCTGTTGAAGACAGACTCCAATCTCAAATTCGTCCTCAAGGAATTCCCAGTCCTGGGCGAGGGATCGGTCGAGGCCGCCCATGTTGCGGTCGCCGCACGCATGCAGGACGTCACTGGGAAGAAGTACATCGAGTTCCACCAGAGGCTGCTGGCCGGTCGCGGCCCGGCCGACAAGGCGCGCGCGCTCGCGGTCGCCAAGGAAGTCGGGTTCGACATGGCTCGAATCGAAAAGGACATGGGCAGCGACGAAGTAAAGAAGACGATCGATGAGAGTATGAAACTCGCCGACGCGCTCGGCGTCAGCGGCACGCCGAGCTATGTGGTCGGCAACGAAGTCGTGGTGGGAGCGGTCGGGATCGACGCGCTGAAAGAGAAAATAGCGGCTGAGCGCAAGTAGGCGCCTTCGCCTTCACCGCCCTTGCCGCGTCCCGGCTTCCCCTTTGCGGGTACGTTCCCTATAAACGGACCCGGCGCGGCGGGCCGTTTGCCCGCGGCGATGACAGCCGGGTGCAGCTCGCGAAAATGCCGAAGACCGTCTACGTCTTAAACGGACCCAATCTCAATCTGCTCGGCACGCGCGAGCCGCATATCTACGGTCGTGCCACGCTCGGCGACGTCGAGAAACTCTGTCGCGCAACGGCGGAACGACACGGGCTTGCGGTGGAATTTCGCCAATCCAATCACGAGGGCGAGATCATCGATTGGATTCAGGAGGCGCGCGCCGAGAAGGCGGCGGGGCTTGTCATTAATCCGGCGGGATACACGCACACCTCCGTTGCGATCCTTGACGCGCTCGCCGCCATGGAAGCGCCCGTCGTCGAGGTCCACATCAGCAACATTCATGCACGCGAGCCGTTCCGCCGGCGCTCCTACGTGTCGCAAGCCGCGCGTGCCGTGGTATGCGGCTTCGGCATTGACGGCTACGCACTCGCCATCACTGGTCTCGCCGCTATGATCGACTCCAAGGATTGATCGTGGCGCGCAAGCCCGGGAGCCCGCCGATGCCAAAGACGCCCGCGATCGATCACGATGCGATCCGCGATCTGGCAAAGCTGCTCGATGAAACCGGCCTGTCCGAAATCGAGATCCAACGAAACGGAGTGTCGATTCGGGTCGCGCGGAATGTAAACCCGCCGGGGGCGCGGGCTAGGCCGCCGGAAGTGCCCATTGGCGTGCTTCCCGCGGTGGTCGCGGCGCCGGCCGAGGTGCCGATCGACCCGATGCAGCATCCCGGTCTTGTCGCCTCGCCGATGGTGGGCGTCGCCTATCTCGGCCCGGAGCCGGGCGCGCGGCCCTTTGTCGAGGTCGGCGGCCAGGTGAAGAGCGGCGAGACGCTGATCATCATCGAGGCGATGAAGACAATGAATCAAATTCCCGCGCCACGCTCCGGCACGGTGACGCAAATCCTGGTCGAGGACGGTCAACCGGTCGAATACGGCGAGCCGTTGATGATCATCGAGAGTGAAGTGAATAGCGAGTAGCGAATGGCGAATGGTGGATGGAGAGCAGCGGCATCTTGGCCCAACCCCCTATTCGCTATTCGCCATTCGCCACTCGCTTCCAAGCAACGGCCGCTATGTTCGACAAGATCCTGATTGCTAACCGGGGGGAAATCGCGCTGCGCGTTTTGCGGGCGTGCAAGGAACTCGGCATTCCGACGGTAGCGGTGCATTCGACGGCGGATGCGGACGCCATGCATGTACGGCTCGCCGACGAGAGCGTCTGCATCGGCCCGCCGGCCGCCAAGGACAGCTACCTCAACGTTCCGGCGCTACTCGCCGCTTGCGAAATCACCGGCGCCGACGCCGTGCATCCGGGCTACGGCTTTCTCGCCGAGAACGCTCGCTTTGCCGAAATTCTCGCCGAGCACAACGTGCACTTCATCGGTCCCCGCCCCGAGCATATCCGCCTGATGGGCGACAAGATCGCGGCCAAGCGCGCCGCCAAAGAACTCGGCATCCCGACCGTCCCGGGCTCCGAGGGCAGCATCGGCTCTGACGAAGAGGCGCGCAGATTGGCCCGCGACATCGGCTTTCCGGTCATGCTCAAGGCTGCAGCCGGCGGCGGCGGCCGGGGCATGAAGGTCGTCCGGGCAGAGAGTGAACTTGCTTCAGCCCTTGCCACCGCGCGCGCGGAGGCAAAGGCCGCGTTCGGCGACGACACGCTTTATCTCGAA